>Ga0163216_101376_pt1 | contig 15340 bp, 11 predicted proteins | sample SynspAceP_FD_167610 | JGI IMG/M metagenome (GOLD analysis project Ga0163216, IMG submission 167610) | Saline lake microbial communities from Ace Lake in Antarctica - Synechococcus sp. Ace-P (Illumina Assembly) | ecosystem: Environmental > Aquatic > Non-marine Saline and Alkaline > Saline ...
GGTTGTATCGTCCTTCATAGGCGTATTGCTCCTTGTGAGGTTCTGGCTGGCTTTTACACCGCCACAATACGCCGCCTTTCAAATCACGCCATCACCCAAATTCCGGCATAGCTCCATTTTCCAAAAACAGATCCAGCTCTGCAGTACTACGGATTTGAACCGGACCTAGTTTATTCAGGTCAAACGAGATGGATGTTGCTGGTCTGTCGAACGTCACGATTGCAGGAAAGATAACGGCATAATCCTGCACAAATGCGGGACTTGCAAAGGCGAACCCGACCTCTTTCACGGGCGCTTCTTGCCCAGCAAGCCACGACAAAAGGCCGTGGGCAAGCTTGAGGATCAGCATATGCCCGAAACTGTGCACGGGCACTTCACCTTGCGATTGGAGAGTCAGCACCAAGACATTTTCTTTTTCATGCAACGTGAACTGATAATCATCCAGCAATAAGTTCCAAAATGTGGAAAATCGATAGAGGGCAGAGGTCAGCGACGTCGCTTCGCGCACGGATGTCAAAAGGTGTTGCAATGCGCGTGGCCTGATCGGTCGGGCCCAAAGCCCCATCATTTCATCACCGGTTTCGACCGCTGCGAGTTGGTAAAGACAAACGATTTGATCCAGCGTCACCCGACCCTCCGATGGGTCCTGATCTGCCATAAGTTCTGCGCGTTTCAAAAATGACAGATACTCAGTTTTCGAGCAAAGCGGACGCAAAGCAGCCAGCCAATCCGCGATGAACTGGCGAGAAACCGTTGAATAAAGCGTTGGCACGACTTCGGCGATCATGTGGATTTAGGTATCACCGAATAGCCTGATACATAAAGGGCATCTCAGATCAATAAGACCGCATCTAGTTTGAAGACAGACCAAGGCCCATCAACAATCGTTTTCTTTCTTGCTGCGCTTTTTTAGCGTTACCTAACTTCACATGCCCAAATCCTTTGACCATCTGAGGCAAATTGGCAAAAGCAGTTGCTAGCTCGACTGTCTCAAGTGACAAAATCGGTATTATTTTCGAAATATCACCCTCAAACTCGCGCGCGTGATGGCGTTCCAATTGGCGTTCTGCGGTGTAGCCAAACAAATCAAATGCTGTCCCGCGCAGCCATTTGAGCTTTGCCAATCCACGAAATACAGGTCTGATCCACGGTCCAAACGCCATCTTTTTCGGCTGACCAAAAGCGTCTTTGCGTGCCAAAATCGGCGGTGCGAGGTGAAACTTCATGTGCTGAACTGACGCGAATTCCTTTTGCAAAGCATCATCCAGGAAACGGCTGTGAAGCCGTGCAACTTCGTATTCGTCTTTATAGCTGAGCAATTTCCAGTAGCTTTCGGCAACTGCCAGCGCGAAGCCATCGAGATTTTGCTCTTGCTCGGCAACTTTGGCACGTTGCACCAAATCCATAAACCGAGCCTTAAGCTTGGATCCCTGATATTCGACCAGATAATCCGCTAGTTCAGCAATACGGCCTTCGGGCTCTAATACTTTAACATCGTTTGGTGGTATTGACTGTGTAGGAAATGCGATCAACCAGCGCCCGATCTCAAAGGCGCGCAAGTTTCCTTCCACACCTGCACCGTTCAATTCAATGGCTTTTCGCAAAGCGGCCTCACCGACCGGGATCATTCCAGCCTGCCATGCCGCCCCAAGCAACAAGACATTGCTATAGATGGTATTTCCCAAATGCGTCTCAGATGCCGCAACGGCGTTCAGGGGTACAACAGCATCTGCTCCGAGGCGCGATGTAATACGTTCCATCAGTCCCTCACCAGGTAGACGGAATCCTCCATCTTGCGTGAATTGACCTGTCATAGTTTTATGAGAGTTGACGAGCGCTCTTGTCTTACCTGCCGCCATAAGGGCCAGCGATTTCTGAGAAGCGCCTACCACCATATCACCGCAAATAATGGCGTTCGCTTCGCCTGTGGTCAAACGGGTCGCCTTAATATCCCCTGGCTTAGGTGCAATCCGGCAGTGGATCGATACTGCGCCGCCTTTTTGAGCGAGCCCTGCCATTTGCAATTCTGCAGCACCTTTGCCCTCAAGATGGGCGGCCATCGTTATGAGCGCCCCAACGGTGACGACACCAGTTCCACCGATGCCTGTGATAAGCAGGCTCCAGACACCAGTCAAATCTGGCAAGACGGGGTCTGGCAAATCCGGCAAGACCGCGTCAGATACAGCTTGCACTTTGGGCTTAGCGCCTGAGACCGTCACAAAACTCGGGCAAAACCCTTTGAGGCACGAGAAATCTTTGTTGCAGTTTGATTGGTCGATCTGCCTCTTACGCCCAAAAGGTGTCTCTAGCGGTAAGATCGCCACGCAATTTGAGGCTTTGCCGCAATCACCGCAGCCTTCGCAAACAGCTGGGTTTATAAACACGCGTTGGTCTGGGTCAGGGAACTGGCCCCGTTTGCGCCGCCGTCGTTTCTCGGCAGCACATGTCTGGATATAAAGGATCGCAGTGACACCCTTGGTCGCCTGAAGATCACGTTGCACCACTTGCAAATCAGCACGCTCAAACACGCTGACACCTGCCGGCAGTCGCGGGGTTACTTCTTTCTCATCAACCACTGCGATCACTTTGCGAACCCCAAAAGCCAAAAGTTCTGCAGCGATCTGATTTGGTGACATTGCGCCTTCGTGGGTCTGCCCGCCCGTCATGGCAACAGCATCATTGTATAGAATTTTGTAAGTGATGTTTGCCCCAGAATAAACCGCGGCTTTAATCGCCAGACTGCCGGAATGATTGTAGGTTCCATCCCCCATGTTCTGAAAAACATGATCGCGGCTGGAGAACAGAGACTCGCCGATCCAATTCGCACCTTCACCGCCCATATGGGTATGACCACTTGTTTCACGGTCCATCCATTGTGCCATGTAGTGGCAACCAATGCCGGCATAGGCGCGCGCGCTATCGGGAATTTTTGTTGAAGTGCTATGCGGGCAGCCCGCGCAGAACCACGGTTTACGCTCGATCAAATCAGCTTGCCCTACTTCAAGCGCTAATTTGGCAAGCCGGGCTAACACTGGCCTAAGCGCCGTTGTATCGACCCCTATTTGTGCAAGCGCACGGTCCAATCCCTGTGCGATCTGCGCGGGGTTCAAATCCATCTTGGCGGGAAACAGCACATCCCCGTCAAGATCATGGGTGCCAAGGATTTTCGTTCCCGTCGCGATAGTATCACGCAATTGCGGTTCTAACACGGGGCGCTTTTCTTCGACCACAATGATGGCGTCGAGCGATTTGGCCCAATCGTAAAAGCTTTCGCGGTCCAAGGGCCAGACAAGGCCCACCTTATAGGTCGTAAGGCCCAGACCTTGAAGCGCCGCATCGTCAAGGCCAAGCATATCCAGAGCATGCACGGTATCAAGCCAGCTCTTTCCCGATGATACTATTCCCACCTTTGCCGCAGTGTTGCCATGCACCCTGTTGTCCAGACGGTTCGCACGCGCATAGGCTTGCGCTGCGGGGAGTTTAAACTCATGCAGCCGCGCCTCTTGATCTTGTGGCGTATCGCCAAGCCTGATGCTCAACCCGCCGATGGGCAGGTTTGAGGGCACAGGTCGCACGACTGTGACGCGATTGACATTACCATCCACAACCGCGGTCGCCTCTATCGTGTCTTTCACAGATTTCAGCCCGACCCAGCACCCTGAAAAACGGCTCATTGCCCATCCGTGAACCGCGTAATCCAACAGCTCTTGCACACCTGCAGGTGACAGGATTGGGATCATGGCATCAATCAGGGCCAATTCAGATTGGTGACACGTGGTAGAACTCTCACAGGTATGATCATCCCCGGCTGCGACCAACACGCCACCTTGGGCCGACGTACCTGCGAGGTTTGCGTGCCGAAAGACGTCGCCTGAACGATCTACGCCCGGTCCCTTACCATACCAGAATCCGAATACCCCGTCATAAAGGCCTTCACCGCGCAGCTCCGCCTGCTGCGTGCCCCAGATGGCAGTAGCGGCAATATCCTCGTTGAGGCCTGCCTGAAATTTGATTTGCGCTGGCTCCAGCCGCGATGCAGCTTTCTCGAATGTCGCATCAACCGAGCCCAGAGGTGAACCGCGATAGCCTGACACATAGGCTGCTGTGTTCAGCCCTGCAGCTACATCCCGTGCGCGTTGCATCAAGGTGGCACGCACCAGTGCCTGCGTGCCAGAAAGAAGCACTGATTGTTTTGTCAGATCATAACGATCAGACAAGCTGACGTCATGCAGGGGTGTTTGCAATCCCATATTGGAACGTACCTTGTGTTGGCTCAAGCAGTTTTGGAGGCGCGGTCTTTGGGAATGCCAACCCACGGTTCAGGGCCCTTCGGAACGACTGTATTTATCCCGCGCACAATCTCGCCTTTGGGGTCATACATCGGCAGCGAACACAGCTCTGCTTGATGGATCTCACCATCCACGCAATCCACTTCCAAGATAGCGCCAGCCTGCAAATCAGTGCCATTCAGATGCACAATCGCAACGCCGCAAACCTGATAGGGCGACCACGTGCTTGACGTCACACGGCCAACCATCTGTCCGTTGTGTTTAAGCGTATCACCGCGCAGCGCGATGCCGCCCTCTACGCGCATCCCCCAGCTACGGCTGGTTTTTTCTGCGGACAGCAAAGCCTCGCGTCCAATGAAGTCCCCGCTTTCAAAATCAATAAACTTCCCCAGCCCGACTGCAAATGGCGTTGTTTCCGAGGTAAAATCCTGCCCAGCAGAGAGCAACCCCGCTTCAATCCGACGACAGCGGAAACCGGGCGTGGCCGTCAGGATCATGCCTTTCTTGGCCCCTTCTTCAAGGATCAGATCGCCCAGCATCTCGGTATCGTTCTCTGGCCTGAAGTAGATTTCCCAGCCCAATTCATTGGTGAAGCCCGTCCGGCTGATGATGACATTCTGGCCCGCCATCGACACCTCGACCCAGTCAAAATACCGCCACGGATCCGGCATGGGGCCGTCTAGGAGATGCGCAAGCAGTTCCATCGAGCGTGGGCCCTGAATTTGGCTTACCCAGACATCAGGATCACTAATTTTCACATCAAGGCCAATGGCATGCGCACGGTACCACGAAAGCAAATCACCGTCAGCTTGTGCGAACCAGAATTTGTCATCCTCGACTCGCAATAATAGACCATCCGTAATCATGCCACCGTCCTCGTAGCAGGCGAATTGGTAAGAGCAGCGCCCCGTTTTCACCTTGGACACATCGCGCGGAAATATGCGCTGCAGCAGTTTTAGTGCATCGGGACCAGCTATCTCGTAGGGGTGCTCGCCTGTGTGGCGAAAGATGATTTCCTGCCGTGCTTTCCAATACATCTCGTCAGGTGTGGCATTGGACATTTTTTCTGGCGTTAACCGTCCTGCATAAAGGGAATATTCAGGGTCATAGGGCAACTCTTGGTAGGTGAGCGGATGAATGGCCATTGTTCTGGCCAACTCCACGGGGCGCGACCCTTCGACAGGCAGTGGTTTGACAGAAAAGCGGAGTTTCTTCAGGGCATCGTGCATCGATATTGTCCTTGTCAGATCAAGAGTAAGGTTTGGAAACCCGATTGCGCAATGTACCGATGGTCGACACTTCGACCTCTACGACATCATCAGGGTTCAAGAAGGCAGGCGGTGTGCGGCTACCGCCGGTCCCATCGGGAGATCCCGTGGCAATCACATCCCCGGGGTTGAGCTGGGTCATGTGCGACAGGTATGAAATCAGCTTGGGCAAATCATGGATCATCTTGGCACCCATTGTGTCTTGCATGACAGTGCCGTTGACGCGTGTGATCAGGTGCATTTCTTCGGGCCGCCCGGCCTCGTCAGAAGTTGTCAGCCATGGCCCCCAAGAGCCTGAGGCCAAGAAATTCTTTCCTGCATGTATCGAGTGCTTTTGCCATCCTCGCACTGAGCCTTCGTTCATGCAGGCATATCCGGCCACGTGCGCCATCGCGTCTGCCACCTCGACATGGCGGCATGAACGCCCGATCACCGCTACGATCTCACCCTCGAAATCATAGGTTTTTGCGGCGTCACCAACCGGCATTTCCAGAGGGGCGTTATGGCCTACAAGAGTATCGTCGTGGCGACCAAAAATAACGATACCGTCTGATTGGACAGCCACATCAGCAACAGGATAAGGTTTTTTATAATTCAGCCCAACACATAGAATCTTGGATGGTGCGGCGATGGGCGGCAGCAAGTGGATATCCGACAGATGGAGAGCTTTGCGATCACGACCATCAGCGAGTTCTCCAAGAACATCTGCCTCCAAGGCCGCCCGCAAGGTTGGATACTTGTCCATGAACGCGGTGCTAACGGGGAATACAGCCTCCCCCTGCACAAGCCCGTAGCTAGCCTGATTTTGATGGACGAAGCTTGCAATCCTCATTTTACGGTCCCCGAGAAATCAGCTTCAAGTTTGCGCACCGCTTCGGACATTTTGTCATTCTGTGGTGTTTGTATGCCGTGCTTTTTGCCAAGCGGTGGGATCGCTCCGTTGATGAAATCAATCTCAGAGTGCCTTTTCGCCATATGGTCCAGCCGCATCGAGGGGCTCGCCCCAGCAACCAATTCCGCAAACTTGGTGACATAAGAAATCGGGTCTTCAAACGAGAAATGGATACCTTCAGCTTGCGCGCAGGCGTATGCTTCGCGGGTGCAATCAAGTGCCGCAGCCCAGCGTTTAGGATCGCCAAGCAACTCGCCAACAGTGCAATCAAAAACAGTGCAAGGCGCGGACAGTGTGACGTTGCACAGTAGCTTTTCCCAGATCAGCTGGTGAATATCTGCAAATGCCTGCGCGTTGAAGCCAGCCGTTTGCCAAATAGCTTCCACTGCCTGCAGGCGCGGCGTCAACCCGCCCGACATTTCACCAAGGCGGATCAGCTTCATGGCAGTATGATGGACATGCCCAGGCCCCTTCATTGAGGCACCAAAACCATCAGCAACGCCCAACAGGCAGGCTTCAGTTGGCAAATGCTTGGCGATACCTGCGCCCGCACCCAACCCATTCTGAATGGTGATAACGGATGTGTCAGTGCCGACAAAATCACGCACAGCATGAGCGGCTGCACCCACAGCCGACGCCTTCGTCGCAATGATAATCAACTCTGAACCGCTAACGATATCCGCATGTTCCGAGGCCGCGATGCCTGTCACTGTCCGTTGTCCATCAGGCCCTTCGATGCGCAAACCAACGGCATTGATAGCTTCAACGTGCTCGCTCCATGGGTCAACGGCCACGACGGCATGCCCGGCCATGGCAAACCGTGCCGCATAGACCGACCCCATGGCACCCACTCCGACGACAGCTATTTTCATGGGCACTTCAATCCTGCTTATTGGGCTCAAACCTCGTGTTTGACCACATGCGATGTCGTCCAAGGTCATGGGTTTCATGGTCGTTGACAAACGAGATTTGCACAGCTTATAGATTATATATTCTTTATCTATAATGGTGCAGCCATGGCCCTTGCGACCCGACGATTGCCACTGACTGCCCTGCGTACGTTTGAAGCAGCTGCGCGACACCTCAGCTTTAAAAACGCCGCCGAAGAGCTGTTCGTAAGCTCCACAACTGTCAGTAACCAAATCCGTCAGCTGGAAAAGGACTGGGGCTGCAAGCTGTTTCACCGAAAGACCCGCGCTGTTGTGCTCACAGACTCTGGCAAGTCCCTCGCACGGGTTCTGTCAAAAGCGTTTGATGACATCCGCGCCGAAGCCGAGCTGCATATGGCCGCAACCCGTAAGACTGTCACAATCGCTGTTGGTCCGATTTTTGGATCTCGCTGGCTTGGTCCGCGCTTGTCAAAGTTTGGCAAGGATTATCCGGACATTGACCTCGTTGTGCATCACGGCTCAAGGATCACCAGTGCCGAGCAAATGACAACCGATATTGTAGTGGATTGGGGCATGGGGGATTGGACCGATCTGGAGGCCACCAAACTGATGGAGGCACGCTATTCGCCTATCGTCAGTCCCAAACTAATTGCACAATCTGGCCCGTTTACTGAACCGTCCGATCTAACAAAACACACGTTTATTCACCAACATGATCGCAGCGAATGGCGCAATTGGTTTGCATTGGCTGGTTGTCCTAATCAGGTGTTCCAAAGCGAGATCGTGGTGATTGATTCAAATATTGTGCAGCGATCTGTCAAAGACGGTCAGGGCGTTGCATTGGGCGTATTCCCTTTTCACGACACTGATGTTGAAGACGGTACTTTGGTCAAGCCATTTGACATCGACCTTATGCCGGATCGTGCTTTTCACTTGCTGACTCGTATAAATGCACGGACGCGAAAAGAAGTAAGAGCTGTCTGTAGCTGGATTGAAGCTGAGGCGGGAGCCTTCGTTTAGGTGAGTTGCGGCAGTGTCTTGGAACGCAAGCCCAAGGCATTACTCGCGTCGACAAGGTATGCCGCGGATCCCTCGCGCGCTGAAAAATAGCCTTTCACTTGCCCTGCGTACGCGACCACGCAAGCGCCGTCGTCGATGGCATAGCCTGATAGTGAGGCATCTGTTGCAACTAAGGCTTCAAATGCGGGGCGGCGTTCGGGCTCTTCGCGGTAATGCGGGCATACACCAGAAGCAACGAGCCCAAGTCCTTTCAACACCGAATAGCCATTCCCGCCTGCATCAGAAAAGGCCCAGTCAAACCAGCATATGCCACCGGCACTCACACCGGCCAGGACAAGGCCCTGCTTATTGGCGCGTTGGAAGAGAGAGTCCAAGTTTCGCTCTCGAAGTTGGCGAACAAGCAACTCTGAGTTGCCTCCTCCGAAGTAAACCATATCCTTGCCAGCAAGCCAGTCACTGGTCTCAGCAAAAGACGCACTGTGAGGAAGATGTGAAAGCGTCTCGCAATGACCCCTAAACCGGTCATAAAACCGCTCGATCTTTTCTGGAGCGTCGCCGCTGGCCATGCCTACAAACCCGATACTCGGCAAGGGTGGCAAAAGATGTAGGCAAAAGTCGTCAAGTGAAGGATCACATTGGTGCGTGAACCCTCCCCCTCCGATGGCGACAATAGCCCCAGATCTTTCCATGACAGCCTCACGACATTTGCTCTGGCACGAACATTATTTTCAACTCAAACGCGTTGCGCAAGGGGCTTATGGGGCACCATAGATAGTAAATTCTTATGGTATAGGCTTAGTTTTTTTCGTTTGACGTAAAGCGCTTTCCGCTTGGACACTCACTTCAAAATTGCTGCAGATAAAGCAGCCCTACGAAAACTTAAAAGGGAGGAAAGAAAAATGAAAAATATACTCGGAGTCGCCTCAAGTCTTGCCATCATGGCATCAATGGCCATTGCGGAACCAAGTGGCACGTTCCGTCAAGCGCATGAAGTTGGTTCGGGGGCCGCGTCAAGCCTTGATCCAATCTCGAACGGTCGCGTTTTTCAGGTTACCGAAAAAATTATGAGCCGCTTGGTGCGTCCAGACATGGAAGGCCGCCCATCACCTGACTTGGCAGTCAGTTGGTCTGCCAATGATGATGCGACGGTCTGGACACTAAAGTTACGCAGTGGCGTGACATTCCACGATGGAAGCACATTTGGCGCAGAAGATGTAGTCTACTCATTGAAGCGTGTCTTGGACCCCGAAATGGATAGCCCCGCCCGCTCAGCGATTGCGATGGTCAGCACGGTTGAAGCGACCGCTGCCGACACGGTCCAGCTGACGCTGACGAGTTCTTTCGCTGACCTGCCATTGTTGCTCATGGATTATCGCTTGCGCATGATTCCTGAAGGTTCAGGCGACACAATCGCCACGACTGGCATTGGCACGGGCCCCTTCAAAGTTGAAAGCTTCAACGCCGAAGGCACAACAAAACTGGTGGCCAATGAGAGCTATTTCGATGGTGCCCCTGGTGTTGCCGCGATGGAGATCATTGGGATTACCGACGGACAGGCGCGCCTTCAAGCCCTGCTTGGCGGTCAAATCGACATGGAGCGCGGCATCACAGCACAGCAGCGTGTGATGCTGGACGGGTCGGACAACTTTAATATTCAGGTCATCCCGACTGGTAACTGGCGGGGGCTAATCTTCCGCACAGACGTCGCACCATTTGACGATGTGCGCGTGCGCAAAGCCTTGCGGATGGTGGCAGACCGGCAAGAAATGGTTGATCTGGTTATGGGCGGTGGCGGCGTTGTGGCTTGCGACAGCCCAGTTGGCCCAACCGACCAATATCATGCTGAATTGGAGTGCCCACAGGATATCGAGGGCGCAAAGATGTTGCTTGCTGAAGCCGGCTTCCCGGACGGCATAGATATCGACTTGCACGTCGCAACGCTTGAGCCAACTTGGCCAGTACTGGCCGAAGTCTATCAAAACCAGGCGGCAGAGGCAGGCATTCGTGTTAACATTATCCAAGTGCCTTCGGATGGCTACTGGAACGAGGTCTGGATGCAGAAAGACGCTGTTACAACACGGTGGAACGAGCGTCCCGCGGACCAAGCGTTGAACGAGATTTATCTCAGCACAGCGAAGTGGAATGAAAGCTACTACAAAGACGCAGCATTTGACGTTATCCTGTCTCAAGCACGATCAGAGCTGGATTTTGAGGCGCGGCGTGCACTCTACGTTCAGGCTCAGGCACACTTGCTTGAAACTGCTGGAACGCTGATCCCGTACCATGTGACACGTCTTGTGGGGACAACCTCGCGAGTGGACAATCTGGATGCTGTCGAGAACAACTCAGTGCGTTGGCATCTTGTAACAGTAGATTAAGACGACAGAACTAGGGGCCACTCAGTGTGGCCCCTTAGCTTTCTAAGTGCGATTGGATATGCCCCATGCTTGCTATGTTGCTACGTCGCCTTGGCCTTGGCGCGATCACCGTTTGGCTGGTCTCCATCATTATTTTTGTTGGTGTCGAAATGTTGCCTGGTGATGCCTGCACAGCATTCTTGGAGCGCGAAGCCCAAGGAAAACTACTAGAAAATTGCCGTGAAGATCTTGGGCTCAACCGTTCAGCTCTCGTGCGATACGCAGATTGGGCTGGCAGTGCAGTTCGCGGTGACCTCGGTGTGTCTGCCAACGGACAAAAACAGATTTCGGAACTTGTCGGGTATCGCTTGCGCAACACGCTGCTCTTGGCATCAGGCGCTATGTTGGTCGGTATTCCATTGGCATTGTTTCTTGGGGTTGTCGCCGCTCTTTGGCGGGACAAGCTGGTTGATATCATCGTGTCGACCACAGCAATTTTTGCGATGACGATCCCCGAGTTTGTCTCGGCTACTTTACTGATCCTTGTGTTTTCCGTGTGGCTTGGCTGGGTGCCCGGGATCGTACTCACCTCGGCTGACGCCCCTCTCTTTGAGTTTTTCCCAGAAGTCTTGCTACCAATCGCGGTCCTAACTCTTGTGATGACAGCGCATATCTTGCGCACTGTGCGCTCATCCGTAATTGAAACACTGGCATCGGATTACGCACAAATGGCAACGCTAAAAGGCGTCCCATACTGGCAAATCGTGTTTCGCCACATCCTTCCAAACGCACTTTTACCGACTATCAACGTCGTCGCGCTGACAATTGCATGGCTCTTGGGAGGTGTCGTGGTGATTGAAACGGTATTCAACTATCCGGGACTCGGGCGAATGATGATTGATAGCATCTCGGATCGTGATCTCCCTGTGACCCAAGCAATCGCGTTGATCATCGCTTCCGTCTACGTCGTGGTCAATCTGGCCGCTGACATTTTGACGATGCTGGCGAACCCGCGTCTGCGTACCGTGCATATGCGCAAAGGATAAGGCCATGACAGTTACAACATCTTATCGTCGCCCTGGTCGCCTTGCCCGCTTCGGCACCGTGATCTCCGATATTGTAGCCCGTCCGTCCGGAGCGATTGGTCTGACCTTGGTTTTGGGTCACCTGCTTTTGGCGTTTATCGGCCCCTTTATCGTGCCGTATGATTTCACAGAAATGAACTCGGGCTTGATGCTCTCCAAGCCGTCCGCTGCGCATTGGCTCGGGGCCGATCACCTCGGGCGCGATACGCTCACCCGCACTTTGCTAGGCGGGCGTGAAGCCATTTTGGTCACTGGCATTGCGACACCGCTTGCTGTGCTCTGGGGCGGTCTTGTGGGGATTTTCTTTGGGCTGGCGGGGGGCCGTGTCGATGAGGTGCTGATGCGCGTTGTTGACGCGTTTCTGTCTCTGCCCTGGATCCTCAAGATGCTGGTCTTGATCGTCACCTTTGGCACGGGGATCGAGGTTCTGATCCCTACACTGGCATTCTTTTATGGCATCCCCGTGATCCGAATTGCCCGCGCGGCAACACATGATGTGGTCGCTCGCGACTTTGTTCAAGCCGCACGCGCGCGCGGCCATAGCCGTGGCACAATCATTCGCCGCGAATTGCTTCCAAATGTGCGCGACGCACTTTTGGTTGAAGGTGCGATGCGGTGGTCATGGATGTTGCTGGCATTTTCCTCACTGTCATTTCTGGGGTTCGGTGTCTCACCGCCAACACCAGACTGGGGCCTCATGATCGCTGACGCACGTGGCTTTATGTCGTTCTCGCCTCTGGGTGTTTTGGCGCCAATGGTCAGCCTCTCGTCCTTGATAATCGGAATAAATCTTACCGCTGATGCGCTGGCCAAGGCGTTGGGTATCGACCGCGCACAAAAGGCACCCGTATGACATCTGCAGAAACAACAGAGCGCGACTTTCTCGCCATAAATGACCTGAGCATCGGGTTCCGAGGCCGGGCAGGCACAATGGTGCCCGTTCTCCGCAATATCTCGCTTACCGTCCAAAAAGGGGAAAGCATTGGTCTGGTGGGTGAAAGCGGATCAGGCAAAAGCACATTGGCTCTTGCGATGATGGGATATCTCAAGACTGGGCTGAAAGTGATCGAGGGGTCTGCATCCTTTGACGGCATCGAGATGTTCACCCAAGCCCGAAAGTCACTTGAAACAATCCGGGGCGGGCGACTGGCTCTTATTCCACAGAACTCTGGTCAATCGCTTACGCCAACCTTGCGTATCGGCGCGCAGATTGCAGAAGCGCTAAGACTGCATTCATCGCTGCCTGAAACCGCCCACAGCGCGCGCGTAACGGAGCTTTTAAGTCAAGTAAGACTGCCAGACCCCTCAACCATTTCTGAACGCTACCCGCATGAGCTGTCTGGCGGGCAACAACAACGTGTCGCGATCGCCATGGCTCTTGCAGGTGAGCCCGAAGCCCTGCTTTTGGACGAACCAACAACTGGGCTGGACGTGACCACCCAAGCCCATATTCTGGAACTACTGCGAGATCTGGCACGCGAAACTGGCATGGCGATGGTCTATGTCAGCCATGATTTGGGTGCTATCGCCCGCGTCTGTGATCGCGTCATCGTTATGTATGCTGGTGAGGTGGTGTTGGAAGGCAGCGCAAAACAGGTTTTGCGCGACCCTGGCCATCCCTATGCTCGCGGCCTGCTGGCCTCAATTCCCCAATTGAAAGACACACATCTGCCGCGCGCGTTGGATGGTCGCCCCCCCGCGCCAGGGCAGGTTGGCAACGGCTGTGCCTTTGTAGATCGATGCGTCATCGCGACCGAAAATTGCAGCGCAGCGCGGCCTGAACTGACTCAAGGCCCCAGCGGTGCCAAGACGCGCTGCCACCATGCGGAGCGGGTCAACGAAATCCCCCTTTTTGGCCATCGTGAAGTCAGCCAACGCAACCTGCCAGAGACCATCTCGCTAAATCTGGATGATCTGGCAATTTCCTACGCCCGCCCCAACCTGTTTGAAAAATTGACGGGTCGCGAGAACCAGTCCACCGCAACCGTTGATGCAATTACGCTTGCCCTGCGCAAAGGCGAAACGCTGGGTTTGGTCGGTGAAAGTGGGTCTGGCAAATCAACAATCCTCAAATCTCTAGCGGGGCTGTTGCCGCCCTTGCATGGTACAGTTGATGTGGCAGATGGCACTCCATTACCCGCCCGGGTCGAGGACAGAAGCGCTACACAATTACGCCAAATTCAGATGATCTTTCAAAATCCTGATGAAAGCTTGAATCCACGGCAAACAATCGCTCAAATCCTTGCCCAGCCGCTCAAGCTTTACTTTGGTTTATCAGGTGAAGCACTGAATGAGCGGAGCGCGCAATTGCTTGAGCAGGTGCGCCTTGGTGCTCATTATCTGGACCGCCTGCCAAGCCAACTTTCGGGTGGAGAAAAGCAGCGCGTTGCGGTAGCCCGCGCATTTGCGGCAGAGCCCGATCTTGTTCTATGCGATGAAATTACTTCGGCGTTGGATGTTTCAGTTCAAGCCGCCGTACTTGAACTGTTGGATGACCTGCGCCGCGAAAACGACACCAGTTATGTGTTTGTCAGCCACGATTTGGCAGTTGTCCGTGTGCTGTCTGATCGCGTTGCTGTGCTCTATCAAGGGAGATTGTGCGAAATCGGGCCGACCAAGGATGTCTATGGAGAAACCTCGCATCCCTACACCGAAGTTCTGTTGGGGGCGGTCCTAGAGCCTGACCCTGATTTTTCTCCAACCCTTTCTGCAAACGATGCTGTCGAGTTATCGCCCCCAAAGGCGGGCTGTCCCTTTCAGCGCAGGTGCCCCAAACGGATTGGGGACGTTTGCGACACCGTTATCCCGCCCCGTCGAGACTTTGCGGATGGTCACACCATCTGGTGCCATCGCGAAGATTTGCAAGCCTGAAGCCAAGTTGAAAGCTTAAGTGTGTTCTTAGCAAACCGCTTTTAGAGGATGCCTAGAATGTCTGTTGGTTCGCTCATCATTATCCGTAAAATTCTCAGTATGCCCTCCAGCGCTTGTATCAGGACCCTTTCTGCAAGAATCGTGCTCGAATGACCGCTCCTACCACCGATGAGCGTTGTTTTCTGGCTTTAGGACCGGATTTGGCGAACTGCGGCTAAGTCGGCCATCGAACGTCCATTCTTGCCGTCGGCCCGTAGTGCTCTCACTCCTGTAGCGAATTTCCACTTTCGCTTAGGGCATTGTTCACTGGTGTCGCGAAGTGCAGATAGCAGCCGTTACGACCGTGCGCTGCGAATGCACGCTCTGCCCGCGGCCTACTAGTTCGATTTCATCGCAGCGAAAGGGCGGTTTGGAAATGCGTGATTTTGCCCCCTCAAATGGCCGCTCTGGTGAAATTCGCTGCGCTGCGAAATGTGGGTCGCTGCAGATGCGAGGAAATGCTGCGTCAGCACTAGCCGCACGTGCAAAAGGCGGGTTTGTCCGGTGATCTCAATGGATCGATGCAACACATGCATTGAAACGCTCTGCGGGAGTTTCGTATCCCAGCGTCTTACGTGGTCGTTCATTGAGCTGTCTTGCGACGGCGCTCAGCTTTGCTTGACTATGTA
>Ga0163216_101379_pt1 | contig 15307 bp, 13 predicted proteins | sample SynspAceP_FD_167610 | JGI IMG/M metagenome (GOLD analysis project Ga0163216, IMG submission 167610) | Saline lake microbial communities from Ace Lake in Antarctica - Synechococcus sp. Ace-P (Illumina Assembly) | ecosystem: Environmental > Aquatic > Non-marine Saline and Alkaline > Saline ...
CCGACGCCAACGAATCCATCCCCACCGCCATCGCCTCCCGATCCCGAGGCCAACCCAAATACTGCCGACACAACAACCCCTCCGCCGTCATCGCAGGACTCGGCGGACGTCCCGGTTGATAACAATAGCTCGAACCAAAACCATCAACCTCCGCCACAGCAACAATATCCAGGTAACTATCGATTTTCGCGAGTGTCGAATGCGGCACCGTCAGCCCCGCCGCCTTCGCACTCACTAACGCCATCACATACCAACCTGTAATCGAAAGATCCGAATCGGCCCGCGGATCGTATCGCCACCCCCCCTCACGCCCCTGACTCTGGACGCTGTAATTAATCGCCCGCTGGGCCGGTTCACGCAGTCGTGAATCCTGCGTCATCGCAAACAGTTCGCAAACCGCGATCGTCGCCTGCGCGTGAGAGTATGCCTGTTGATGATGCTCCGAACCCTCGCCGAAAAAGCCCGCCCGGTTCTGAATTTTCAAAAGGAAATCCACGCCCCCCTCGACCGCCTTCGCATACTCGCCCGCAAAGTGCGTATTCCCATCACCCTGAAACGCCAACATCGCCATCGCCGTCGCAGCCGCCCGGTTCTCATCAAACGAACCGTCATCATACGGACCACGCAAACTCCACGAACCCCTCCAACGACCCTTTTTGCCCTGTTGCCGAGCCAACCACTTCAACCCCAGTTCCACCGCGTCCATCGTCACATCATTGCCGCCGCCGATCGCCACCAACGCCGCCTTCGCCGCACCCGTTCGGCCACCGAACATCGGCGGAACCTCCACCGCAGCCGCCGAAAGGCCGATCTCCGTCGGCATCACATCCGACGGCTCCGCCAGATCGATCGACTCGATCATCGACTCCACCTCCACAATCTCAGGCGCCTCCACCTCAACATCCGCAATATCTTCATCAAACAGCGAATCCGCACTCTCCAGCGCATACACTTGCAATTCCGACGGCCCGCTCGCCTCCGCCTCACCGAACTCCAATACCACCCGGCGCAACCCCTCGCCCACCGGCATCGTCCACAACGCGAATATCAACAACAATGTCATGTGAATAATCATGCTCACCAACCAAGCCGGCATGAACCGACGAACCGGATCCAGCTTTTCCGTTTCCGGCTTCGCATTTTCCTCGGCACGAGGATTCACCTCCCCCCGCCAACGCGGAACCACCCCATTCGCCTTCGGCACCGTATTCGCCTTCGGCACCGCAGCCACCGTCGAGTCCTGCTGCGGCTCCCTGTTCGGGTCTCTGTTCGGCTCTCTGTTCGGGTCTCTGTTCGGCTCTCGCCCAGCACCCGCCCGCTGAGTCCCAGCCGCAGGCCGAACCGGCGCCACCGGCGGCAAACTCGCCTGTGGCGGCGGAGGAGGTGGTTGCGGCGGCATATTCACCTGCGGCGGCAACGCGGGCGTAGGCGGCACCGGACGCGTTGGCGTTGGCGGTACTGACGCGGGCAATGGCGGTACCGGCGGATTCCTGGAGCGATCCTGCCCGATTCCCCGATCGGAATGCGGCAACGCAGGCGGAAATTCCCCCGTATTGTGCGCCGACGAAGAATCCGATCGATCCATAAAGAAACCAGGAAAAAGCAGTTCAAGCAGAACGGACGGTCCATACTCCAACAAGTTTAGACCAGCATAGCGGAAAAATCACCGTTTGAGCGAAAAAACTCCTATCCTTCTCCTCCCGCAAGCCATCCCATCCATCAAAAAAACAAAACCCGACCAAACCCCGTTGACAAAAACCAGATCCCACAGCATCATATCGTCTCAGCGTTGCAAGAGCGTAACAGCCCTCAACGCCACTTCACCGCGGGATGGAGCAGCCCGGTAGCTCGCGAGGCTCATAACCTCGAGGTCGTCGGTTCGAATCCGGCTCCCGCAACTTCTCTGTTTGGTCAGAAAACTGACCTTCAGGGGTAAACTCCGAAAGCCGACGTTCTGCAAATTGCAGAACGCCGGCTTTTTTCATGGTTTTCTGGCAATTCGATGCTTTCCATGAGTCTCGGGTTAGAGACTCGGGTGACGCCCCATTCGTGGTTCTGGTGGGTGGTGGGGGTCAGCTGGGGCGAGATTCTCTCACGACTCTCTCGGGTGATGGAGACCACGGGTTTTGGGCGTGGAGGTTATCACACGTCTGGCCCACTCGGGATTCTTTTTGCCCCCTAGTTGCTCTCGGTCGGGATGCACCGAAATCAAACTTTGCTGCTCCGGTTATGGGACGCGCGTCCTCGCTATCGCATAGATAGTTCCGGGAGGGGGTAATGGTTGCGCCTTCCGTGACAATTTCTCAGCGGAGGTGTTCCCATAAGTTCTCAATTTTCTTTGGACGCGTCGGTTGATCCGCCGGCGATGCGGCTGCGGTCGGTGGCCGCCATTCTTGCTCGTGGGATCGCTCGGCTGCCAGATTGGAGGGTCGCTGATTTGCAGGAGCGATACGAACAGGTCTTCGGTGAAGAATGCCGGGGTCGCAACATACGGTATCTCATCCGCCGGATCGCCTGGCGTTTGCAAGCGAACGAAGAAGGTGGGCTGTCGGCATCGACGCTGAAGAAAGCGGAAGAGCTGGCGGTCGACGCCGAAACACGGGTGACTGCTCCCCGGCAAAACAGCACCAAGAACGTGGAGGTCGTTAACGCCAAACCATCGGGTTTCGTTGATTGGGATCCACGGTTGCCGCCACCAGGAAACATGGTTGAGCGTCAGTACAAAGGCAAGATGATTCGGGTCGTCGTCTTGCAGGAGGGATTTGAATACGAGGGCCAGCGTTATCGCTCGCTTTCCGCGATCGCCAAAGCGGTCAGCGGAACGCACACAAATGGGTTTCTCTTCTTTCGGCTTGGGAGGCGAGGATGAACAGTCTAAGGCAAACGACGGTTAGCACTCCGCCGTCAATCCGCTGTGCCATTTACACTCGCATGTCCACCGAAGAAGGGCTCGACCAACAGTTCAATTCGCTCGATGCCCAGCGTGACTCTTCTGAAGCGTTGATCGCGAGCCAACAGCACGAAGGCTGGCTGGTCAACACGGAACGGTACGACGACGGTGGTTTTTCCGGTGGCAACACCGAACGACCGGCGTTCAAACGATTGATCGACGACATCGAAGCCGGCAGGATTGACTGCGTAGTGGTTTACAAAGTTGACCGACTCAGTCGATCGCTGCTGGACTTCGCCAAAGTGATGGAGGTTTTCGACAAGTACGGTGTTTCGTTCGTATCGGTGACCCAGCAGTTCAATACGACGCATTCAATGGGCCGGTTGACGCGGAACATCCTACTTTCGTTCGCGCAGTTCGAACGCGAGATTATCGGTGAGCGGATTCGCGACAAGCTTGCGGCGCAGTGCAAACGAGACCAATGGACTGGCGGGTATCCCGTGCTTGGCTATGACGTTGATCGAAGCGAACGAACGCCACGATTGGTCGTCAATGCGGACGAAGCGACTCGGGTTCGGAGAATCTTTTCGCTGTCTCTGGAACTGAAAGCACAGACACAGGTGTCGGAAGAACTCGAACGTCGTCGCTGGTGCATCAAAGTCTGGCAAACCAAGAAGGGAACCGCGAAGGGAGGCCGGGCGTTCGATAAGTGTTCGCTGCACGCGATGCTGACCAACCCGATCTACGCCGGCAAGATCAAGCACAAGACAGATATTTACGAAGGTCAGCACGAAGCGATCATCGACGAAGGCATCTTCGATGCAGATGCAATCTCAGCTAAGGGCGAACAGTCACAACCGAGTCAATCGGCTCCCTGGCAAAAACGGCGGCTTGCTCAAGGGACTGATCCGGTGTCCATACTGCAATGTCGCGATGGTTCACAACATCACCAAGAAGAATTCGATCGCGTACCGCTATTACACGTGTGTCCGGGCGATCAAACGCGGTCGAAAAGCCTGCCAGCATCCTTCGCTGCCGGCCGGCGAAATCGAAGCGGCGGTTATCAACCAAGTGCGTGCGATCGCCGGCGATGAAGGTTTACGGGACGAGATCGTTCGGCAGGCGACAGAAGTCGTCGCTAACCAGAAGGAGGAATTCGAGACGCAGCGGATGCAACTGACGCGGCAACTTAGTCGCGACCACGCCGAGATTCGCCGGGTCGTCCTGGTGCAGGACGCCAACAGTTCGACGACTGCCCGCATTGCTGATCTGCAACAGCGGATCGCGTCCGCAGAACGCAACCTGGCCGCCGCAAACAAACGTATCGCGGAAATCGACCGTCAAACGGTCTCAACCGATGATGTCACTGAAGCGTTTGCTGATTTCGATCGCGTATGGAACTCGCTTACGATTCGCGAACAGTCGGAGCTGCTCGGATTGTTAGTCGCCCGTGTCGAATTCGATCAGGGCGATTGCACGATCGAGATTTCATTTCACTCCAGCGGCATCGCGTCGCTGGAAAATCTGGCACCAGAACCTGAAGAGGCAGCATGATTACCATCAAACGAAAGCTGAACGTTCAAATCGTCGCCCGCGGTCGGAAAATGATTCGTCCACACGACACCAATAGCCCGAATAGACCCAAGCCGCCTGCCCGAATCCCACGAATCGCACGCTTGATGGCACTCGCGATCAACTACCAAGAGATGCTGCGAACCGGCGAAGCGACCGACATGATCGAGTTGGCCCGCCGCGCCAAAGTCAGCCAACCACGCATGTCGCAGATCATGGCATTGAATCTTCTGGCCCCCGACATCCAAACCGCACTACTGGAGCTACCGCCCCAATCCAAAGGCAAGCCGTTCCTGCACGAGAAACGCCTCCGCTCCATCACCGCAGTTGTCATGTGGAACGAACAGCGTCAGGCGTGGAATGTGATGATGACCGAGAATGCCGAACTGGAGAGTTGATAAAAGAGACATCCAATCGCAGATGTCAGCATCGGGGGAGGAAGCTTTTCGTGCCGGTGATCACGGCGCTTTTATCTTTTCGCAAAAAGCTTTGTCCGGTGTAGACCTAACGTGTCACGACCGCTGCATTAAATACGCATGCACTCGTCGCACTTGCTAACAACCGACTTGCTTGGTCGTGAATGGCAACGCGACGACGGCGCTGCAATGAAGATCGAACGCTGTCTTATCGACGCCAACTGGGGTCACTCCACCAACGTCGTCTACCAATTCTGCTGACAAAGCCCACACGCCTCGATCTTACTGCCATCCCGCGGTCGGTTCGTCGGCGCATCGTCGAATCCATTCAGCGAATACAAACGCCGGCCGGGCGATCGAGTCGGACTCAACTGGCGTATCCCCAGCATCCACGGCAAGCGGGCGATCCGTCACATCATCTACGACACCAACTGGTGGAAGTCCTTCACGCAAGCGCGACTCGCCGTCGCGATGGGCGACCGAGGTTGCCTCTCCATTTTTGGTGATCGCCCCGACATGCACCGCATGTTCGCCGAACAAGTCACCGCCGAGTACTACATCAAAACCGAAGGCCGCGGCCGAACCGTCGACGAATGGAAAGCGAGACCCGAACAACCCGACAACCACAGGCTCGATTGCTTAGTGGGTTCTGCTGTCGCCGCGTCGATTCAGGGGGCAGTACTGTTCGGCACCGATGGCGGATTCGGGGCGGAGAGGGCGCGAGCGAGTTAGTTTCAAGGAACTGCAGCGTAGACGAAAGTCATAAATAGTTCTGCTTTTTGGGATTCAGCGCGGAGGTGAAGATGACAGTTGCGCCGAACAGCAGATGGAAAAGACCGAGAGCGATGGGACTTCAGGCAGCCGGCGGCGGAAAATTCCAGTAGGCCGGTTCAAGGAGCGAAGCGACGACGCCCCGGCAAAAGATAGATGGTGAGGCAGGATTGTAACCAGGGTGCCGGAACAGCGCTGCGATTGGTCCGGCCTACGCATCTGGGAGCGTCCGACAGGCGGTCGCGTTTTCCCCACGGGATCCATTGCGACAGCTTGGGGCGTGTATCACGACGAACCGATGAGTAAACTGCTCAAGAACGTGCTGCATCATTTCGGTGTTGAAGCCAGGCGGAAACGGTGAAAGTACTCCTTGAGCTGACGCCCAAGACTACTGGCTACCGCAGCTTCGCGGCTATTGAAAAACGCAGCTTCTAAGCACATCGTCACAATTATTTCGGCGTAACCACGTTGCAGTGTCTCTCTGAGACGCTGGGAATTGCGAGTCTCAGAGAGACTCGCCTACGTGAGGTTCTGCCGAACCTTTTCCGCCGATGTGCTTAAAAGCTTCGCTTCGAGCGTTTCAGACCAGATGATGAAAATTTCCCCTGACTCACAAAACGAGTGTGACCGTCGGCGTTCTCGCGGAATAATACGGTATAACGAAGGCTGGGGGCCGTTGAGTGGGGCACCGAAAAATCAGTTGCTCCACCATCTATCCTAGCAAGTCCACATTCTGATCCATGCCGAACCCACTGGACGAAACCCGATTTATTGAAGCGTTGACTCGCCACCAGCCCGCTCTGGAAGCGTATTGCCACGCCAATCTCGCCAATCGCGAGGATGCGCGAGAGGTGTTGCAGGCGACTTGCGTGAAGTTATGGCAGAAGGCAGCGGATTGGAATCCGGAAACAGAATTCTTGCCGTGGGCGTTCACGGTGGCGCGATTCACGATCCTTTCGCGTTACCGCGATCAAAAACGTGATCGCTTGGTGTTTGATGAAGATGTGATTCAGGCGATGGCTGAGAAAACGGAAGAGGTCGCAACGGTGTTCGATGAGCGGCGTGACGCGCTCGCCAGGTGCATGAAGAAACTCAATCAAAAACAGACCGCTCTGCTCCACAACCACTACACAGCCAACCAAAGCCTGCGGGAAATTGCCGAGGCATCGGGCCGGGGCTTGAGCGCGGTGAAAATGACATTGCTGCGAATTCGCCAGCAATTGAGCGTCTGCATCGAACGCGAATTGAAAGCCAATCCGTGATGGAAGAACAACTACTGACTTTGCTCCAAAAAGTCCGGGATGATCGCGACGAAGCCGCGCGAACCGAACTGAATGAACTGCTCCGCAAGCATCCGGAAGCTCGCACGATCATGGCCAAGATACTGGTCGATGAACAAGCTCTGGTCAGTCATTTGCGCGATGAATCAATCGTTTCGATCCTTGATGCGGAAGGGGAAACGACCACCAGCCGACAGCCGAACCGGCCTACCCGGCGTCCGCTGGCCTGGCCGCAGCAGATAGCGACTGGCCTCGTCGCAGGCGTGTTGGTGGGCCTGCTGGGGGTGGGAATGGTTGGGGCCACCGGCTCGCCCGAGGCGGTGGCGCGAGTGTTCAGGATCGCCCACGGCAATTTCGAATCAATGGAGGTGGGACCGATCCCGAATCGATTTCCGGTCCGGTTCGGTGAGTGGTGCGGGGATCCGGCTGAAGTGATCGAACAAGCGAATGGAAACCGGGAACTACGCTTTCTCGAGACCGCCAACGTCACCGGTAACCCCAACGGAGGCGCCTCCGCCTGCAATGTGTTTCAGCTCATTGACCTGTCTACCCTTCGGCAACAGAGGGACGCGGAGAACTCAGAGGCTCAAATTACGCTCGAGCTCTCCGCCAGATTCCGACGAGAGGCGGCTCCTGCCGATGCAGAACTGCCCAAGCTCAAGGGGACTTGTACGATTTACCTGTTCCAGGCCGAGCCCGAGATGATCGGCAAGGCCTGGCCACACGTAATCCGCGATGCGGTGGCGTCTCGGAACAAAGCCATTAGGCTGGAACCCGGAGAGGAATCGGGCACCATTTCCGCCTCTTGCATCCTGGAGCCGGAAGCAACGATCGCGCTCCTATCTGTGAACGTAAATACAATGATACAATCAAAAACCCCGATCCCACTTAGCGGTTATTTCGTGGATGACGTCCAACTCATCGTGATCAAGCAACCGACTCTTCCGGTCCGCTTTGTGAAGTAGATTTGTGCAGTAGAAAATAATCCTCTTTTCACTTGCTACCAATAACATGAAAACCCAATTCAATCGTCGCCATCTTCTTCGCGGAACGGGAGCACTCATCGCGCTGCCTGCACTGGAGTCTATCGGGTATCGTCGGTTCGCGTCGGCTGCGGATTCTGCTCCCGCGCCGCCGCCCAAACGGATGGTCTTCCTCGGCTTCGGGTTTGGCGTGACGCAGGAAACCTGGTTTCCGAACCTCGAACAAACCGGAGCCGACTACGATCTACCAGAAGGACTCGCCCCGCTGGCGCGGCACAAGGCGGACTTCACTGTCGTGCAGGGTTGCTCGAACGAGTTCAGCAGCGAAGCTCACTGGGGTAGCACATTCTGGTTGACGGGCGCGAATCGTTTTTCCGTTGCCGGTCAGAACATGTCTAACAGCATCTCTGCCGATCAGGTCGCGGCTCAGCAACTTGGACAGGACACACGTTTCGCTTCGGTTCAGCTTGGCAGTCCTGATGTGAAAGGCTCGGGCCACGGACCAGGTCTTTCGCTGGCCTGGGATCAGCGCGGAAAACCGATCGCGGGACTGGGCACGCCGGTGCAGGCGTTTCACAAGCTGTTTTCCGCCGACGATCTGCCGCTGGAACAACGACAGGCCGCCATTGCCCAGCAACGCAGCGTGCTGGATGCCGTTGTGACGGAAGCTCGGCGCATGCAACGCGGTCTAACAAAGACGGATACCGACAAGCTGGACGAGTATTTCCAGAGCATCCGCGATATCGAAACACGGCTGAGCAAGGATGTAGATTGGTTGACGGTTCCCAAAGCCGGGTCTCCGATGGAAGAACCTGATCCGGGGTTGAAGGGGCGCGAAGAAATCAAGGTGATGTACGACCTGATCGTCGCCGCTCTACAAACGGACAGCACTCGAGTCATGACGTATCGCCAGCCCGTTCAATCGCTCTTACAAAGTCTGGATATCGGCGTGGCTCCTCACAACATGAGCCACTACTCACCAGGCGAGCGGATGGAGGCCTCCCAGCAACGGGATGCCGCGCAGAGCGAGTTACTTGCCGGACTCATCGACAAATTGAAGGCCACGAAGGAAGCCGACGGGTCGAGTCTGTTCGATCATGTGGCCTTGGCTTACGGCTCGAACATTCGCTCGATTCACTACCTCGATAATTGCCCGACGGTTCTTACAGGAGGCGGTGCTAACCTGAAACTCGGCCAGCATCTGGTTCTGCCAAAGGACACGCCACTGTGCAATGTGTGGCTGACGATGCTGCGCGGAATCGGCCTGGATGTCCAGCGGCATGGTGACAGCGCCGGCGTCGTGAAGGAGCTGCAAGCGTGACGAATTCTCGCAAAGGCAACATGGATAGAGTGAGCTGTAGCGGAAGTCGCCAAGACTTTCGGCAGAAGAATCATGGCAAACACATCACCGAAACTCTTGGCGAGTTCCGCTACGAACGACGTCGAATTGCAATGACAATGATGCGTCCTATCATCGCAACCTGCTTCTTATCTTTGTGCCTTTGTGGCTTCGTGCGAGCTGGCTCCCCCGAAGCACGCCTTCCAAAGAAACACCGCACGTTCCTCATGACAAACTGCTTCGACTGTCACGATTCCGAGACGCAGGAAGGGAAGGTGGATCTGGAAACACTGCCGCTGAGCATCACTACGCTCGAACAGGCGGAACTCTGGCAGAAGGTGCTCAACGCGTTGAACTCCGGTGAAATGCCGCCTCAAGATTCCGAGCAACCTGGTAATACTGAGAAGGCGGATTTCCTCGACGACCTTGCTCAAACCATGGTCGCCGCGCGCAAGTCACTTTCGGACTCAGGCGGCAAGATCACCATGCGTCGGCTCAACCGTCGCGAGTACCGCAACACCATTGAGCACCTGCTGGGAGTGAATGTTGATGTCGGTTCGCTACCCGATGACGGTGGTTCCGGGACGTTCGATACCACGGGCGCATCGCTCTTCCTTTCCAGCGATCAGATCGAGCAGTATCTGAAACTCGGACGCAGCGCGATCGACGAGGTGTTCGAGCGGCAGGCGGCGCTCAAACAAGGGTCGCGCGTCTTCCGAGTCGAGCCGGAAACCACGGTCAATGTCCAGAGCCACGAGAAGATGGCGAAGCTGGAGGAAGAATACGAACGCTACCTGCTCTGGAAAGCCGAGGTGGACACAGCCGCCCTCGCGCCGGAGAACCAGGAGGTCATCGAGAAAATTCGCGAGAAGCATAAACTCACTGACCTAGCCGATAGTGTCAGACTCTATCAAAACGCCAACCTGCTCAGCGGGATACCCGACGCCAAGGAGTTTGGTTTCCGAGATGCAAACGACGCCTCGTTTTCTTTTCAGGGAGGTTACGATCGGACCTACGCCTACATGAAACACTACGCTGAGCTTCCTCAAAGTGATCGGGGAACGTACTTGAAGCTCGCCTGGGCGATCCAACGCATCGACGTCACCCCCAAGCCGGAAAACCTTCCGCCGGGGACTTACACCCTGAGGATTCGTGCCGGAGCGGTTGAGGGTTCGCCTTCCTCCCGCCACTTCATCGAGATTGGCCACCCGCAGCGCGTGAACGGCGTGCCCGCAGGGTTCTCAAGTTTGCCCCTCAGCAGCCACCAGGTCACCGGCACCGTCAAGAACCCGGAGATCATCGAAACGCAGGTCGAAATCGGTACCGATACCCCACGCGAGTTCGGGATCCAGGAGCGCCGCCCGACCAATGGGAAAAGTGTTCGCGATGCCTTCTTCCGGCACAAAAGAGAAAACGGCTACGGGACACCTCCAGCGATCTGGATCGACTGGATCGAATTGGAAGGACCGCACGCCACGGAGCCCTCCACCTGGAAACAACGTCGCGAGGTCGAAGTACACGCCAATGCCAAAGTTGGTGGTACTTATAATGGTTACCACAAAAGGGGTGTCGAAAATGCCACTGCCTTCCTCGAAACCGGACAGCCTCAAAAAGACATCGCGGACGAACAGGAAGCCAGGTTTCGCATTCGTGCGTTCAAAGAAAACGGTCCGAGCTTTCGCCGCTACCTCGAAGATCCACTCACGCAGACCGGATCGTTCCTGACGATCTCCAGCCTGAACCAGGAAGAGTTCATCGCACTACCTCCTGAGCATCCTTCCGGCTGGCGAAAGACAGAACATGTGGTCGAAAAGCTGCCCCTCGGCGACTACCGACTGCGGTTCCGAATCGGCACCGTCGAGGGCTCACCCGCGGAGCGACACTTCGTCGATCTGGGCAGCGCTGCTGAAAAGAATCACTTCAACCACTTGGCCACCTTTCAGGTAACCGGCTCGACGGACGCGCCCCAGATCATCGAAGTGCCCGTATCACTCAGTCAGAACGGCCCTCGCAAGTTTGCGCTCCGCGAGAAGCGTGATCCAAAGGGTGATCTGGCCCGCTACCGAGCGGCCCGGGCAAAAACCGGTGTCGGCCCAACACCTGCCCTGTGGATCGACTGGGTGGAGTGGGAAGGTCCGCTTGCAGATACCGGAGCAACAGCACCGCTACATCAAATCCTCGCGAAGCATCATCGTAGCTCGACTCTCCGAGTCGAGCACCGCGGCGATGATAATGCTCGACTCAGAGAGTCAAGCTACGATGAGATCAACACGAATGAAACCGAACGCGCTCGTGCCATTCTCACCGAGTTCGCCGCCGCTGCCCTTCGCCGAGCGAAACCCGACGCGACGTTCATTGACAAGCTCCTTGCAATCTTCGAGACGCGGCGAAGAGCAGGCGATCCCTTCGAGGTCGCCATTCGTACGCCACTCAGCGTCATTCTTGCGTCGCCTGGATTTCTATACCTCAACGAGCCCGGCAACGAATCTCTGCGACGCCAACTGGGCGACCGCGAACTCGCCGTGCGACTGGCCTATTTCCTCTGGAGCGGCCCGCCTGATACGCAACTACTGGATCTCGCGGAAAAGAACGAGCTGCACCAACCGAAGGTTCTCCGCGAACAAGTGGATCGGCTGATCGCTGATCCACGTTCGGATGAATTCGTCTCCGGCTTCGTGCACCAGTGGCTCGACATGGAGCGGCTCGACTTCTTCCAGTTCGACGTGACGCTGCATCGCGAGTTTGATGAAAGCACGAGATCCGCCTCCCGTGAGGAAGTCTATCAATCCTTCGCCCATCTCCTCCGCGATAAGGCAAGTGGTCGACTCGGCAAGCTTCTTAAAAGCGACTATGTCTTCATCAACGGAGTACTCGCCACTTACTACGGTATTGATGACGTCACGGGCGACGAGTTCCGGCAAGTCAAGCTGCCCGCCGATTCACCTCGCGGCGGTTTGCTGGGCATGGCCGCCATCCACGCGATGGGCAGCGACGGCGTCAACAGTAGCCCGATTGAGCGCGGCGTCTGGGTCCTCCGTCATTTGCTGAATGATCCACCGCCTCCCGCGCCGCCCAACGTCCCGCAAATCTCGCGTTTGGCTGACCATGTTCTGACCACTCGCGAGCGGCTTCTGGCGCACCAGGAAGAAGCCCAGTGCGCAAGCTGCCACCGCAAGATCGACCCAATCGGCTTCGGGCTGGAAAATTTCAACGCCGCCGGAAAGTGGCGCACTGATGACAGCGACGGCGTAGGCAGACAAAAGAAGACCTGGCAGATCGACGCCTCAGGAGCATTCCACAAAGGCCCAGCCTTTAGCGACTTCCACCAGTTACGCGACCTCATCGCTAAGCGTGAAGAGGACTTCGCCCACGGCTTCACCGAGCACCTGATCGAGTATTCGTTAGGCCGTCCCTTCGGCTTCACAGATAAGGCTTTGGCGAACGAAATTGTCAGTTCCGCGAAGAGCAATCAGTTCGCACTCAGCGAGTTCGTTCACGCGCTTATTCAAAGCGAAGAGTTTCGGACGAAGTGATGCGAAGATGAGTGAGCGGCAAGGCGCTAGCCGCCGGTGTGTTCGGCAGGGTAAGACCGGCCGGTTGAAAATTCTCCATTGCAGTGGCTTAGGAATCTCTTGGGTTTCCTGTCAGTTTGACGAGTAGGATTCGAGCTAGCTGGGTGCGTTTAGACTGAACGGTCAGCCCGAGATTATCGCAGACCCAGAAGTGCACGAACTTGGTCGGGGTGAGCAGCATCGCGGCTTGGATTGTGGTGTTGCTCATGATTCCAAACAAGGCCGCCCAAACGAGTATCAAACTCGTGAAACCGCTTTTCGATTGACTTCCCTCCAGGGCTTTTAGCTTACCAAAACTCGATTGCAAGACCTCAGTGCTGCCAGGCATCCGAAGACCGCTGGGAACTTTTGAACACTCCTGCTCAACACGAGCGATCAGTTCATCGGCCAGCAAACGTTTCAGGTCGCTGTCACAATGTGGTTCCAACAGTGGCCCGATCGCTGCACCGGTCGCCTCACAGTAGCCGACGCGACGAACGAGGTCCAAGCTGGCTTCGGTAATCGCCAGCCAACCGCACCACAATTCGATCTCGCTGCGATAATCATTCAGCCACGCGAACTTCGCTTGCAGTCGCTCATCGCTGCTAAACGAAGCGGGAATCAAACTCGGCTCATCGAGAACCATCAAAATCCGCTGAGCCCAACGAAGGATACTCTGCAAATTCATGTAGCGAGCTTTGCTCTGGAGCGTCGGCGGTACCAGAAACGCGAGTTCCGTCTGAAGCGTCGCGAACTTCGTTTGCGTGCCTGCTTGATAAAGCTACACCAACGCTCGTCATCTTTGAGTCGCTTCTTCAAAGGCAGTGCCGCTTGATGCGGAAGGTCTCCAAAGCCCAGTGTTCCAGGATGGGCGTTGCAGTATCTTGCGATGCCACCGGTCACGTCGCTGCCACCATCGCTGAGCAGTGCTTTCGACGTAATTCCAGTCTCAATCGGCAGCTTTTCAAGCTGCCCGTGAACGATCTCTTGCGAAGACTTCTCGACCGGGAGTAAGGCGATCACTCGCATGTCTTTTAACGTCAGGCACTCGCCCACCGGAGGCAGCATCGACAAGCGAATACCGATGATGCCCAGAAAACGATGCTTGCCAATCTGGATTGCATGATCGAGCAGACAGCACCAATCGTCGGCAGGCTCGATCGGCTCATGCAAACGGTAGTATCCCAACCGTAGCAGCCACATGCGTCCTGAGGTCGGGTGCGGTATGTAGCCTTGCCTGGCCTGTAGGGAGGCAGGTAGTAGATGAAAAGCTTATGCTCCGCCCAGACTTCTAAGCGGGCCTGGAAGGCCGCGCTCTTGTGCACCGAGGCGTTGTCAAGTACGACAACTGTTGGCCCTTCGAGCGTTTGACAATAATCATCGAAAATTGAGATCACCATTTCGCTGTTCACGTATCTTTTGTGAACGTACATGTGCGTTTCTTCATCTTGCCCCTGGAAACCGAGGGTCTGAAGGTTGCTTCCGTGTGCACCCGTGACCGGTATCTCGTAGCGTTCGCCGATCGGTTGCCATCCATAGAGAACAATGATGGCTTTTCCAAAGCTCTGTCAACTGTTGCTCTTGTTCAACGGAAATGATCTTTGCGAATTTTGAAGAAGGACGTGTCATTGGAATCTCCCGGTTTGTGAAACAGGAAGAAAACATGGTGCCGAGCTCAAATTCGACCGTCGAATATTTGCTAGCAAGTGAAGAAAGGAATCCCAAGTAAACTTAGCTTCAAAAAACATGCCGTTAAACCGAAACACTTACCCATATGTGCTTAGCATGCCTTGAACCGTGGCAATGGCCGCTCGGTCATTTTCTACAAGGAAGGCGACTACGAAGCGTTTGAGAATATTCTTGCCGAAGGGCTTGTCCGCTATCCATGCCGCATCCTTTCGTATCAGTTGATGCCGAATCATTGGCACTTCGTGCTCCAATCGACCGAAGATGGAGGAATGAGCAATTTCTTGCGTTGGGTCACCTGACGCAGACGATGCGGGACTACGCCCACTACCACACAGCGGGCGAGGGACATGTTTACCAAGGCCGATTCAAGAGTTTCCCAGTCCAGGATGATGGCCATTTCCACGTTCTCTGCCGGTACGTCGAGCGCAATGCACAGCGAGCCGAGTTGGTCGGGCGTGCGGAGGATTGGCGGTGGCGGTCGACTGGACCTCGAATCGACGCTACGAGCACGCGGACGCCCGAAAAAGAAGCCCATTTCAACCGACCAACGAAACAAGGAGTCCTGATCCGAATGCCGCAGGGTTAAGCTCCCGGCCAGCGATCAACGCCCAGAGGCAAGCCGCAATCACGCAGTTAGGAAAGAGCGAGCACCTTCAGTTAGCCGTGGAATGCTTAAACACACGGCATTCAGTCCTGATCCCTGGTATGTCCCCTAGATCATCAAAATCTAAGCAGAAGGACCATTCGAGTGCTCTTATTGGAAGAACTCAACTTCCTTTCCAATTGGAGACACTCGAATGGTCACAAAATCGAAAA
>Ga0163216_101380_pt1 | contig 15302 bp, 17 predicted proteins | sample SynspAceP_FD_167610 | JGI IMG/M metagenome (GOLD analysis project Ga0163216, IMG submission 167610) | Saline lake microbial communities from Ace Lake in Antarctica - Synechococcus sp. Ace-P (Illumina Assembly) | ecosystem: Environmental > Aquatic > Non-marine Saline and Alkaline > Saline ...
AATCCGTAGCCAAAATAAGACCTCTTTATTGATCGGCAAATATGAGGTCTATTCTATGTGTTTGTGATGCGTTTTGCAGTCTAAAGCCGAATTAATCGGCGTTGTCTTGACGTTTTTCTAGGATGTCGCTGTATAAAGCAACTTGATCTCGACCATTGTCTTTGCCGAAATAAACGGCTTTGTCGGCTTCTTCTACCATGGTAGAAAAGTGTTTGATCTCATTAATGTGTGATACCCCAATACTGGCCGTCACTTTACCAACGTCTTTGTAAGGCAGCTGGTTAATAGCGCTTCTGAAAAGCTCGGCAATGAGGTTGGTTTTATTGGCCTTAGGATTGAGTATGACAATAAGAAACTCTTCGCCACCCCATCGTGCTAATCCATATTTACCTTGATAAACAGTACGCAAACGAGAGGCGAATTCGATCAAGACTCTGTCGCCGATCGAGTGCCCAAAGCGATCATTAACCGTTTTAAAGTGATCAATGTCCATCAGTAATACACAGGCTTTCGTGCTTGGATTGACGTTGTTTAGCCAGCCTTCAAAGCCTCGACGATTGTAGACATCGGTTAAAAAGTCTCGTTCGGCGGCTTGTTGTGAGTGCTGTAAATCAAAAACAATTTTGTTCATGTGACTATTGATGCCGCGCTGGTAAGGTACGATCAGCAAAATCAACAGGCTGGCGGGACCAAAAAGAAACAATAGATCGTACCCTCTGGGTGTTTGAAGTTCTTCTTGGTGAGTCAGTAAAAAAAGAAGCACGGGAAAGGCGTTTAAAATCAACGTGATGACGGCTAATTTATTGTATTTTTCAGGCAGCATCAGCATCATTAATGCGGTGGTTAAAATAATCATTCCTGAAAACGGTGGAAAGGTGTCTACAAAGCGCCAGTCTCCCTGCCAAGCGCTAATAGTAAAGTACAAGGTGTTTGGCACTGTGGTAAAGAGCATGACCGCGCCATAGGCATTGATGACACGATGGACTCTTCTTATAGGATTTTTATATAAGTAAATGAGCAGCGTAAAATGCAAAAAGAAAATAATGCCGGGCTGAAAGGCATGGATAGTAAAAGGAGTCGAATAAACATTGAATAAAATGGTGTAAATAATACTGCTTAACAGGGTGACGGCGAGTAGTCGATATGTTGCGGGAATTAGTATGTTTTTTTGATCGTGTCTGTCGTCCATTAAAGCCTCATATGGTCTGGTTTATTGTTCTTTTGCACAAAGTATACACATTTCATTATCAAACTCTGTTGTCAGTTTGTGAAGAAATATCTCGATGGATTGGTCAGTGAGGTTGAAAACACAAAACAAATATACGGAATAAGCGACGGATTTAGACAGAACGAATTGACCTTTCATTGCTTATTGTGGAGCATAGGCGCTTTCATACTCGCGTCCTTTTTTTGATAATAAATAGGTAGTACAACTTGGCTGTTTACACATCCCTTTCTGATTCTGACATGCGGGCCTTGGTGGCCGATTATTATTTAGGTGAACTGGTGTCTTTTCAGGGCATTTCCGGTGGCGTAGAAAATACCAATTACTTTTTGATTACCACCACGGGCAAGTATGTGGTGACGCTGTTTGAAGAGTTTGACTTAGATGAAGTGCCGTACTTTTTGGATGTGGTCGCGCATTTGAAACACAAAGGTTTTAATGTGCCTGCGGCCTTGATTGATATTCATGGCGAGCGACTACGCGAAGTGAATGCTCGTCCAGCGATTATTGTGGATTGCTTTCCAGGCAGTGAGCTAAAGCAGACCGATGTGACGTCGTGCCGATTGATGGGCGAAGCCTTGGCCAAATTACACATTGCCGGTGAAGATTTTCCTGAGCACCGCGATAGTCATCGCGGTGTGACGTGGTGGCATAAAACGAGCAACGCGATTGAGGCAGAATTAGAGCCGCAGCAAGCGCAATTGCTTATGTCGCAAATCGCAGAATTTGATGCCTTTATGGCGGAGCACAAAGACCTTCCGAAAACCACCATTCATGGGGATTTGTTTTTCAACAATACCTTGTTTGAAGGCGACAAACTGTCAGCCATTATCGATTTTTACAACGCTTGCCATTCTTGGGTAATGTACGATTTAGCCATTGTGGTGAACGACTGGTGTTCTGATATGACAACGGGCGAATTGGACATGACCAAATACCGCGCCTTGTTAAAAGCCTATTTACATGAACGCGATGCTAGCGCCGAAGAAATTCTTGCTTGGCCTTATATGTTGCGTATTGCCGCGTTGCGTTTTTGGTTGTCGCGTTTGGAAGCGTGGCATGGTGCGAAGCACGATCCGGTTCGATTGGCCCAGCAACATGACCCGCTTGAATTTCAACGTATTTTAGAAGCACGGGTTCGTTATGTGCCCGCTTTGGTGTAACCCTATGACTCGTTTTTGGCTTGGTTTGTTTGTTAGCAGTGTGTTGACCAGTACGTTGCTTGTTAACCAAGCAATGGCACATCCGCATGTTTGGGTGGATTCACAATATCGCGTCACCGTAGAACGAGCACAAATAGACCATCTTGAAGCGACATGGAGCTTGGATCTTTTTACCTCGACAAGCCTGATCGCCGAATACGATATTGACGCAGACGGCGCGTTCACGGGACAAGAAAAGCTCGACATGATCGAAGTCCTGACGAGTTTTGATAAGTACGGTTATTTTATCAAGATGAAGCAAGATGGCGTGGACATGAAGCCAAAAGAGGTGCGCATCTTGGATGTGGGCATTCGAGATATGATGTTGTGGGTCCGCTTGTGGATTGATTTGCCTTCCCCCGTCAACCTTGAAACCGCGACGCTAAGCTTGGCGTTTGGTGATGATGAACTGTACTTCGCTATGGAGCCGTTAGAAGAAGGTTTAGTGCGTTTGTCTGGTGTGTTATCTGAAGCGTGTACGCCGGTTGAACGTGAAGCGACCGAAACATCGGTGGCATTTTGGGTGGATTTGACCTGTCGATCTTAATTTAATTTCTCTTGTTTGAGTCTTTTTTAGCGTTCCTTTTCAAGGTGAAAATACATGTTAGAGCATTTCCAATGGTTGCCCTTTTTAGCCGCGATTACTATTCTTACCATGAGTCCTGGGGTGGATACGATTATTGTGATGCGCAATGCGGCATCGGGTGGTTGGCGTTTAGGATTTTTGACCAGCTTGGGCATTTGCATGGGGCTGTTTGCTCATGCAACGGTGTCGGCGTTGGGGTTGTCGGTTATTTTGCTCGGTTCAGCCGGATTGTTTACGGCGTTCAAGCTGGTTGGCGCGGCGTATCTTGTTTATTTGGGTGTGCAGGCCATTCGCAGTGCGTTAAAACCAGTTGGAATGACGTTTAAAGACATGAGTAACGCTAAGACGTTAACCGCGTGGGGTAGCTTTCGTCAGGGGCTTTTATCGAATGTCTTGAACCCTAAGCCAATCATTTTTTACATGGCATTTTTGCCGCAGTTTATTGACCCGAGCCATTCCGCCTTGGTTCAGTCACTCTTCATGGCCTCACTTCATTTTATCATTGCGATGGTGTGGCAAACGTTTCTGGCGCTGATGGTTCACAAAGCGCGAGTATGGCTGGCGCGACCAAAAGTGGCGCAAGTCTTGGATAGCTTAACGGGCATATTGCTGGTGGGCTTTGGTATAAAACTCGCATTGAGCCAACGCTGATCGCGTTGCCGGATGCTTTTTGGATAATTCTCTAAATGAGCTTATTGATCTCGACTTGGATTAAATTTTTCTTTTTGTTCGCACCATTTTTTGTGTTGTCGATGTTTCTTGCGTTAACGCGCGGTGAATCGGCGGCATCACGTAAGCAGGTGGCCAATAAAGCCATTATTGCTTCGGTGGCGATTGCGCTCGTGTTGTTGTTTTTCGGTGGCGCATTGTTTTCTGTGTTGGGTATTACGCTGGACTCCTTCCGTATCGGTTCCGGGATTTTGTTGTTTATGTCGGCGTTGAGCTTGGTGAAAGACGGCACGCGCAACCATGCTGTCGGTATGCCAAGCGAAGAGCGTGACGACGTGTCAGTTGTGCCGTTGGCGGTTCCGACTATTATTGGACCGGCGACCATAGGTACGATTTTGGTGTATGGTGCTGAGCTGCAAGGTTGGGATTTGATCATCGGCCTTTGCGGCTTGTTGTTGGCGCTGGGTACCTTGGCGTTGATTTTGTATTCTGCTTCTTTTATCGAGAAATTACTGGGCCGCACTGGACTGAATGTGTTGTCTAAAATCACTGGTTTGATCTTGGCCGCCATGGCCGCACAGATCTTTATGAGTGGTGTGATGGGTTTTTTAAATCCTGTTGCCAGTTAACGATAGGGCAAGGTTTTTGAGACGCCCGTAACCTTGCATGACGTGACTTCGTTTTTATCGTCATGCTTGTCGCGTTTTAAATACGCTGTTTTTGGGCTTTGGCTTCTCCTCGGGTTTGAAGTGTTATATCATAACAATTCAAAAATTAATGCTGAGTGAGAGCCAATCATGGCGAAGAACGTCGCTTTTTTCTTTTTATCCTTTCTATTTTTACACTCGCCACTTTATGCCGCGATGAACTTTCCGGTGTATCAAGATTTTATTCAATGGGTTATTTCCCAACAGGCCGGTTTTCATCGTGAATTGGTGACGTTAGTGCGCGCCATCAGTAAAGAAGGTAGCCCTATTTTGTTATGGGGATTGATCAGCACCAGCTTCTTTTATGGTGTGTTTCATGCCGCCGGGCCGGGTCATGGCAAGGCGGTAATCTCAGCGTATATGCTAGCGAGCAAAGCGCCGCTGCGCCGCGGAATTAGCTTGGCCTTTTTGTGTGCTGGCGTTCAGGCGGTGATGGCGGTCGCGGTTATTTTGGTGCTTAGCCAAGTGTTTTCTTTAGCGGGCAAAGCCATGCAGATTAGTCGCTTTTTTGAGATTGCGAGCTTTGCTGCGGTGGGCTTGATCGGTGTCTGGATTTTGGTGCGTTTGCTGCGCGGTCAATCGGGTTGCGGACACGATCATTCCCATGATCACCTTGAACGTCATCATCATGCTCACGGTCATGCTCATGCACACGACCATTCGAACGAACACGATCATTCGCACGAACACGACAGTCATGCGTGTTGCTCGTCCCATGAGCAAGAAGCCAAAACAGCACGCCGTAGTATTTGGGCGATGGTGGTCGCCGTCGGGATTCGTCCTTGTACAGGGGCGGTGTTGGTACTGTTGTTCTCATTGAGCGCGGGCATTTTTGTGTGGGGGCTGGTGGCGACGTTCGCGATGGCGCTTGGCACTGCCATTACGGTGGCGGCGCTGGCGGGCGTAAGTGTGTTTGTACGAGATACCGGATTAGCGTTAAGCAGCCAACATCAAGTCTGGCGACAAAGAGTGTCGCGAGTTTTTGGTTTTGTGGCGGCTTTCGCTTTGATCATCATTAGTGGTTCCATGATTTGGAGCTATTTAAGCAATGCAGGAAGGGCGTTTTAATGAAACACATAGAGCCACAGGATCATCAAGGTTCTGGTCATAATCACAACGACTGTATTGATAGTGCGCTCGCCACGGCAGAAACCTTGTGTGTACAGCAAGGTCAGCGTTTGACGAAAGTCCGCCGCCGTGCGTTGGAGTTGATCTGGGAAAGTCATCGCCCACTGGGGGCGTATCAGCTATTGGCAAAATTGGCAGAAGAAGGCTTTAACTCTGCGCCACCTACTGTGTATCGTGCATTGGATTTTTTATTGGCGGCGGGTTTGATTCACAAGGTGGAATCAATGAACGCCTACCTGGGTTGCGCCCATGCCGATAAAGCTCATAAAGGCTATTTTTTGATTTGTGATGATTGTCACAATGTCATGGAATTTGACTACCAAGATATTCATGCTGCGCTGATTGCCAAAGCCGCCCAACAAGGCTTTGAACTGCGCGCAGAAACCATTGAACTGACGGGCTTGTGTGCGAAGTGCAAATCCAAAGTGGCAGGAGCTAACGCATGACTAAACAGCTAGTGGCGTTTGAGAAAATTGGCATTGCGTTTGATGGTCGAGTGCTGCTTGAAAGTATTGATATGAGCATCAGTGAAGGTGAAATCGTCACCTTGATTGGCCCGAATGGCAGCGGGAAAAGTACGCTGATTCGCATTTTACTGGGGTTGCAAGAAGCGACGTCAGGAAAGGTGGTGCGTCATAAAGCGTTGCGTATTGGTTACATGCCGCAAAAGCTTCATATTGATCCGACGTTGCCGCTCACGGTGAAGCATTTCTTGGCGCTGGTGCGTGGTGTCGATAAACATCAAATTCTTCCGACGCTTGAAAAGCTGGGCATTGCGCATCTTATTCACTCCCAAGTACAGGTGCTGTCTGGAGGCGAGACACAGCGTGTTTTGTTGGCGCGGGCTTTACTGAATCGACCGAACCTTTTGGTGTTGGATGAACCCGTGCAAGGCGTAGATGTGAACGGTCAAGTGGAGCTTTATAACTTGATTGAAGGCATTCGGAACGAGCTTGATTGTGGCGTTTTGATGGTGTCGCATGATTTGCATTTGGTGATGGCGAAAACTGATACGGTGGTGTGTATTAACCAGCATGTTTGTTGCTCTGGTAGTCCACAGCACGTGACTGGCCATCCGGCTTACCAAGCCTTGTTTGGCGTGCCTGGCGCGGATGAATCCATCGCTATTTATGCCCATCAGCATGATCATGTTCATGACGAACACGGCAGTATTTTATCGGATGGCGACGACACTCATACTCATACCGATTGTCAGCATCATTAATATTATTCCGTTTTGCTAAGTTTGGAGTCAGTAATACCATGTTAGATCTTTTACTCAGAGCCTTGTTAGGTGGATTGGGTGTGGCGGCCGTTGCTGGGCCGTTGGGCGCATTTGTTGTTTGGCGACGTATGGCATATTTCGGCGATACCTTGGCGCATTCGGCGTTGCTGGGCGTCGCACTGGGCTTTTTATTCGACATCAATTTGAACCTCGCAATTATTGTCTTGTGTGTCGGTTTGGCTTTGGTGTTGGTGACATTGCAGAAGAAACACATTATCGCAACGGATACCTTGTTGGGGATTTTGGCGCATTCTGCGTTGTCGCTGGGATTGGTCGCGGTGAGTTTTCTCGATAACATCCGCATTGATTTGATGGCTTATTTGTTTGGTGATTTACTGGCGATTAACCAAACGGACGTGTATTGGATTTACGCGGGCGGTTTTGCGGTTATTGCCTTATTGGTTACTTTTTGGAAACCACTTTTGGCGATGACAGTGAACGAAGAGCTGGCTAAAGTGGAAGGCTATCCGGTTGAAGCCATTCGTTTATTGCTTATGTTGCTGGTGGCTTTGGTGATCGCGGTGGCGATGAAGATTGTTGGTGTGTTATTGATTACCTCTTTGATGATCATTCCCGCAGCGACGGCGCGAAAGTTGTCTAATACGCCAGTACAGATGGCGTCGTTCGCGAGTTTGATTGGCTGTCTGGCCGTGTGTGGTGGTTTGTGGGCATCTTATCGTTGGGACACACCGACGGGACCAAGTGTGGTGGTATGCGCCGCTATGCTGTTTTTAATCGCTTATACTCTGCCGTTTAAGCGAAAACGTTAGGTATTTAGTTCGAAATAGAGAATGGAAGCCACTTTGTTTTCTTCGTTTAGAAAACCAAGTGGCTTTTTTGTTATGCTAAAACGTGTAATTTGTAATAAAAAAGTGGATATTACGTCTAATATAAAAAGTGTTTGTCTGATCTAAACAATTCTTCAAAAAGGTTTGTCTATGCTGGGTTTTACGAGTATTCGAGGTCGTCTGAGGACGAGTTATGTGGTGTTGTTGGGCATGTTGGTGCTGGTGATCGTGCTATCTGTTTCTCGGTTTCAGTTTTTGTCTGGCAGTATTCGTGGCATCGTTGATGAAAATGCGGCCTTGGTTGAGTTAACAGGCGAGCTAAATGTTAACGCTGAAAGCTTAGCGAGCCGTTTATTATTGCTGTTTGTGCTTGAGGAGCGTGATGCTCGTGTTGCGATTTATAAAGAGATCGATGCGCGCAATAAAAACTTAGACAACAATCTAGAAGTCATGGCGGGTCTGGTACAGTCAGCGAAAGAAAAGTCGATTGTTGAAGGCCTTCAAGCCCAGCGTATAGTGTACCAAGCCGCACTTCAATCGACGGTTGAAGCGCTAGAGTTCGGTGAACTGGAGGATGCTAAAAAGCTCATGGCGGGTTCTACTCGTGACGAACTGCAAACCTTTTTAAAACAAACGCACGTCTTAGCAGAGTATGAGCGCGGGATGATGCAGGTACGACAGAAAGAAGTGTTGTCTGAGTCTGAATTGGCGATCTGGTTGATCGTCGGCGTGGGTATTTTGGCTATATTGATCGGTCTGGTGATGTCCGTGTTGATCACTCGTAGCATTGTTAATCCATTGAATTATGTGATGACCTTGCTGGACAAATTTGCTCGTGGTGATCTTTCACAAGCCATTATCACCAATCAAAAAGGTGAAATCGGTCAATTGTTGGACAGTGTTAAACGCATGCGTGTCAGCTTGGCTGGCGTGATCGAAAAAATTGATAAAAGCGCCAAAACGGTTGTGGGTGTGGTGGGCGAAATACACACCAGTGTGGAAGGCGTTCAACAAGGCTCTAATACGCAATCGGCGATGGCGAGTGATATTCAAGGTTCGGTTGGTCAGTTATCTAACGCGGCTGATGTGATGGCTGAGCATGTCAGTGTGTCACGCAATCAGGCAGAAGCGGCACATGATTTAGCCAAACATGGTAAACAAGTTATTACCTCGGCAGCAACTGACATTACCGCAGTGGCGGCTTATATAGAAGAGACTTCTCATGTGGTGGCGGAGCTGAATAAAAGTGCCAGTACAGTGTCTGAATTCGTCAACAGTATTCGTAATGTGGCAGATCAGACGAACTTATTAGCATTGAACGCTTCCATTGAGGCCGCTCGAGCCGGTGAGAGTGGTCGAGGTTTTGCGGTGGTTGCCGATGAAGTTCGTAACTTGGCAGCCAATACTGCCAACGTGACGGAATCAATTGATAAAGTGATCACCACAATTAGCAGTTTGTCTCTGCAAATTTCCAATGAAATGGTCAAAGGTCAGGAGAAAATGCGTCAGGGCGTCGCACAAATTCAAGATGTTATCGCCCCGTTAAGCCAGTTAGAAACGGATTCTGCTAAGTCATTACATAGTTTAGATGACTTATCTCAATTGGCTCAGCAACAAGCTAGAGAAGCCAATGATATTGCACAACATGTGACTCGTATAGTGGAAGTAACTGCGAGCAATGAAGCGACATCGAAGCGCTTGAGTCAACTCACCGACACCTTATCAGGTGCGGCAGAGCAAACTCAACAAGCCGCTTCTACGTTTACTTTGCCAAAGAGTTAATGCCAAAAAACGAATCATTAATAATGACGACTCGAGAGCACCATTGGTTAGCGTTTTGCTAGCCAATGGTCCAAAGAGAAAACCCCCGCTCCTCGATACATCAATAACAATGCGATGGCCAACCAAGTCGCATGAGTTGGATAAGCATCAGGGTAAACAAACAGTTGAATCACCAGTGTCATCATTGCGATACCAAACCCAGCAAGACGAGTAAAAAGCCCGCTCAGAATCAGTATGGGCAAAAGATGCTCTGCTAATGTCGCCAGTACCGCCGCAATCATAGGCGGAATGAGTGGTAGGTCGTATTCATATTCAAACAAGAAGCCTGTTGATTCAGCCAATCTTGGCAAACCAAGCTCTATTTTCATTGCAATCAAATCGAGAGAGAAGCCTTCTATTTTAGTTTGACCTGAACGCCAAAAGACCGCTGCGATGGCAAAACGAGCCACCAGTAAAATCACGGACTCAGGTATTTTTCGAAATATCGCTTCGCTTTTGTTATTGATAAAAGACAGCATGATTCATTCCTTATTTTTAGGTGTTATTTGATTTGAGTTAGTACTTTCCATTCAATCAGTTTCGCCAGTGTTTTCCCTAAATCAAACAAATCTGAATCCGGTACGGCGTCTTCGAGCGATTTTTGTTGCATTAGGTTTTTAATAAAAATCGCTTCTTCTTTTTGGATGACATGAAGTTGCGCGTAAAGATGAGACTTGATTAGTAGCAAGTATTCACTTTTGTTTATATCGACGTTGTTAATGCGTTGGTGCCCATCGCTGAAATGCGCTTGGTACAAAGAACCAATGGCAAAAGGTGATGCTAAGATTTTTGTGGTTGGTGGAACGTTCAGTAATAAAACACTGGGGTCTTCTACCGATGAGAACGCAGTAGAAACAGCATCATGGTCAAGGGTTTTGTATTCTTCACTGTGAGTGAGCGTTAACATTTCATGTTCGAGTGCGGCGACATCGGCCAAAAAAGGCAGGTTTTCTGCTGGTTCGAAAGTGCGGATAAAATCTGAAAAATTCACACCATATTCGCTAATAATGGGTGAACTAGGTTGGTTTTCTAATAAATATATTCGCGCCATCGCGCGGAAAAAAACCTCACCCACAAGCGTTTCCGTCACAGGAAAAATATCGCATAAAGCGTCCATCAGTGAGACCACCACGTTATTGCGATAAACGTTTAGTCTGACTTCTTGTTGTTGCATGTTTGCAGCTTTGATCTCGTTATAAAAGCGAGTGTCCTCCGTGAGTAAGGCGGTTTTAAATGACGTGTTCACGGCGTATCTCCAATGGTGGGATAGACTCTCGTATGCGGTTTGCCATGTTCGCTTCTTCAAGCAATATTGACATTGGCGGCAAGTTACCATCGCGTTCAATCAGTGTAGGGCAGTCACCAGTCAATGCTAAGGTATATTGGTAAAGAGACCAAACGTCTTGCGATACAGGTTCGTCATGACTGTCTATTTTTAATGGAACGACAAGGTTACTGTCTGTGGTGTGACCGGCTAAATGCATTTGTCCTACAGCATGAACAGGAAACGCGTCCATATAGTGGTAAGGGTTTTGGCCGTGATTAAAGCAAGACACTTCCACGTTGTTAATGTCTAGAAGCAAGCCACAGTCTGTGCGTTTGCTCATTTCCGTCAGAAAGGCGATTTCGCTCATTTCGCTACGGTTAAACTCAAAATAGGTCGATGGATTTTCGATTAATACTTGGCGTTTTAGGCGCGTCTGTATTTGGTCAATGTGCTCGCACACTCTGCGTAATGTCGCCTCATCATAGGCAACAGGCAGTAAATCGTTTAAAAAGGCGTTGTCGTGCGAAGACCAGGCTAAATGCTCTGAAAAGACTTCAGGCTGCACCTCATCGACTAATCGCGCAACCCGATCGAGATGTTGTGTATTAATGGGATGTTCGCCGCCGATCGACAATCCGACGCCGTGTATCGTCATTGGATAGTGCTGACGAATTAGCGATAAATAATGACGTGCTGGTCCACCCTTGCTTAAATAGTTTTCAGCATGAATCTCAAAAAAACCGACGTCAGGTAATTCAGCTAAGATAAGTTTGTAGTAAGCGGGTTTTAGGCTGATGCCAGAGCGAGAAAGAAAACGCTCCGCAAAGCTCGAAGAAAAGGGAGTATCTTCGGCTTGCGTAAACGATTGTTCAGAAAGAACAGGAGACATTTTGTGATCCGTCTCTTAGAAAGCTTTCAGTTGGCCGTGGCCAGTTGAAGACGTTTTAGATTCCATGTCGACACAAGAGCCAGCTGGAACTAATTTCCACGCATTTGCTTGGTAGTCAGTTTTAGAGGTACCGGCGCAAGATGTGCCTGGGCCCGCAGCGCAATCGTTTTGTCCAGCAAGTGCTACGCCGTAACATTTTTCTTTGCTTGCGGCTTGTGCAGGAACAGATACCGCAGAGATAGCGACGGCAGTACCAAGTGCAAGAGCTAATGATGCTGTTTTGTTTTTCATGGGTAGATCCTCATTCGATATAAAGGGAAAGACAGGGAAGTCTTATTGTTACATTGCTTTGACGTAGCGAGGTTTGTGGTTATTACAAATAAAACACATTATTTTTCACTCTCGCTTTCGCCTCTTGTATAACGCTTTGACATAAAACGTAATTCTTGCATTTGCTTACCAAATTGACGACAAGGTAAGCACATAGAAGTATGCATCCCTAAACTCAGCTTTTCTTTTGTCGAAAGTGGCCGGTCAAGTTTTTCAGAGAGCATTTGGGTCGCTTGTTTGCAGTTCAACATGTTAGGGCACCTTAGCTTGATACCAATTGTCTTCTAGGCACTCTCGTAAACGTAGTCGAGCACGATACAAGGTGACGTTAAGATTGCTAACCGATACTTCTTCGTTATGGCAAATTTCTGGTGTTTCCATTTCTAGAAATTCACGCATCATAAAGAATCGGCCATATTTTTCTGGTAACGCATTTAAGCAAGCATCAAACACACGCCAAAAATGGACGTTCTCAACATCGTGATCTGGCTGATCCCACTTTTGTGGGCGTTCATGCTTCTGCCAATGACCGTTGTCTTTGAATAATTGGTCCATTAATTCTTCACCGTTAAGGTTTGGACCGTCTTCTAATTGACTGACGGCGATATGGCGTTTTTCTTTACGTAATAAATCAATCACCTTATTTTTCAAGATAGAAAAAACCCACGTTTTAAAGGCCGATTGCCGAGCAAAGCGATCAATATGTTGATACGCCGATAGCATGGCTTCTTGCACTGCATCTTCTGCTAATTGGCTATCTCGAACTTGCAATGTTGCAAATTTCAGCATTTGTATACGCAGTTCTGCTATAAACTCGGCATCATGAAATGCGTTAGTCATTGCTGAATTGTCTATCTCTGGAGATAGGTTCACATTAGTCATTTAAGCCTCGGATCATGTGCAGTGGTTAGACGGTGTTGGGGATCGCTTTATTACAAAATAGTCGATTTTTTTCGACTTGGCTGTTTTAGTCTTCTTTTTTAAGTAAAAGTTCGGCTTCTGCGAGGTATTCATCTTTCAACTTGACGTAATTTAGGCCAGCGTATTGAAAGTATTCGATTTCTTTTTTGTTTAACGGTCGAATTTGTTTTACTGGCGACCCCATGTACATAAAACCAGATTCTAAGCGTTTACCAGGTGGTACTAATGAACCTGCCCCGATAATGATTTCGTCTTCAACGACGGCGCCATCTAAAATAGTTGTGCCCATACCTACTAACACTCTACTGCCGACCGTGCAGCCGTGCAGCATTGCCATGTGCCCGACCGTGACATCATCACCAATCGACAAAGGGTAGCCTTCAGGCTTGTAAGTGCTGGCGTGAGTGATGTGTAAACAGGAGTTGTCTTGAATGCTGGTGCGAGCGCCAATAGTGATACTGTGCATGTCGCCACGAATTGCAACTAAAGGCCAAACTGAACTGTCATCACCAATGGTAACATCGCCAATAATAACCGCGTTTTCATCGACCCAAACTCGGTCTCCAAGTTGTGGCACTTTGCCACGGAAAGATTTCATCACCATAAATCCTCTCTATACAGAATGTTTTGCGTTATAAATGAAGGAACTATTAATACAATAGCGATAGACGCATTGAAAAACGACAAAGACCACCTATCTTATTAAGCATAGAGATCGTTAGTACATTCTTACTGTGTCTTTTTAAGACGACGGTATGGAAATGCGAAAACGCCGAGTCAAACGGCCATAAATTTCATAAAAGGATACCACGATATGTCACAGTCTGTATGGGATGCGACCAGCTTGCCAAATTTTACCGGCGTCGATGTTGCAAGCATCGAATCCGACTTGGACGCGCTTCTTGAGATTAACAAAAAAGCCATTGATGCTTGTGTGAGCGAAAACGCTAACCCAACGTGGGAAAGCCTTGTTTTACCACTGGATCAATTACACGACGACCTTAATAATTTCTGGTCGCCCATTGGGCATTTGAACTCGGTAAAAGATACGCCAGCGCTTCGAGCGGCTTACAATGCGTGTTTGCCAAAATTGACTCAGTTCTATACAGATCTTGGTCAGAACAAAGCACTTTATCAAGCCTACAAAACATTGGCTGACAGCAATGTCGCGAAAGACCTAACGCCAGCGCAAACGGAAGCCTTAACTCAAACGATTCGTGATTTTGAATTGTCCGGTGTGGGTTTAGAAGGCGCCGCCAAAAAACGCTACGGCGAAATGAGCCAACGTTTGTCTGAGTTGGGCAGCCAATTTGGTGAAAACGTCTTAGATGCGACACAAGCGTGGAGCAAGTTGATTACGGATGAAAGTGAATTGGCCGGTTTGCCAGAGTCGGCGCTTGCCCAAGCCAAACAAATGGCGGAGGCCAAAGCGCAACAAGGTTGGTTATTTACGTTAGATTTCCCTTCTTACATTCCGGTGATGAATTACGCTGACAGTGCAGCATTGCGCGAAGAAATGTATCGTGCGTTTGTGACTCGTGCTTCGGATCAGGGCGGTGATATTAAATACAACAACGCACCGTTGATCGATGAGATTTTGTCATTACGTCATGAAATGGCGCAAATATTGGGTTTTGATAACTACGCAGAATTGTCGGTCGCCACTAAAATGGCTGAGAACGGTCAACAAGTTATCGACTTCTTACAAGACCTTGCAGAGAAGTCAAAAAGTTCGGCAGAACAAGATCTTGCGCAGCTAACGGCTTTCGCAAAAGACGAAAATGGTGTCGAAAAGCTCAATGCTTGGGACATGGCTTACTACGCTGAAAAATTGCGTCAGCATAAGTACAGTATTTCTCAAGAAGAGCTTCGCCCGTACTTTCCAATGAATAAGGTGTTGTCAGGATTGTTTCACGTGGCACAAACTTTGTTCGGTGTGGATATTCGTGAAGAAAAAGAATTTGATAGCTATAACAATGACTTGAAATTATTTACGATCAGTAAAGACGGCGAAGACATCTCTCGTTTCTATCTAGACCCTTATTCGCGTGAAGCAAAACGTGGAGGTGCGTGGATGGACTCTTGTCGTACTCGTCGCCGTTTGAGCGACAATCGCCTACAGCTACCGATTGCGTATCTTGTGTGTAATTTCACGCCACCAATTGGCGATAAACCCGCTTTGTTAACGCACGATGAAGTAACAACCTTGTTCCATGAATTTGGTCACGGTTTGCATCATATGTTGACCCAAGTAGAGGTTTCATCCGTATCAGGTATTAATGGTGTGGCGTGGGACGCGGTTGAATTACCGAGTCAGTTTATGGAAAACTGGTGTTACGAACCAGAAGCCTTGGCGCATATCGCAGGGCATTACGAAACGGGTGAGCCATTACCTCAGGACTTACTAGACAAAATGCTCGCGGCGAAAAATTTCCAATCGGGTATGCAAATGATGCGTCAGCTGGAGATCTCGTTATTTGATTT
>Ga0163216_101381_pt1 | contig 15294 bp, 14 predicted proteins | sample SynspAceP_FD_167610 | JGI IMG/M metagenome (GOLD analysis project Ga0163216, IMG submission 167610) | Saline lake microbial communities from Ace Lake in Antarctica - Synechococcus sp. Ace-P (Illumina Assembly) | ecosystem: Environmental > Aquatic > Non-marine Saline and Alkaline > Saline ...
CTTTATTGAAAATGATATTGATTATTTTTATTCGCAGTTTGTGTTTACCAAAGCATAAAAATAACAAACCTGCTATGAATGCACATAGAATTAAGTTGCCACATAAATGGACTGAAACTCTCGGCAAACATACGGGCCCAGAGCCAAGGATAAAATACATGCTTATGTGTGGTTCAAATTCTTTTTGACTTAGGTCTTTTTGCTGCGGAATCGTTTTTGGATAAACGTTTAAAAAGTGTAGGGTTTTAGGTTATATTCCTGCCAATAATACTTTAATAGATAGGCTTATCCATGTCTGAGAAGAAAGTTAAGTTCGAATTCGAAAAAAAGAATAAAAATAGCGTGCGATATAAAGAGGTGCCAGAAGATGGCATGCCCCCCGTGATTGGTAGTATTTACGTGCAAAGTTGGTTTGCAGGTAATAGTAAAAATATTGAAATAACGATAGCTAAATTGGATTAATCTTGATTGCAATAACTGCCACTTTTTAGGCTTCCAGCGCCTTTATTATGGGCTTATTCATTCTCGCTGAGATGATATTTACTTGATGAAATTATTCTAGGCTCTGCGCTTGGCTGCCATTAGTCTTTGTGGTCATATGCTTTTTGGCAATGCATTATTTTATTTTGCGGATATGCTGGCTCAATTCCACGCAGTGAAATTGAGCCTATGTTGAATAATTCTTTCGAGCTAAATATAAACGAAATTCTGAAGTCAAATCAGACTTCAAATTTCCTTAAGTTGGGTCGATAATTCCCTCTGCAATCATCCGCAATGCAGTCAAACTGGGAATAAAAAAATAATCACCGCCGCGCGTTTCCACAAATCGAGGCATGCCTGAGCACATAAACGTAGGCTGGTTAAGGGTTTTATTAGCATTAATTACTGCTCTGCCATTAGGCTCTCCCTCTTGATTCACTTCGTGATTTCCTAACAAGACATCTTTTTCATTACTGAGTTTGAAGTCGTTGCCATAATTAATCCATTGCTGTTGCACAAATTCAAATTGACGTTCAATGCTGGCGTTAATGACCATAAAAATAGTACCGTGCTCACCTTCATTGTCATTTCTGTCACTCGAATCACCGTAAGGTAAGCCCCGTCTTAAAATGCGTCGCCGATTAACCATTGCCCCTGGCGTATCAAACGCACCTTTGGTATCAAATTCAAGTGAACCTCGGGGGTTGGTGCGCCGGGTATGTGCGCCTAGGGGGCAACTTGCACCTTTACCATCGTTAGCATAATTAAATGCGCTTCTTTTAATTTTCAAGTCTTCATAAACTTTGCGTGCTGCGTTTCTTTGCTCACTCGTAACGTTGGCTTGATAAAACAAGGTATCCGTGGCATTTTGCCACTGCTCGCCAAATTTACTCGCCGAAGCATAATCAGGATAAGTGGCCAAAGGCGCACCGTTAGACCAACGTCCAGCAAACTTGGCTTTTAGGGTCTCCTGTTTTTCATCCTCAGATAATTCAACATTGCCATAATGCTTACTTTTTTCTTGCAGATAGGAGGTAAATTTACCGACGTTTTGATGGAGTTTGCGGTACACCATAAAGCTACCGTTATAGGATAATAATCGAGGGACGGGGGCCTTAGGATATTCTGCACTTTCATCTTTATGACCCAACACAAATTCACCTGTTTCTAATGGCTGCCAACCATCTTCCGAGCTAGCAGATGCTCTGGTGGGTTTTCCGTTGCCAATAGTTTCATTTCGCTCCCTACCTTGCCCTTTAAATACTGGGTTGCTAATACCATCTATGTAATGAAAATGTTCATTGGCTGTTGGCCGACCGTCGATGACAATAGCGTTGCCAGATTGATATCTACTTAATCTTTTGCCTTTGCCAGCTCGATGGCCACTAAGCAACTCGACTCCTTCCCCAGCCTTTTTAAGTAATGCCATGACTTGTTTGTAGCGCTGGAGTAAATTGTCTTCGGACGTGCCATTAATACTTAAAAACATATGAACGTCGTAATTATTTTGCCAAATTGGGTCCCAATTTTCTGGGGAACTGGGGCCATCATCACCGAGTATATCCTTGCGGGCCTTCATACCCATTCGAAAATCTTCCGGAAAACTTCGCATCGATTCATCAGGTAAACCCAATTCACGTAAACCTGCATAAGTAAATGCCAAATTTGTTGTTGCCAAGGGGGGTGTACCGTCATTTTGTTTATCTAATGGCGCTGAACTGGTGACGATAGGGACAAGCTCCTTCAAAAAACTCATGCCTTGTTGTTTATCTGTTATTTTGAAAAACAAATAACGTGATAGGGGATATCCCCAGCGGCCATAACCAAAGACAATATTTCCCTGAATATCATGTAAATCTAAAAAATTTTCATTGGTAGTCATTTATCGCACTCCTTGCAAACAACGATGGTAGCTTTTACATCTCTTTCAATTTCAGCAGGTACTTGTGTAGCAGCAATTGGCCAACTCTTACCCTCAAGGTCGTTAATCTCGATTAACTCAACAAATTTCTTAAATGAACTTTGTAGATAAATCGCGCCTGCTTTGCCCTGATAACGAAAATGTTGAGACAAATAAGCGAAGTGGATAAAGGCTTGTTTCACATAAAGTGCCTTGAGTTGCTCCGGTAGGGGTTTGTCATTAGAACCATTAAAAAATAAGCTATTGTTTATCTGACATTTTTTAATGTAACTCACAAAATCACTAGCACAATTAACTGTTTCAAAGGCGAAACAATGTTTCAGTAGGACCTTTAATACCTCATTGATGGTTTCCCACATGCCAGTCAAATATGCATCTAAATCGCCAAAAAAGTTGCTGGTAAATACTATGTATTTGTTTTTTAAATGCTCTTCAACAGCAGGGGCCCCCTCATAAAAAACATCTTGCAATAAAAACACTCTGGCTAAATACGTATTTGGCACCAGAGCCAAAGGCGAGTTGTTATGTTTAGGCCATGTTTGTATCTGATCGCGAATAAGTTTGTCGTAAGCTCTATTGTTTTCAGTACCCTGTTTAACTGGTATAAGAACAGTAAGACCATAAGCATTGCCAAATCGATTTCCCATAATTATGACTCCCTTTCCATTACAGCTTTGGCCGACAAACTTATAATTGGCGTTGGCGCCATCAAACCTAGATTTCGCTGTTGGTTTTCTAACAATAATTCAAAGCGCTGTTGAAATAATTCAGGATCGTTGTCTAGGTCGCTTTCACTAATAAATTGCTCTAACTCCTCTTTCAATTCTTGTGCACCTTTAACATCATTCGATGCTGCAAGGGGATAAGCATTGTAATAATGGTTTGTCCAAATTTGATTGTAAGTAATGTAAGTATGGAATGGTTGTAAGGGCACAGAATTCGGATATTTAACATTTTTATACCAAAGCAAATCTAGCCCCTTAGGTATGGCCATATGAAATGAATCAACATACTGCTTCCAACTGCCATTAAAATTACTAAAAAATAGCATGTAATGGTATTTAAGCTCTTCTCTAGGTTGAGATTCATCAATATGTGGGAAGGTTTTAATAATGGCCCATCTAGCATAATGAATAAGAGACAAAGTCAACAAACCGTTAAGCCGCGCGTAAATAAGATCTGCCAGTTTTAATGGTACTAAATTACCCCAAAAACCTGTTGTTCCTAACTTTCTTGATACTGAAAATTGGACTGCCGCAAATTTAATTCTGTTTAAATAATATACCCAGCCTGTGATTGGCGTAATCACGTTCATAGCATAGGATTTACCGGCGATATTAGACATCAATCTATCCTTTTTTATGATGTTTTAAGTAATGAACCTAGTTTCGATTTCTGTTGAAACAACATGTAAGCAAGGATTTTTATTAATAAGCAAAAACCACTTTTTTAATACTCATAGCGAGTTGTTTATAAATCTGCATGCAGAGAAGGGCTAGCAAGCTAAACTTATTACCCGCCATTATAGAACCTTGTTTAAGTGCTCTATGTTGCTCAAGCTCAAGTCAAAAATAGGGTCAAATGAGATATGCTTCGTAAGCAAAGAAACTTTAGTTCATAAGGTTATATAGATCCAATGCAGGCTAGACAAATTGAAGCAATTTTGACCAGGGTATATTGGGGGTCAGAGTAACGTTAAAGCAGTTTTCTCAACAAACTATAAAATTAATGGTTAATTATGGTCGCACAGACCCAGCATTAGTCCTTGTTTACTTCATCTTTCAGCCCTCGCCGGGCAGCGTTACTTGTTTGATAACCTGCTTCATGTGACTGTTCACCGAGAAATACGGTTTGCTGTTATAACTGTCATCGTTGGCATACCCGAGTCAGATTTGCATGATTGATAATAAAGTCACAGACCATTAAGATTAACTATCTTTATAAAAAAGCCAAAGAGCAGAGTGTTTGATGCAGTCAGAACACTTAATTTCAGTGACCTATTGGAACCACTTTTTACGTTATGCACAGGAGCACAATGTAAATTTACAGCAATTAGGCGCACTTTCTAACCTTGATGCGACTGAGCATTACATCCCCTTGTCGCGCGTAAAGTCGCTAATTGCTATTATGCTTGAGCAAGGCATGCCCCCGTGGTTAGGCTTAGAAGTGGCTGATAGTATTTCAGTCTCAAGCCATGGCCATTTAGGTTTTGGCTTGTCCCATGCACAAGATTTTAAGCAATGTCTCGATTTTGTGGTTAAATTTTACCCAACCCGCTCGCAAGTTGTCGATTTCAGTCTCAGCAGCCAAAGTGATTATATTTATCTTTCGATTAATCCCTCTGGAGATTGGTCGCCAGTGGAAATAGTTCTGTATGAAGGTGTCATCAAGATGCTGCATAACTTTATTCGCTTTGCTATTGGTAATGTGGTGAATGAGTGTTTAATTGAACTCCCCTACGACGCGCCAGCTTGGCACGCTAAATACCCAGCCTTTTTGGGACCGCATATTCAATTTTCTGCGCCAGTAGCAAGAATACGCTTCCCTGTCGCCTGGCTGGCGATCCGATGTTTATCCGGTGATCCACACTCGCTAAATATGGCGCAAGAACAATGTGAAGTGGAGCTGCTGCGATTAGCCCAGCAGCATACTAATGAAGATAAAATTATTCATCTACTTGAGGCCTCTCGCTATTACGAACTGACTATTGAAGAAGCGGCTCACAAACTCAATCTGTCAAAAAGTACCTTGATTAGAAAACTACGACAAGAAAACACCTCTTTCAAAAGTATTATCGAAGCCCTGAAAAAACGTGATGCCTGTCGTTTGTTAAATCAAACCAACCAAAAAATAGACGTTATTGCCATGCAATTGGGCTATGAAGATGTATCTAATTTTAGCCGCACCTTCAAACGTTGGTTTGCGTGCTCACCCGGTGTCTACCGCGAGAAACAACAGCAACAACAGCAACAACAGCAACAATAATCACCTAACAACATCGTCTCATTCTGTGGTTCGAGGTAGACTTTGTTAACGCAATGAATAACCCGCATTAAGCTTCTGCAAAACCCTCCATTCCTGCCGTCTGCAAGAACTTTCTGAACTTGACACTAATTGACCAACACTTGGCACTAAAGGCCATGTCGCTTGCATTTCAAGGTCGATAAGATCTTAGCTCAGTCAATAACGAGTATTTCGTTCCGACCCAAGAGACACTATGGCAAATAAGTTTGAACCAAATATGCTGGCCGCCGCCCGCTCTAATGCTCCGTCAGATACTTCAGCTTGGATAGCAAACAAAAAATACTGCTATGCACTGTCACTTATCGTACTTATTTTACCCTTATTATCGGCCTATTATGCGGTAATAAGCGGCAATGGTTTGTGGCTGTGGGGTCCCTTTGTTTTTTTGTATGCAGGTATCACCCTGCTCGACAAATTTTTTGGTGATGATGATGCCAACCCTAGCGAGACCTTGGTTGAAGAAATTAAAAATCAGGCTTACTACAAATATGTTTTATTTATTGCAGTCCCCATGTTGTGGTTAGCAGTAATCGTTTTAGCCTATGTTGTTACTCAGTATGAGTGGTCGTGGTTTAGCTTTTTAGGGGCAGCCTTAAGTGGGGGAATTATGGCGGCATCGGGTGTCAACCTCGGCCATGAGTTGGGCCATAAGGTGAATGATAAAGGGCAGCAACTTGCTGCACAACTGGCCCTTGCCTTGAGTGGTTATGGCCACTTTGTTATTGAACACAACAAAGGTCACCATAAAGATGTGGCCACACCGGAGGATCCTGCCTCATCCAGAATGGGAGAATCCATTTACAAATTTGTGCTGCGTGAAGTACCTGGTGCATTTCGTCGGGCAAGGGCGCTGGAAGTAGCAAGATTAAAGCGCCTCGGTAAGTCAGAATGTTCAATGCAAAATGAAATTATTCAAACCGCGTTAATTACCATCACCGCCTATGCTTTATTGTTAGCTTTTTTTGGCCCCTTGATGATCCCATTTTTGGCTATTGTTGCTGCGTATGGTTATTGGGCTTTAACCTCTGCAAACTATATCGAGCACTATGGTTTATTGCGCCAAAAAGAAGCCAATGGTCGCTATGAACGCTGTAAACCGCAGCACTCTTGGAACAGCAATCATAAAGTATCAAATCTGTTCTTGTTGCATTTACAACGCCATTCTGATCATCACGCCCACCCTACTCGCGCGTATCAAGTGCTGCGTGATTACAACAATGTGCCCAAGCTACACGCGGGTTATCCATGGATGTATATCTTAGCTTTGTTTCCAAAGGTTTGGTTTTCAATTATGGATCCTAAGGTTGCCGATTGGGCCCAAGGCGATATGAATAATGTCAATATGGATCCAGCGGCAAAAGACGACAGGTTCAAACGTTACCATCGTAAAACACTATAAAATTTGAACGAATAAGCAAAGCTCAACTGACCTCATCAGTAAAGCATGATTTTAATGGAGAATAAAAATGGCAAAATTTGAGTGCCCAGACTGCGCTTATATTTACGATGAAAATGTAGGTGCAGCCCACGAAGGCTACCCTGCTGGTACATTGTGGGCGGATATTCCTGAAGACTTTCCTTGCCCAGATTGCTTTGTCAGAGACAAGCCCGATTTCATAGAAATAGCAGAAGATAAGTGAGAACCACACCATGCCAGAACAAGCCTACCGCCAATATTGCTGCATAACCTGCGGCTTAATTTATGATGAAGCGCTTGGCTTTCCTGATGAGGATATTCCCGCTGGTACTCGCTTTGAAGATATCCCAGATGACTGGACGTGCCCGGACTGTTCGGCGTCAAAATCTGATTTTGAACTCATTGATTAACATTCTATCTTGCGCCCTGTTTTACCAGACTGAATAAGACTAAAACCTCGGTTGAGGCCAACAATAGCTATTGATGCAATTTCCTAATACCGTTGTAATCAACCTGCCCTTCAGGCACCACAGATAATCCTTTTAAGTTCGTGTTATCGGTTTAAAAATAGAAATGTGTGTTGTTGAGGTAATTTATCAATTTAAACAATCTACTTTACGCTACTATCTGTATCAGTTATCAACAGTGCTTTTTTTAAGACAATTTCAAAAATCATAAACTCAGGGATCCACTACCATGTACATGATAGTTAAACATGCTCACCTCACGATAATTTTGCTGACTTTCGTGTTTTTTATTATCAATTTTGTATTGACGATTAAAAAATCCGATGCGGTAAATAATAAGATATTAAAAATTGGCCCACATATTTTATACACCTTCTTTGTCATCACCTTTATTTACATGGTGGCGGTGAATCCACTTAATTTGTACCCTTTTGTCAATGGTTGGGCTTCATCTAAGCTAGCTGGCTTTGTTTTGTATGTATTATCGATTACCTTTGCGCTTAAGTGGGCTAAATCAAACTTATGGCGTTTTGTCGGATTGATTAGTGCCATTTTCTGGTTGCTCATGACGGCTAAACTTGCCTTTGCTCACCATCTCAAAGTAAAAGGCGCTGAGGGTGATGTTAATGCTTACATTGACTCTGTGCAGTCTATCGTAGCCGCGATTTGCTAGTAAATACTCACTTAAGCTAACGGCAGTCCAAATCAATTTAGACCTCTTGGCTTGTTGCTCGTTGATGCCTTTGATTTGCTTTAGATAACTAAGCTCATCAAAGGTAGCAACGAGTAGTCCCTTTTTATCTTTTACGTGAGCTAAATAACGGAGCTCAACCTGCCTTAACTGTCTTTTTTGGGTTTAAAAACACCAAGCCCACATAAAGCGATAATAGTGATAATACCCACCAGCAAACCTAACCAAGGTTCAAAAATGCTAAATGCCATGGCGGTAATAACCATTGCACCGCGCTCTGTCGCATCATGTACCAATGATAAAGCCAAGGTTGCACAAGCAAACGCAGTGAGCACAAGGGTAACCGCTAACGCAACTGGCAGCAGTGGTTGTAACAATGTCACTAATGGTAGAAATATAAACAAAAAGGGCAAACCAAAAGCGTAAAAACTGCCTATGCTGTCAAAAATCGAATCTATCTTGTCCCGCCCTTGTGTCCAGCGCTTAAGCAGCACAACTTGTATGCCAGTCCACAATACCCCTTGAGTGGCAAAGAAAGGCGCAATAATACCCATCAAAATATTTCTGATACCTGTGGCCATATGCGCTCGGCTACCATTTAATTCAAGCTTTTCATCTGTGCGAATGGCTTGCGCTTGCTCTATCATTTCATTGCCAGTCACTACGTCACCAAAAAATAAAATGTAGGTTATGAGCGCCAAAGGGAAGGAGGACAAAAAGGTCTCAATAGGCGGCCAACCAATAGCAAAAGGCGATGCTTTTGCCCATAAAGAGGCGGTCGATGCCCCCACATCAAGGATTTCCCAACGAATATTGTATTCAAACTCACCGGTAAAATACCCAACAGTCCCCGCGATAACAAAGCCAGGTAGCAAACCAAAACCAAGTACAGTGGCTAGCCATCTTTTATCTGTCGCAAGGGCCTGTAGGGGTTTAGAAAAGGCAAAGACCAAACAAACAACCACCCCCAAGGTTCCAGCGATTGGGGCAGACTGAAATACGTTGGCCGCATCACCATCTTTGGTTACCCGTAAAAAAGCCGCAACAGCAGCACCAAGAATAATGCCGCCTTTAAATACATTAGGCACCACTTTAATCAACTTAGCGCCAAGTCCGGTCACCCCCAATACAATCAAAATAAAAGCAAAGTTTAATGACAGTGCAGTCATGGCTTGAAACTGTGAGGTATGGTCGCCCAAATATGCTGGCGCGGTAATAAATGCTACAACAAAGGGTATGGCTGGGGTTAACCAACCGGGGGCATAAGGGTCGCCAAAAAACATCCAAGAAAAAGAAATAAGCAGACTATGAAACATCGCCATTGTGACCGCTTCTTCAAAACTTAGCCCTAATAAGGCCATAAAATAAGGTACCAAGGCCATGCCTGTAGCACCGGCAACGGCTAGTCCTTGAAGCATGTCAGATAAGGAAAAACGTAAATGAATCAGGGGGATCCGCATCGTAAAAGGACCCCAATTAAAACCGGGTTGAACTTCTCCATCAGATCTTTTCTTTAGCATAGGTTTATTCTCATTATTGGGCTAAATTTAATACGGTTCATACTGCTTAATATGTCGATTTCTTACCACTTGCTACCAAGTCGGACAGCTACTTTTACACTATTTTTAACATAAAAGGATCAATTAACTTACATTTTTGCAGATGATTTAATCAGACCGCTTTTATAAGCATGTAATCAATATTGCTTTACTGCCCAGAGACTTAAGTTTTAGATTTAGATGACATATATTGAATAGCTAAGGAAACTGTCGAATGTACTGATGAGATAGATTTAAAAATTACCAGTTTCTACTTTTAAGCAACTCGACTGTTAATAACGGCATATTGGTATTTTATTACCCTTGATCTTGTATTTGTGTATTTCAGCCCCCATTTATTGAGAAATTTTGCTACAACAAATTAAGTAACGTTTATGTGGGTTTGGCGCGCATTTATTTTCAGTTTGAGTATGGCTCTTTTTGCAGCCATATCATCCCCTGCCTGCGCACTCGAAAATCCATTACAATCGCAGCATATTAACGCTGATAACTTTGTTGATTTGCATAGTCAATTCGGCGATGCCCAAAACAGCAAGACCATTATTCACGATGCCTTGCTCACACAGGCTTTATCTTTTGACTGCGTGTTACCTGAGCAAAAAAGTAAATCAAACACACTGGCTGACAACGACGATAGCAACAACTCAAGTGAGACACCTACTTATCAGCGCAAATTTAATCCCAATATCAGTTTGCCTCCCTTTGAGCGCCAAGCCGCCAGTGCCTTTGGCTCTATGGTTCAAATTGAACCAATTTTTGTTTTAAGCCATGAATTTCTACCTGAGATCTTAGGGTTAAAATACTTTTTAGCGCCCTTAATCACAAACAGCGCCGTGCCATGGTACTTGCGTCCCGACGCAGCTAATCGGCATGGTCGCCTTGCCGGCTGGAAAGACGGTAATTCCCTGTACACTGCTAGCATAACCTACCTGAGTTAATTCGTTCTCGCGCTATTGCAGCGCACTTTTTTTGTGAGTACTGCTGTACTGAAATTAATTTTTCGCTCGCGTATTACTGCGCCTGCGCCCCCTATTTTAGCCATCGGTCGTTAAGCGTCTGATGCCTGTCTCTGGGAAACAAAAGAGAACAAACATGCGTAAAACAACAAAGTCCAAGAACACTTGGCAAATTTTACTGATCATTATCACTGTGATTATTTTAGGCTTAAATGCCATTCCTACTTTATACGGCAATAACAATGCAATGCTGATCAGCGCCGTTAATTCAACTCAATCCCAAGCGAATATTCAGCAGTTGCCTTCACCTGAGCAGCTACGTAAAGTTATGCAGCTAGCAGAGATTCAAGTTAAGCAAATCATTAATAGTGAAACTGACAGCAAAATCGTTATTGATGGAGATGACGAAACACTCGTTCGCGCCCAACAACAGCTAAAGAGCGCTTTGGGTGATAACTATCACGTGCGCTTAAGTAACCAATCGGCTGCCCCTAATTGGCTGCAAGGGCTTGGCATGTCGCCTATTAAGTTGGGTTTAGACTTAAGCGGCGGTGTGCTCTTTGTGCTAGAAGTGGATACCCACAAAGCTGACCAAGAACGTATTGACAATGCTAAAGACGAAGCCTTGCAAATCATTCATGATAAAGACCTCAAAGGTATCAGTGTCAAAGTGGCTCTTATCACTGACAAAACTGATAGTAAAACGGCGGCCGACAACAAAATTGAGTTAGGCTTTATCAGTGAGCAGGCCTTTCAGGTAAAGACCTTGGTGAGTGAATTACAGCAACGTTTGCCGGGCATAAGCTACGCAAAAACGGACGATCGTAGTGGCACTTTGACTTTTTCAGAGCAAAACATTAGTACTTTTCACCATGAAATTATGGCTCAGGCCCTGACGACTTTGCGCAGTCGTATCGAAGAGCTCGGTATCACCGAAGCGGTGACTCAGCGTCAAGGACAAAACCGCATTCGCATCGAGCTGCCTGGAGTAAAAGACCCTGAACAAGCCAAACGTATTATTGGTGCCACTGCTTCATTAGACTTTTATCAAATGACCAATAGCGACATAGTCGCAGCCAAGAGTTTTAATGATGAAAATGGCCGGCGCTTACTTGTTGCGCCCAAACCGATCTTTACTGGCTCAAATATCGAAAATGCCCAGGCCGGGCGTGACGAAATGGGTATGGCACTGGTAAATCTGACGCTTGACAGCATCGGCGGTAAGAATATGTCGGAATTTTCCCGAGATAACATCGGCAAGCCTATGGTCACTATCTTTTCTGAATATCATAAAAACTCTGCCGATGAGATGGTCAAAAGCAGCAAAGTTATCAGCGTAGCAACTATTCAAAGTCAATTAGGTAAGCGCTTTAGCATCACCAATTTAGACAGTCCGCAGGCGGCTGCCGATCTGGCCTTATTATTGCGCGCTGGTTCATTGGACGCGCCCATCACCATTGTGCAGCAACGCACCATTCAAGCCTCTCTGGGTAAAGAAAACGTCAGTAACGGTATTATGGCCTTAGTCATAGGTTTGGGTATCACTTTACTGTTTATGGGCTTGTGGTATCGCAAATTGGGCCTTATTGCGAATGCTAGTTTGGTGCTAAACCTAGTGTGTTTATTAGGCTTAATGGCCTTATTACCTAACGTGGTACTGACCTTACCCGGCATTGCCGGACTGGTTTTAACCGTGGGCATGGCAGTAGATACTAACGTACTGATTTTTGAGAGGATAAAAGAAGAACGCCAGCGCGGGCGCAGTAACTTTATGGCCATTGAAGCCGGCTACAAAGAGGCCTTCGCAACAATTTTAGATGCCAATGTGACCACCATGATCACAGCGCTTATTTTGCTCACCATCGGTTACGGGCCAGTCAAAGGTTTCGCCATAACATTAAGCTTAGGTATTTTAACTAGCATGTTTACTGGTGTATTTGTCGCCCACACCCTGACGTATTTAGTTAAACCACAAATTGCGCTTAACCATAAGGAGCAAATCTAATGAGCAGTAAATCAATTATTAGCAGCAAACAAGATGAGCTTGAGCAAACCACTAATGACATAGCGACCTTAGCCACTTTCAGCAAGTACCGCTTAGCGGGCTTTTATCTGGCGATTACCTTAATAGTGCTGTCGCTTATCGGCCTAAGTTTTAAAGGCTTAAACCTAGGGCTAGACTTTACTGGTGGTTACATGACCGAGTTCAGCACTTCACAAAGCATCGATAAAAACCAAATGAAAAGTCAACTAACGACGCACTTATCCGCTGACTTTGAGCTAAACAGTAACGCGCTCGGAACCCAATGGACGATCCGTCAAGCAGATGGCGCAGCGCATATCATCGACAAAGAGTGGTTAAATACTTTTACCAGCCAAAGCGGCTATGACATTACACTGCAAGACTCAGTGTATATTGGCTCACAAGTGGGTTCAGAACTTATCGACAACGGCAGTTTAGCCTTACTTTTTGCGGCAATCGCGATGATGATGTATCTAACCTGGCGCTTTGAATGGCGTTTAGCCTGTGGCTCATTGGTCGCCTTAATGCATGACGTATTGGTGGTGCTCGGTTTGTTTGCCTGGCTTGGCCTACCTTTTGATTTAACGGTGCTGGCCAGCGTGCTCGCTGTTATTGGTTACTCGCTCAACGACTCCATTATTATCGGAGACAGATTACGTGAGGTCATGCGTGCAAAAACCAATATGAGCATGAGTGACATAGTTGATACTGCAATTAAGTCGACCCTAACTCGCTCGCTTATTACCTCTGGCACTACATTGGCAACTATCAGCGCAATTTGGATATTTGGTGGTCAGCCTCTACAAGGTTTTGCGATTGCTCTTTTTGCTGGAGTAGTAGTGGGTACGCTATCGTCAATTGCAGTATCCGCAACCATTCCACAGCTCATTGGCTTAAACCCAGAGTTTTATCAACATCGCGCTCAAGCCTTATTGGTCAATGACGAACCTTAAATATTCTGCTCATTAACGCTTAACATAGAGATAAACGCCCGCAAAAGTGGGCGTTTTTATTTAGCGTTTCAGGCTATGCATGGATACACAAAATTAATATTGTCTGGTGAATCGTATTATTTGTAAGAATGATGAGGATCTTGGAGTAATTCTAAAATTAATTTTCAAGTAAGCTAGGCCAGCAAATATTCAAACACCCACGCTAACATTATCTTTCAGTTGCCCCCTATTAGGCTCATACTAGGCGTCTATATTTCGACATTGTCGTTTTCATTGATGTCAATTTTTAGGAACAGTCTCAGGTTGGCTCAAACTGACTTTAGGTTAATTTAAATGATGGCTAGAGGTAAATATTATGAGCAAAGGACAAGACAGCAAAAAAGATTCTAAAAAGAAACCGCTTTTGAACGCAAAAGAAAAGAAAGCGGCCAAGCAATCAAAGAAAACGGACAAGAATGTACTAGGACATTAAGAAAATCAGGCTGCCTAAATTTTATGGCGACCTTTTAAATGCAGGAATTAGCCAGCACAATAGTGCTGGCTTTTTTATTTTATCAGGAGCGGAGCTTAGTGCTGATGACCGCCTGCGCCATGCACGTGACCATGAGCGAGCTCTTCTTCAGTCGCTTCTCGCACTTCAATTACCGAGCCTGAAAAATTCAGTGTTTTACCCGCTAAGGGGTGATTAGGATCGACAGTAATATTATCGTCTTCTACTTTAGCGACGACTAACTGCACCGGCCCGCTCTCGGTTTGAGCAGTAAACACCATGCCTGTTTCGATGTTTTCAACGCCTTGAAAGGCTTCACGAGGCACGACTTGTAATATTTCGGCATTATATTCACCGTAGCCTTCGGTCGGCTCAACGGTTACTGCAAATTCATCGCCTGGGGCTTTGCCCACGAGTGCGGCTTCTAAACCTGGGATAATATTGTTTTGGCCATGCAGGTAAACTAACGGCTCGCCACCTTCAGAGCTATCAACAATCTGCCCCTCGGTGTCTTTAACGGTGAAGTTTAGCGATACTACTTTTTGAGCTGCAATCATTTGCTCGTCCTTTCATTTTTATCGGTTAGTTTCATAGCGCAGGTAGGTGCCACCCAACTTCAAGTTGCACCAGCACAAGCGCATGCTAAATGTTCGATTAAGAGAGTTGGGGGCTTTTTCACGCAAATCAAGTGCTCACAATAGAACCTTGCGACAGCCCTTTCTTTTATGCCCTTTTGTACTTGGCAGCACTAAAGTTATTACAATTCTGCTAAGCTAGGCCTCGAATTAAACTTTTAAGGACTGCGCTTGCAAACCACCGCCGACTATACGGCCTTGTTTCTTGATGATATTCCAATGATGGACGTCAGAGCCCCGATTGAATTCAACAGGGGTGCTTTTCCGCATTCTGTCAATCATCCGCTAATGAACGATTCCGAACGCGAAGCCGTTGGTACGTGCTACAAAAAACAAGGCCAAGAGGCTGCGTTTGCCCTAGGCAACAGTCTAGTAAAGGGCGACGTTAAGGCGCAACGGGTCGAAGCTTGGCAGCAATTTCATCAGCAAAACCCCGGTGGTCTTCTGTATTGTTTTCGCGGTGGTCTGCGTTCCCGAGTGACCCAACAATGGCTAGGTGAAGCGGGCATCGACATGCCGTTTGTCGAAGGCGGTTACAAGGCGATGCGTCAGTTTTTATTGGCACAACTGCATGAACGTATTAGCCAAGGAAATATCCAAGTACTATCAGGTCCCACGGGTTCGGGCAAAACGGAAGTGATTCACGATTGGCCCCAATCAGTCGACTTTGAAGGTCTA
>Ga0163216_101387_pt1 | contig 15242 bp, 23 predicted proteins | sample SynspAceP_FD_167610 | JGI IMG/M metagenome (GOLD analysis project Ga0163216, IMG submission 167610) | Saline lake microbial communities from Ace Lake in Antarctica - Synechococcus sp. Ace-P (Illumina Assembly) | ecosystem: Environmental > Aquatic > Non-marine Saline and Alkaline > Saline ...
GTCTGCGCACATTGAGGGTCCGGGACAGAGACGCGAGCGTCTACACCAGCCGCGCGGAGGTATTCGGCTAGGCGTTCAACGGTCGGGAAATCGAGTCCGCGATAAACAACTGTGGGGTCACTGATAGTCATGGCATGATACGCGTCGTGAGACGCTATTTAGTCTACGAACGTCACCAATCACCCGGCGGCGACGAGAGATTTTCCATTTGAAAACGCCCGACTTCGCCGCTCGGGTGCATTGGATTGTTCTGTCCGGCTTTGTTGCGACGGGGCGACGCCTACGATTCGACTATTGGGGTACCGTTGAGTATTGTGTCCGCGAAATCCGCGAATGATGATGCCAACTGCCGAAAGTCCTCCCATTGTAGGGAGGTTGCCGGAATGTCGCCAACCGCACCCTTTGAGCCGTCGCGAACGTCTATCGCGTAGAGTTCGCCGCATCCATCGGTTCCAATTCCCAGTAGTCCGGGCGCAAATTCGTCGAATCCGTAATCACGACTGTATTGGAGAACGTCACGTAGAGGCCAGAGCCACACGAGTCCGGAGCCGATTGATTCGATGTCCATTTTCACGGCGCCGTGTAACCGGTGGAATTCGATGAAGCCGGGCGGAATATTTGAGGGGCGAGTATTCTGAAACCGCTCAACGTCATCAGATGTAGGTATTTCGCACATCAAGGGTCTTCAGTGACAGAACGGTTGCCGTGACCGGGGACGGCGGCAAGATTTTCCATTTGTAAAAACACGATGCCGTCCTCCGTGTCAACGGCATGGTTATCCGCTCGGCCGGCTGGAAATCAGCGAAACTGCGTTTGACAACAGATGAGGATAGCCGCAACCGAACACGAGCATAGGTGAGATCATAGCAAGGAAGACCGCAGATCGCATCGCAAGTTCTTGCGTAAAGGCTAGTGAACTGAAGTCAAACCAAACTATCGTGCAAACGAAAACGGCAGAACAACGCGTCATCCAGGGATGGCGATGCAATCGAATCGTGGAAAGAGCAACGAGGAACGCAGCTAATCCACAGGATACGGTTGCGTCTTGAAGCGAAATCGCAACGAAGGGAGGCCAGGCGCCTGGTAGTCCATTGGCCGGAACAATCCAGCTTTTGTAATGCGAACGCAATAGGTCAAGCGTGAGCCATGCTAGAGCAATGAGTGCCAGTCCGACGATTATATTCCATGCAAACGTAGCGTATGCAAATCTCGACGTTGGTTCGCAAATCTTGGACGGCGAGTATGGATTCAAGAAAGCCAATTTCAGTAGGATAACGTCGGAAATCACGGGGGACGGGCGAAGGACATGCAAGCAGACGAGAAAACGGACCACCCGTCCTCCCGTGCATTTCATGGTTCTGTCCGGTGTTCTCGTACTGGGCCAGACCAAAGGTATCGTTCAGACCGAATGTTACCGCCCCTCAGTCCGATGCAGGTATCGCGAACAGTATCCGCCGTCGTGTTTTCATTGTCAAGATAAAAGTGAGATGACCCGATGCAACGCTCATGCAGGTAGTCAACAGTGAAACAGACCCGATCCATCGTCACGTCGTAAACGAAAGCAGCGGCGTCCTTTGCAGCGGCAAGCAACCGCGATTGATCGGAGTCACTGTCGAAACTGTACCCTGAAAAGTGAGTGTGCTGCTTGGTTCCGATCTCGACGGTGAGTTCGTCACCATTGTCGTCGACGGCGAGCGGTCCGACGGAATCGTGAGTCGCTGCTAGCGTTAGCGTTGGTCGGTCCGAATTGGTGTAAACCCAGGAATCGATTGAGCCACCAAGCTCATTGATGCGAGTTAAGAATGCGTCGAGGGCTGGTGTCTTGCGCATTGGCTTATGGACAGAACGCTACGAATAACGGGGTATGCGGGCCAAATCGAACGAGTTGAAATAGCGAGTAAACTCGACGACGTGAAAACGGTTGAATTGCCGCAAGAGCAGCATACTCCCGTTCATTCGATTGTTCGTAGCGCACCCTGGGTCTCGCGCGTAGCGACACGCCAAGAACAGTTGGCGATGCCACGATGATATCGAATCGCCATGCGGCACGCAAGCATTTTCGGGCGATGGAAATCTGCGGGCGTTGGATTCAGGCGTCGGATTCAGGCGTCGGAAATCACGGGCGTCGGATACATGCGACGAAGACTACTGGCGTTGGATTCAACTGACCGAGACCACGGGCGCTGGATTCAGTCGCCGGACATAGCAGCAGGCAAACCACCGGGTCACCTACGTCTACGAACGCTGGCCATCAGCGGGCCGCGTCGATAGAGTTAGGACCGCCTATCAACGCAAAACGCGGCTCCGTTGCATGGCTTTGTTATTCGCGGTTCTAGTTACCGAACGGTTGGTTCCTGGAGGCATCGACGGGGTCAACGGTTGCGGGTGCGGCGTCAGAGGCAGGCCCAGGTGCAGTGATGTCAACATACAGCACCTGCGTCGAGCCATGCCCCAGAAACGTCATCTTGGTCTCAAATTTACGAGCATCCGACATTTCGATACGTAGCTTGACGGTTGATTTTGGGAACCGAAATGACGGGACGAAGTCATGCAGATTTACAATCGCGTCGCCGACGTAAAGATCATCGACGTAGAGTTTCGCAATTTCCGGCTTGAAGCCGTTTGGGTTTCGACCAGACGACATTAACTCCGGCGGGAAGTAAAGCCTAAGCGTCGTTGCGCTGGAATCACCATTGCCGCTCGTTTCGTGATCGGCAGCTTGTAGATTGCCTGCAAGGCAGAGCAAGAGAACAGGCAGTACAGAAAAATGTCGGAACATTTGCAAGGCTTCCAAATTGAGATAGATGTCAGTCAATTCATTTGAATCGAATAACGCAGAGGTCACCGGGAATGCGGGCCAAATCGAAAGAGTTGAAACCTCGTTTGACGTTAATGACCCGGGCAAGTTTGAATTGTCGCGAGAGCAGCATTCTCCGGTGCACCGCCGTTGTTCGTAGCGTACCCTGGATCAAGCGCGTAGCAACACGCGACATACGGACGACGATACCGCAATCGTATCGAGTCTCCAGTCCAGAAGCAAGCAATTTCGGGCGTCGGATTTCAGGCGTTGGAAATCAGCAGCATTGGATGCGGGCGTCGGGAATTGCGGGCGCTGGAATCAGACGCCGGAAATCTCGGGCGTTGGATGATGCAGCTTGCGGTTCAATTCGGTCACCAGCGTCTACGAACACAGAGGTCACCGGGAATGCGGACCAAATCGAAAGAGTTGAAACCTCGTTTGACGTTAATGACCCGGGCAAGTTTGAATTGTCGCGAGAGCAGCATTCTCCGGTGCACCGCCGTTGTTCGTAGCATACCCTGGATCAAGCGCGTACCGACACGCCACATACCGTCGGCGATAGCACAATCGTATCGAGTCTCCAATCCAGACGCAAGCAATTTCGGGCGTCGGATTTCAGGCGTTGGAAATCAGCAGCATTGGATGCCGACGTCGGGAATTGCGGGCGTTGGAATCAGGCGTTGGAAATGACGGGCGTTGGATGTTGCAGCTTACGGTTCAGTGCGGTCACCGGCGCCTACGAACGTTTGCCATCAGCGGGCCGCGACGAGCGATTCAACCACTGCCAAAACGCGTGACACGCGGCTCCGTTGCATGGCTTTGTTACCCGCCGTCTGGAGTCATGCGTAGCGATTGCGGTCCAAGTCGTCGAATAAGCCAAACGGCAAAAATCGCGGTTGAAATCGTCGCCCCGATCGCGAAGCCAGTATAGCCGACAAGCGGGCCGGCGTATCGCGGGTGCATCGCAATCGGAACCACGATTACCATCGAAAGGAAGAACCAAGTTAATTGCGACGTTCGCCAGCGACACCGCATAGTCAGGTATGACGCGATCGCAACGGCACAACCGAAGGGTACGCAAGCGAGCATTGAAATACGGAAGATGGAAGCAATGAACTCGTGGGGTGCGCCAGCAAACGTCGCAACCGCAGGAGCGATTGAAGCAAAAGCGATCGACGCAAGTACAACGATCGCAAAGGCGGACATCGCAAAGCGCACCGGCGCGTTGTGCTCATTGTTCGTAGCTTGCGTCGGGGTTTCGTATGGATTTGGGTTCATGCTCAACCAACATGCACTTGGATTTCAGTCGGGTAACACAGAGGTCACCGGGAATGCGGACTAAATCGAAAGAGTTGAAACCGCGTTTGACGTCAATGACCCGGGCAAGTTTGAATTGTCGCGAGAGCAGCATTCTCCGGTGCACCGCCGTTGTTCGTAGCGTACCCTGGATCAAGCGCGTAGCAACACGCCACATACGGACGACGATACCGCAATCGTATCGAGTCTCCAGTCCGGACGCAAGCAATTTCAGGCGTGGGATTTCAGGCGTTGGAAATCAGCAGCATTGGATGCGGGCGTCGGGAATTGCGGACGCTGGAAATGACGGGCGTTGGATGTTGCAGCTTACGGTTCAGTGCGGTCACCGGCGCCTACGAACGTTTGCCATCAGCGGGCCGCGACGAGAGAGTTTCAATTATCGAAAAATGGGACGCCGCCGCTCTCGTGCATCGGATTGTTAGTTGCAACGCGCCGAGGTGGATGCTGGACATATGAGCGGCCGGAGGTTGCCTGAAGCTCACGCAACTCGGCAAACACGCGCTTGACATCGTAGTCAACATCGGCACCCAGCTGGTGGCGAATGCGTTTGATCTCGTCGATCGGGTTAGAAGTCGTCATAGGATTCCAACAGTTGTTCGGGTGTACAAATCGTAGCAGGAATGTATCCCGCGTCACGGCAAATTGAGTCGATCCGGTGTTGAGTATGTGGGTTAAGTATATGCTTGAAATTCCAGGTGACCAGGTACGCCATTCCTTGCACGGCAGACAAAGCGATATGGGCAGCATCACGAGGCTCCGTTTCGGGAACGGCTTTGCCCGCCAGCAGAGCTTCGGCCAACGACTCCGCTTCGTCCGTCGGCGCCAAAATGTCGATGCCATTGATAACCGCCAATCGTTCCGCAGCAGCCGTTGAGTCGCCAGCACTACATTCGGTAATCACGAGATCAGAGATTTTCAATTCGAAGCGGGTCGATGCGTCGGCCCACCACCTCCTGGTGGACAGTTGGCGGGCGTGCATAACTGGATCTGAGTGATCACGTGAGGCGATCGTCCCAATGACGGTTGTTTCGAGGTAGACGGTTTCCATCCCCGCATTGTACCGGATGCAACGACACTCGCCATCAGCCGCGCTCCAATCGAAAATTGATGAAGCAGCAGAAAGAAACTGTTAGCGTCGTTTATGGCAGTTCTGCTGGGCGAAACGTCGAAGATCACGGATGACTCTGTTGGTCGAGCAGTCGTTTCTTCGCTGCGTCTCGCGAAATACCGTGGTCAGCAACAAGTCGGTCGATCGATTCCGTTGGAACCGCTGTACCATTGCCAAGGTCAGTGAAATTCGGACCGCCACATCCGCAGCAGATCGCGGCGAGGAGGACGAAGGCGGTGTGAAAGTTACGCATGTCAAATCCGTTCAGTCTTCAGGGTAGCGGTGCCTCTCAATCAAATAACGTTTGCCATCAGCGGGCGGCGACGAGAGATTAACCACTGCCAAAAAACGTGACTTCGCCGCTCCGTTGCATGGCATTGTTATTTGCAGCACGGGGTCAGTCTAGTAGCGGGACGATGATACCATTGCGAACCAACGCGAGCGAGTCGGGTCCAAGGCCGGTATTTATGGTCCAAATTTCGTCGCCATCACGAATTTCGGTGACCGGGATACAAGCATCCCGACAAACTGAGAGAAAGTCAAGATCGTGACGGTGCATTGCAACCCATTCAGCGTCGTGAACACGCCCCCTAAGCATACGACATTCATCTGGGTGTCGAGCAATCCAGTCGATGCAGGAAGCACGGCAGCTAGAGCAATGATAAACAAGCCAACCGTAGCCATGCGGAAAACCTTCGTCACATGCAAGAGCGAAAGATTGAGATCGACGCAGGTCAACCGGTTGGTGCCCTGCGCCGGCAATCAAAGCGGTATCGTGAAGGTGGCACCAATGAAGACAGGTTCCAATATCGTTAACAGCAACCGGCGAGTCAGGAAACCGAGCGTGGAACTTGCACCATAGTGAATCCTGCCAATAGCGAAGACGGTCGAACGTCGGCGGGTGCTCAGAAAGCTTGACGAGAGAGCGAGCAAACTTGCGGAATTGGCGTGGCCCGCAAAAACGAAGAAATTCGTTTCGAACATTGGCGGGAATCATCTCGGTTTACGCATAGATTTCAATCAAATAACGTTGGGCGTAACCGAGATCGGACGGTGGACGTTGTGATGGCCTTGTTTAGTTAGATCCGATCTTCGGTTCACGCCATGGTTATCCGCCGTCATGCGATCCAGGTTCAGTCAAAAATCGTCTGCGGGTTGAGTTCTCGTGGCGTCCGCCATTCTATACCATGCTCTTCGCGCAGTGCCTTTTGCGTTTCGTTCCAAATCAGATGACAAATACCGCGTCGATTAGACAAGAAGTCCGCCAAGTCGGGAGAAGTTTGCCGCATTTTCGCGATGTGTTCATCGTGTTCCCGTATGACGCGTTCGGTTACAGCATCCAGGACATCACGAATTAGCAGGCCAACGGTCTCGTCGTCTTCAAGTGGGTCGCGCGCCATACCGTCAGGTGTGTCGGTGTTCTCGGATGCGGCAATCAACGCTAGCCAATCATTTGGATCGCATTCTTCGAGTTTGCGTTTTGCAGCCATGACAGGAAGTCCCGTAGCGCGACGGTATCGCATCACGAGTTCGCCTGGCACGCGATTGGTGTTCATTGCACTTCAGTCGGATAACGTTTGCGATAACCGCGTAATGTGGTCGTAGCGGAGGCGGTAAAATGGCGAAGCCAACCGCCGTAGCGGAGAGCACATTACTGCGGTTCATCGCCGTTGTTCGTAGCGCACCCTGGATCACGCGCGTCGCGACATGCCAAGAACGGTTGGCGATACCGCGATGATATCGAATCGCCAGACGGGACGCAAGCAATTTCAGGCGTCGGAAATCACGGGCGTTGGATTCAGACGTTGGAATTCAGCGGCGCGTAGTCCGATGCAATCATTTTCGGTCTACGAACGGTAGCGGTAACCGTGCGATCCATACGCGTGATTGAGCGTAGCGAAGTTTAAGGCTGAAATCGCTACGGTTCACCGCATTGTTCCGCGTTTTCCCGCTGTTGATGTTTTTCGGGTTGGTGTTGCAGCGTCGATTGTACCGGCATAGGCGACCGCGAATCAATCGACCGTTGACAGGTTTTGTGATTTATGTGACCGAGGTTTTGGTCGACATCGGACTGTTTGCGATTGGATTCATGGTCCGGCAAGCCAAGACCGCGCACTTAATCTGCACCTTTTGGTTGATCAAACTAGCAATCGGAATGCCTAGTTAACGGGTCGGCACGACGATCGACCGCGCAACTATCTCGTTGGATTCAGCTCGCCGCGAAAGTTGGAAACCGCCGCCACATCCTGCGAGCGGAACGTTACCGATCACTGGGGTCGCGCGACAGGCGTGGCCTCACCACGAGGAAGCCCGCGACCTCCAGCGGATCGGATGGTTCTGCCTTCGTTTCAAGTTGCTTGCGTGCGTTTTTTGGTGTCATTGCGCAAATGCAATCCGTCGGTATTTATGGTACCGCTCTCATTTTTACGCTGTGTCACGTTCACGACTGAGTTTAGTCTCTGCGAAATGCCCGCGATGGTAAACAGACCCATGGGGTTACCGATTGCGTATCCAGGTTACAAGGGCGGTGTATATCAGCCCGTAAATGTGAAGACTTGTCAATATCACGGCGCAGGTTACACCCAAAACAAGTAAGACACCGGCAAGAAGCGGGCCACCACCTTTGGCAATGACACTAAAGATGATCGACAAGGAAGTCATTGAAATAAAAAGTGACAACAAGCTGAATTGGGCAGCCTTCTTTATCTTTGGCGGACTTTCAAAGTAGATCGCGGGATGTTTGTCCGCGTGGCAAAACTCGGGATCTTTATTGCCAGCTTGGTCCGTACCGCAGTTCCAGCAGACATCGAACGTGTCGTCAATTGCCTCATCGCATTCTGGGCATGGCCACATGGTGCTACTTTATCGCTGTGGCAGAACGTTGGCGGTAACCGTGCGATCCATACGTGTGATTGAGCGTAGCGAAGTTCAAGGCTGAAATCGCTTCGGTTCACCGCATTGTTCCGCGTAGCTTCCGCTGTGGCTGTTTTGACGGTTGGTTTTGCAGCTTCGATTGTACCGAACTCAGCGACCGCGAATCAATCGACCGTTGACAGGTTTTGTGATTTGTGTGACCGAAGTTTTGGTCGTCATCGGACTGTTTGCGATTGGAAACATGGTCCGGCGAGCCAAGACCGCGCACTTAATCTGCACCTTTTGGTTGATCAAACTAGCAATCGGAATGCCGAGCCAACGGTACAACACAGCTATCGACCGCGCAACTATCTCGTTGGTTTCAGCTCGCCGCGAGAGTTGGAAGCCGCCGCTACGTCCTGCGAGCGGAACGTTTGCGATAACCGCGTAATGTGGTCGTAGCGGAGGCGGTAAAATGGCGAAGCCAGCCGCCGTAGCGGAGAGCACATTACTGCGGTTCATCGCCGTTGTTCGTAGCGCACCCTGGATCACGCGCATCGCGACATGCCAAGAACGGTTGGCGATACCGCGATGATATCGAATCGCCAGACGGGACGCAAGCAATTTCAGGCGTCGGAAATCACGGGCGTTGGATTCAGACGTTGGAATTCAGCGGCGCGTAGTCCGATGCAATCATTTTCGGTCTACGAACGTAGAGGTCACCGGGAATGCGGACCAAATCGAAAGAGTTGAAACCGCGTTTGACGTTAATGACCCGAGTAAGTTTGAATTGTCGCGAGAGCAGCATTCTCCGGTGCACCGCCGTTGTTCGTAGCGTACCCTGGATCAAGCGCGTAGCAACACGCCACATACGGACGACGATACCGCAATCGTATCGAGTATCCAGTCCAGAAGCAAGCAATTTCGGGCGTCGGATTTCAGGCGTTGGAGATCAGCAGCATTGGATGCGGGCGTCGGGAATTGCGTTCGCTGGATTCAGGCGTCGGAAGTCACAGGCGTTGAATGTTGCAGCTTACGGCTCAGTGCGGTCACCAGCGCCTACGAACGCTACGATTCACGTGGTATGCGGACCAAATCGAAAGAGTTCAGATTGCGATTAACGTCAATGATCCGGAAAAGTAAAATTGCCGCATGAGCAGCATACTCGCGTGCAATCGATTGTTCGTAGCGTACCCTGGATCACGCGCGTAGCAACACGCCAGATACAGTTGGCCGTATGATACCGAGTCGCCAAGCGAGACGCAAGCAATTTCAGGCGTTGGATTAACCAATTTGGCGAACCAAGGAACGTGACGCCGTTAGGCAGAGAGATCATCAAATGCCGAAGGCGCGATTTCAGGCCTTGCACATTGCTGAGTGCAAACCAATGCATCCATTTCCGCCTACGAACGCCCCCGTGCATCCGATGTTAATCACCGGTTTGCAATCAAGACGAGTATATCCAATGCTTCCCAGTTTCAAACCCCTTCATCTCCATGAAGCCGATCAGCTTTATGCCCGTTGCAGTGGCGAGCTCGATTGCGGATTTAGTAAACATGCTATTTGTTATCACAAAGCCGACGGAGCAGTTATGAAATCGCATTCCAGCAAAGACCTCTTGCACAGCCTTGTTGTTGACGTTACTGGTGTACAGCTTCGCTTGGATAGCGATTCGCGTTCCCCGACGTGTCACCGCGACAATATCAACCCCCTGGTCTCCGCTGCCAGGCGTGACGGTCGCCTTTACGCCATGGCGCCGTAGCGTGTCAGCTATGTAATGCTCGAAGTCATGCCCGTTATAAATACTCGAAACGCCCAGCTCCCTCCATTCACGTAGGATCTTCTTTTGGTTTCGCGCAGCGACAGCCTCCGCAGAGAATAACGAACGCCAGGCAAGGTAGATTGCAAGGCAAGTCGCGAGGACGGCAAACGGCAGCGGACTTCCGAGCACCAGCGATAAGCATATGAGCAGGAAAAGCCATCCACACCCATTTCTGTTTTCTTTCGAGCGTCTTGCCAAGAGAATATCGCCAGGATTCTGTATGTTTAAGTCGGAAAATGCTTCGGCTCACGGAATATGCGACCCAAATCGTTAAAGTTCAAATCGCGATTAGAGTCGATGACCCGAAAGAGAATGACTTGCCGCAAGAGCAGCAGTCTCCGATTCACCCGGTTGTTCTTCGGCGCAGCCTGGGTCATGTGCGTCGCGACGCACCAAACAGAGTTGGCGATGTCGCTATGATATCGATCTGCCAAACGAGACGCAAGTAATTGCATGCGTTGGATCTCAGGCGTCGGAAGATGGCGGGCGTTGAGGTCTAAGGCGTTGGACATTGCAGCGTGCAATTCAACGCCAGCACTTCCGCCTACGAACGTTACGCATCACCGAGAACGCGCGGAAGTCGTTGTGGTGGCCAAGTTGCCCTGCTCGCGTTCTTCGGTGGATGCGATGGTTACGCCCTAACGTGGCTCTCTAGCACGCTCTAGTTGTTCAACAAGTTTAGCATGAAAATCTACGTCGCGATCCTTCTCAGAACTCACCCACAGGGTAATAGTCGTTCCATCTTTCAGCAGCACGTCAAGCGTTGAATCGTCGAGCCATGAATCGCTGCGGTTTAGAGTTGCACCCTGAATTTCGTCATAATCTGCGTCCACCACTTCAAGCGGTCCGTAGTCGGTCGTGTATGAAATCACACGTTCGTTTGTGAAGAGGTTTCCGTCACCCGATGGAGTCATCGCAGCGGAATAGAAATAGAGGACGCGTTCATTTGGCCGGAGCGACACGATTTGTGAAATCTGTGAAAGTTGAGTGGCAGGAATCTTGCCCTGCGGGAGTGCCTCGATGGACGCCAGTCGCCCGGAACCTATGCCGTATAGGACGAACGCAAACATCGCGATGAGCAGCAGTGAAATTAAGCCAACGACGGCGACGCAACCGAACCAGGTTGGACTGAGTTTTCGATCATCCATCCGTCAAGATTTCAAAATGTGGCGTAACGTAATGGATCACTGGGCGGCGACGAGCGATTCAACACATCGATAAACCTTGACTCGCCGCTCCGGTGCATCCGGCTTGTTCGTAGCGTCCCCGGCATCACGCGCGTAGCGACGCGCAACACACGGTTACCGATACCGCAATCATATCGAGTTTCGAATCCACACGCAAGCAATTTCGTGCGTCGGATTTCAGGCGTTGGAAATCAGCAGCATTGGACGCAGTCGGCGGGCGTCGCGTTCGCTGGATTCAGGCGTCTGAAATCACAGGCGTTGAATGTTGCAGCTTACGGCTCAGTGCGGTCACCAGCGCCTACGAACGTAGAGGTCACCGGGAATGCGGGCCAAATCGAAAGAGTTGAAACCGCGTTTGACGTTAATGACCCGGGCAAGTTTGAATTGTCGCGAGAGCAGCATTCTCCGGTGCACCGCCGTTGTTCGTAGCGTACCCTGGATCAAGCGCGTAGCAACACGCCACATACGGACGACGATACCGCAATCGTATCGAGTCTCCAGTCCCGAAGCAAGCAATTTCGGGCGTTGGAAATCAGCAGCATTGGATGCCGGCGTCGGGAATTGCGGGCGCTGGAATCAGACGCCGGAAATTTTGGGCGTTGGACAATGCAGCTTGCGGTTCAGTTCGGTCACCGCCGTCTACGAACGGTAGACATCACGGAGGACGGACGATTGACTCTCAACTTCAGAAAACCTCGCAAGCCGTCCTTCCGTGCATGTCATGGTTCTGCCTTCGGTTTAAGTGACCGCAGGATTTGGTTCACATCACGCCGCCTTGGAACGATCCCTGGGAGTCCAGGATAGTAATCCCACCATCAGGATACTCGATCCGGAACGAACCGTTGTCGTCATATCGCTCAGCAGTGGTCCTATGAGGGAGACTAGTTTGGTCAATAACTGATGCTGGTATTTGATCGATCGAAATTGGAGTGCCGTGTGGAATCGAGATTGGTTCTTCATGCAGCAGCGAGCATCCTTCCGCCAACGGCAGCGTGATCATCAGCAACAGCGATCGGTAGAGTTGAATTGCGGTCACGCGACGATGCCGTGAAGTGTTGGATTGAGTGGCAGAACGTCAAGGATCACTGGGCGGCGACGAGCGATTCACCATGTCGATAAACCTTGACTCGCCGCTCCGGTGCATCCGGCTTGTTCGTAGCGTACCCTGAATCAAGCGCGTAGCAACACGCCACATACGACCGACGATACCGTAATCGTATCGAGTCTCCAGTCCGGACGCAAGCAATTTCAGGCGTGGGATTTCAGGCGTTGGAAATCAGCAGCATTGGATGCGGGCGTCGGGAATCGCGGGCACTGGAATCAGACGCCGGAAATCTCGGGCGTTGGACGATGCAGCTTGCGGTTCAGTTCGGTCACCAGCGCCTACGAACGCAGAAGGTCACGGGGTAACGTGGCACCGCAGCGGAGGCGGTAAAATGGCGAAGCCAACCGCCGTAGTGGAGGTGACGCGTTACTCCCGTGCACCGCTTTGTTCGTAGCGTACCCTGGATCACGCGCGTAGCGACGTGGCACATACGGTCGGTGATACCGCAATCATACCGATCCGATAAACCGGACGCAAGCAATTTCGGGCGTTGGGTTTCAGGCGTCGGAAATCAGCAGCATTGGATGCAGGCGTCGGCAATTACGGGCGCTTGAATCAGGCGTTGGAAATCACAGGCGTTGGACGATGCAGCTTGCGGTTCAGTTCGGTCACCAGCGTCTACGAACGGCGGCCATCACTGGGGGACGGACGATTGATTGACCATTGCAGCAAACGCCGCAAGCCGTCCTCCCGTGCATGTCATGGTTCGTCGCTGCTTGACGATGATGTGTCAGGCGGGCGGGCCAGGCTCGTGTGGCTCTCGCAAGGCCCCAAAATGTGCCTGCCATCGAGATCGCACGGATAGTAAACGATCACGAAGCTGTGCGTTGTACGTCGCAATCGATTTCTTGAGTTGTTCACCGTCAGTTTGGTTCAACGCTTCCTGTACAGTCAGGCAACTCTCAAGAAGATTATACGCGTTTTTATATCGAAAGGCAGCAAACCGCCATTCGGTAATGATGTTCAAATCAGGATGAAGAATCGGTCGATGCGTCCCACCCTTCGGATGGACGGCCATGTCTCTAAATCTCGATGCGTCTTTTAGAAAAGGCTTCAGCGCACCAACGAACTTATTGTCGAGTTTGAACGCTCGTCGAGTGACCTCCGCGATCTGCTTGTGTCTCGCCGTTCTCTGTTCTCGCCAAGTTTTGACGAGTTCTTCGGGAATCTCGACCCGGTCCTTTAGGTTGCCGTAGAGAGCGTCCAGAGCAGTACAGCAAGCAACGATCGATTGCATTCCGGCGCGAAACTCCATGTGCATCGGTTCCGCTTTTTGTTCATCGGGACCCTCGGCGTGGGCGGCCATGACGGCGTCGTGTGCTTGCTTTGCCGCGATCAAATGATCCAGTGAAATCTCTCGCCAATGTGGGCACATATCAAGGCCAACGGAGATTTCCATCGGTCCGGCTTCGATTGTCCCATCGGGATTCATTGAAAGGAAAAACTCTGAAATTGAGAGTTGCATTCCCTTCGTAACAAATACGCCGGATGGAGCGTCATCTTTGCTATCGTCTTCCGCCATTTTATCGCTTTGCGTCGTGCGTGTTAGCTGGTCCATCGTTTACGGAGATGACAATGCGGAAAGGCAAGAGGTTCGCGAACGAGAACTCGAGTCGACGAACGGCGGACATCACCGAGGACGCGCGAGAGACTCACCGTTGCCAAACCGCTTGGCCCGCGTCCTTCGGTGCATGTCATTGTTCGTCGTCAGTTTACGGGATCACCCGGAGCACCGCCCTGGCATGTCGGACATTTGCGCCCGGTTCCCGCACCGGCGCCGTCGATATCTGGGCCATTTGCACCATACCTCGTTTGGCAGTGAGTACACCTGAGTTCGTATGTGTATTGACCCTTCAGTGTTGGGCTTGGCCCCACGCGTCTAATCACCTCCTGTCCGTTCGGGTTCAGGTGTCCAGTGTTTGTGCTTGGCATTATGTTTACCACTATCAATTTTAGTGTTTTGTATTGGGACGCATTGATCGAACACTTGCAAGTGTTCGATCAAATGATGCAATCACAGTCTCAATTTCGCTCGTCAACCGAAATTTGGCTTCTTTATCCATTGCAACGTAGACATCGGAGTGCAAGTCGATCCATTGTTCAATCAGTCGTTCACGCTGCGCATATTCGGCTTCTGATTCCGCTTTAGTTTTTAGGAAATTACGCCAGTTTTGATCACGCTTTTCCTTCTCGTTACAGTCTTCGCATGCATACGCGCGGTTGCTGATATTATTTGGTCCATCGGAATCAATATGATCGAGTTGGGCATCCTTCGGGTAGGCGTGAATACGTTTCCCACAATAAACGCAGTTTTTGCCGAAATGTTCGATGAGAGCCGCAAGCTGCGACTTCGTGGGGTGGGGGTCAAGCACCGCTGTCAGAGAGCGTCGAATAATGTTCTTCGCAAATGACGGCGAGTAGTTCGCTGGCACTGTAGTGAACCCTGGGGTTTTGATCGACGAACGCTAGCGATAACCACGTTCGTGGGATCGTAGCGGAGGCGGGTATAATGGCGAAGCCAACCCGCCGTAGCGGAGAGCACACGAACTGTGGTTCATCACATTGTTCGTAGCGTACCCTGGATCAAGCGCGTAGCAACAAGCTACATATGGTTGGTGATACCGCAATCGTATCGAGTCACCAAACAGGACGCAAGCAATTTCGGGCATCGAATTTCAGGCGTCGGAAATCAGCAGCATTGGACGCAGTCGGCGGGCATCGCGGTCGCTGGACTCAGGCGTCGGGAAGGGCGGGCGTTGTACGTTGCAGCTTACGGCTCAGTGCGGTCACCATCGCCTACGAACGTTGGCGATCAGCGGGCGGCGGGAGTTGATTCTCCATCACCAGAAACGTCGCCACCGCCGCTCCGTTGCATCGCATGGTTCGTCGTCACGCTGCATCGGCGAGGCGGTAGCGATATCACCTCGTAGTCACCTTCGGATTGTCGTTTCCGAAGATCCTCCACAATTCGGTGAATATCGTTGTCGAACTTTGCAGCTAAGCGCCGTTTGGTGGCAAGGATTTCGTCGTTGGGATCAGGAATCATCTTC
>Ga0163216_101390_pt1 | contig 15203 bp, 10 predicted proteins | sample SynspAceP_FD_167610 | JGI IMG/M metagenome (GOLD analysis project Ga0163216, IMG submission 167610) | Saline lake microbial communities from Ace Lake in Antarctica - Synechococcus sp. Ace-P (Illumina Assembly) | ecosystem: Environmental > Aquatic > Non-marine Saline and Alkaline > Saline ...
TATCGTCTTCTTGATGCTCTTCATCAAAGGTAAAACCATACTGAAAACCAGAACAACCGCCCCCTGTTACGTAAACACGTAACATAAGTCGATCATTCTCTTCTTCTTTAATCAAAGATTGCAACTTCGCCGCTGCCGATTCTGTAAACTCGATAGGGTCAACCGATTCAACCATGCTCATTCTGACACCACTAAAACTGTTCTAATGAATGAATTATCCTCTTAACCTAGTAATTTAGTCAAGTATTGATCAATGCTCACGTGTCGAGTGGAAACGAACCTGAGGCCATTTTTCTTCTGCCATCATCAAATTCACTCGCGTTGGCGCCAAATAGGTTAAATGCCCACCACCATCAATCGCTAGATTGTCTCGACACTTGTTTTTAAACTCGTCAAATTTCTTAGGGTCGTCACATTCAACCCAACGCGCGGCATTAACGTTAACCGCCTCGTAAATACATTCCACTTTGTATTCGTCTTTCAAACGGTAGGCTACCACTTCGTATTGCAACTGGCCAACCGCACCAACAATCAGTTCATTGTTTCGCTGAGGCATGAATAACTGGGTCGAGCCTTCTTCAGAAAGTTGCTGCAACCCTTTCTGCAATGCTTTCATCTTCATTGGGTCTTTTAAGCGAACCCGACGAAAGAGCTCTGGCGCAAAGTGAGGAATACCCGTGAACTTCAAATCCTCGCCTTCAGTAAAAGTATCGCCTATCTGGATGGTGCCATGGTTATGCAAACCAATAATATCGCCTGAAAAAGCCTCTTCAACACCTTCACGATCACCTGCTGTAAAAGAAACGGCATCAGTAACCTTGATATCCTTACCAATACGGCAATGTCGCATTTTCATGCCACGGTCATACGTTCCTGAACACACTCTCATAAAGGCAATACGATCACGATGTTTCGGATCCATATTGGCTTGTATTTTGAAAATAAACCCAGAAAATTTCTCTTCTACTGCTGGCACGGTACGACCGTTTGTTTCACGGTCAATAGGAGATGGAGCCCACTCAACAAAGCCATCCAACATTTCACGAACGCCGAAGTTAGACAACGCGGTACCAAAAAACACTGGGGTCAACTTACCCGCTAAATACGCGTCAAGGTTAAATTCATGGCTAGCACCACGCACCAACTCAATTTCATCTACATACGCATCCCAATCATCGCCTAGCAATTCTTTGGCAGCGTCAGATTGTAAGCCTTCAATACGAATGTCATCCATCAAGGTATGACCTCGACCACGTACAAAGACGTGAATCGTATCAGTATAAAGGTTGTATACCCCTTTAAAGAAATGACTCATCCCAATAGGCCAGGTGATTGGCGCAGCCACAATCTTTAAGACCGCTTCCACTTCATCCAACAAATCAATTGGATCACGAATATCACGGTCCATTTTATTAATGAAGGTCAAAATCGGCGTATCACGCAAACGACACACCTCCATCAATTTAATGGTACGGTCCTCTACCCCTTTTGCGCCGTCAATGATCATCAGTACAGAGTCAACCGCCGTTAAAGTCCGGTAGGTGTCTTCTGAAAAGTCTTCGTGCCCGGGTGTATCAAGCAAGTTCACCGTGCAATCTTTATAAGGAAACTGCATCACTGACGATGTAATGGATATACCGCGCTGCTTTTCCATCGCCATCCAGTCAGATGTAGCGTGCTTATCGCCTTTACGCCCTTTCACAGATCCTGCCGTTTGAATAAGCTGCCCAAGCAACAACAGCTTTTCGGTGATGGTTGTTTTACCCGCGTCAGGATGCGATATGATCGCGAAAGTTCTTCGTTTACTTACTTCGTTAAGAAAGTTCTGGTCTGCCATTAAAAAATTCTTTTAGGTTCTGCGCGGTTTTTACATTTTCTATAAAAAGCCGACGTTACGTCGTCTTTATCAAAAACCCCGTCATGTTAATCGTAGTTGTATGCGGTCATTTTCGCTGATATAGCGCTTTTAAACAATCAATGGCTGAGTAATAAATGGCTATTTAGGCTGATAGCACCAACCCTTTTCTATATTCCATGTGGATCTGTTCGCCAGATTCATATATCACACCCAACAATCAAGACACTCATCAACATTTACACACTGAGTCGTACAGCAAAACAGAAACACTTTCGTTATGTAAAGAGCCTTCATTGGTATTATAAATGCCAATAAATCACACCGCCGATCCGTGTGCTATTTAAAGCTTGTGATGGGACATTTTTGTCCTCACTATAGGCAGAAAAGCAATGAAAATCAGGCGTCATAGTTGGCATAGAATTTTCATTGTGTAATCTAATTATAAAAATAATAGGACGAACATAAATGGGGATTCCCACGTTTTTTTGGCTTCGCAATATTGGTATTGGCGGTAGGCTATTTTTGGCTTTCGTGCTTATCTCATCTATTACAATTGTGGCCAGCGGATTGGCAACGAACACCTACCTACAACTAAGTGATCGTCTTCTTTTACTAAAGCTCCAAGACATCCCAGGTCTAGATGCAGCCGCTCGACTCAATGATAAAAGCCGGCTTATTGTGGCCACCGCCCCCCTTCTCGTCACCAGTGATGCCTCCATATCCAGAGAAAACACCATGAACGCACTGAGCGATGCCATCAGTGAAATGGATGCACTGATGCGGAATTTGCCCGATTACAATCGTTACTTTCTTGAACTCATTACACAAATAAAAAACAGCCTCACGCTATTAAATCAAAGCGTAGAGCGACGAGAAGTCATCAGACTCGAAATCGCCAAACAATCTTCATTCGTCTTCCCGCTATTTGAAGGCTTGATTGACCAAGTGGATCAACTAGATCGCACGCCTGAATTAGAGCAAGTCATGCGTCGCCTCTATTATTTTTCAGGCTTAATCGAAAAAGTCAGCAACGACGCTTCTTTTAATGAATTAGATTACACCTTTTTACGATTGGAAAGATTAGGGTATGAAATAACTCAATACTTGAACGCGTTACCGCAAGTTCCTCAAAAATTACATCAATCATTACTCAATTTGATCATGATGAGCTCACGACAAGGCGAACTGTTTCAACTGAAAAATGAAGAGCTAGACTTGCAGTATCAGCAAAGCTTTTTGCTAGAAAATAGCCAACAACACATTCAGCAGTTAGCGGCTCAGATTAACCAGTATACCAACTACACCAACACCAGCATTCGTGGTTCATTAGAAGGCGCGATCAAATCCATCAACAGCAGTATTCGTAATATTCTACTTCTGTCTCTGATTAGCTTAACTGTCGCTTGCGCCATTTCTTGGTTTTACGTGCGCCGCAATGTGCTACAACGAATCATCGAGCTACAACAAAATATGCGAGCCATCGCCAGCTCTCAATTGGACACACAAATACGCATTGTTGGCCACGATGAAGTCTCCAGTATGGCCAGAGACCTCCAGTACTTTCAACAAACAGCCAGAGAAGTGGAGCGAACCAACCAAATACTCGCGGCTGAAATAGAGGAAAGAGTCGCTGCAGAAGCACAATTAAAAGCCGCGCAAAACGAATTAGTACAAGCGGGAAAACTCGCCGCTTTAGGACAACTTGGTGTAGGCATTACTCACGAAATAAACCAGCCCCTGACCGCCATTGCCAGCCACTTACACACCGCAGGGCGTCATATGGAACAAGGTCAAATAGGCAAGGCTCAAAATAGCCTAGATAAAATTCGGCAATTATTAACAAAAATCACTCGTATCACCAAGCATCTTAAAGCGTTTGCACGCGTTGCCGGCACAGAACTCACACCCGTTTGTTTGGAAATGGTTATTCAAGACGCTATCGAGTTGATGTCTAATCAAATTCAAGAACAACACTGCACGCTCAGCTATCAAGCTACCGACTCAAAGATCTTCGTTCTTGCCGAACCCATTCGCTTAGAACAAGTCATGGTAAACCTCATCAGTAACGCCGTGGATGCCTTATCCAGCTCACCATTAAAGCAGCTTTCAATAATCGTCTATGAACGCGATGACAAAATAATGATCGATGTGAAAGACACTGGCATAGGAATAGAAGAAAACAATTTAGAGCAGATATTCGACCCCTTCTTCACGCAAAAAGAAGTCGGTCAAGGACTCGGATTAGGCCTGTCCATTAGCTACAACATCGTTCAGGACTTTGGTGGCCAAATTAGAGTCACGTCAACACCAGAAAACGGCAGCCGTTTCACCTTAGAATTAAAAAAGGCAGAAAAATAAATGCACCATACAATAAAAATAATTGTCATCGATGACGACCAAACCATTATTGAAGCCTTGACCGAAATGCTAGAAATTGAAGGCTTTCAAGTCGAAAGTCATTTAAGAGCAGACAAAGCCATTGCCTTGTTAAATAAGCAGAGTTCCGCTGTGATTTTAAGCGATGTACGAATGCCAAAAATGGATGGATTAAGTCTGCTGGCTCGTCTTCAAGAATTGGATAATGAACTGCCTGTTTTACTGATGAGTGGCCATGGCGACATTCCCATGGCAATAGAAGCCATGAAAGAAGGTGCATACGATTTTCTAGAAAAACCCCTGCAACCCGCTCAGCTTATCAATCAACTGCAACGTGCAGCAGAAAAAAGACACCTGGTATTAGAAAACCGTAAACTCAAAGAAAACATTGCCGCGCAAACAGGTCTAGAGGCACTGATCATTGGCGAATCGGCGGCCATCAAAAATATTCGCCAACACATATCATCACTAGCGCAAGCGAACGTCGACACGATTATTTATGGGGAAACCGGTTGTGGTAAAGATGTGGTTGCACGCGCTTTGCATCAATTTAGCCTTCGCAACAAAGGACGATTTATCGCCATAAACTGTGGGGGTATCAGTGAAAACCTGATTGAAAGCGAGCTTTTTGGCCACGAAGCGGGTTCTTTTACCGGGGCTAATAAGCGGCATATTGGAAAAATAGAAGCGGCCAATGGCGGTACTTTATTTTTAGACGAAATCGAAACCATGCCACTTCCGGTGCAAATAAAGCTGTTGCGTGTTTTACAAGAACGCACTATTGAACGTGTTGGCAGTACAACGCCGATTTCAGTCGAACTTACTGTCATTGCAGCCAGTAAGGACAATCTTGCTCTATTAGGTGAACAAGGAAAATTCCGTAAAGATTTATTCTATCGACTAAACGTCGCTAGCCTAACCATTTCACCACTCAGGGATCGCCCTGAGGATATTCAAAGCCTCAGGGCATTTTTCCAAACCGTTACCAACCATGACCCCCGCCTACTTGGATCATTTAATGCAGCATCCATGGCCAGGCAATGTGCGAGAGCTTAAAAATGCCGCAGATCGATTTGTACTGGGCATCAGCGAAACCTCCCTTGCGTCCATTAAGCGCGAAGACGACATGAATGGCAGTTATGAAGATCGCATGGAGCAATTTGAACGACATATACTCGGAGAAGGGCTCAGGGCTACCAATGGACAGCTAAACGAAGCGGCAGAACTGTTGGATATGTCGCGTAAGACACTGTATCGAAAAATGAAAAAGCACCAACTAGACAAACAACAATTTAAACCTCACGAAACCATAGGACAGGAATGACCCATCCACCCATTAAGGATGAGACTTTAGCGTCCCAAAGCAAAGTCGTAAAAACCAAAAATAAAACTAAGCCTTTGTTTTAAAATGATTTTATAGCATTGGCATCGACTTTGCTCTAGATGAGACAATCCTTCATTAATGCAGGATTGACTCATCCCCGACTACGGAACCTCCCGACCGGTGATAACAATAAAAAATACATCACGAGGAAAACAATAATGCCTATTAAATTACTGACTGGTTTAGTGCTCTCAAGCTCACTGCTTTTAGGAGCCAGCACCGCCCTAGCCGATGATTGCAGTTATCGAGGCGTCTTAGACGATAAGTTCTGTGATGAAAACTACGACCTAGTTGCCGACTTACCAAAAGACTCAAGCCAATGGCGCGACCCAAGCACACTCGTCTTTACTTACACTCCCGTAGAAGACCCAGCCGTCTATAAAGACGCATTCAGTGACTTCCAAAAATACCTAAGTGAAATGACGGGTAAAAAAGTGGTTTACTACACGGTTCATTCTAACGCCGCAGAAGTGGAGGCATTGCGTTCTGGTCGTCTACACATTGCTGGTTTCTCAACAGGACCAACAGGCTACGCGGTTAACCTAGGTGGCTTAGTACCGATTGCGGTAAAAGGCACGGAAGAATCGTTCCAAGGTTACAACTTAATCACCATCGTCCGTAGCGATAGCAGCATCCAACAAATGACTGACTTGAAAGGCAAAGTAGTTGCTCATACGTCCGCGTCATCAAACTCTGGCAACTTAGCACCTCGCGCTATTTTTCCTGCTTTGGGTTTAACACCAGACAAAGACTACGAAGTAAAATACTCAGGCAAACATGACCAATCCGTCATGGGTGTATTGTCCGGTGACTACGATGCGGCCCCTGTTGCTTCAGACGTTTTCAAACGCATGGTTGACGCTAAACGCGTAAGTAAAGATGATTTTCGCATCATTTATACCAGCCCTCGCTTTCCAACTTCGTCTTTTGGCTACGCCCATGATCTTAATCCTGAGTTAGTTGAAAAAATCAAAAAAGCGTTTTTCACTTTCCGCTTCCCAGCTGAAATGCAAAAAACCTTTGGTGGTGCTGACCGTTTCTTCCCGATCACCTACAAAGAAGATTGGCAAGTCATCCGTGATATTGCTCACGCAACAGGAACCGCTTACACAAAAACGGGACTTAAACAGCTAGCCGAAGCAGACGCTGCCAAAGCCGCCGCAAAACGAGAAAAAGCCGCTAAGGCCGCAGCAAGCAAAAGCCAATAATCTGCTCTTTTTCTAAATCACACTCATTTAAATAAATACTAACCAGCAACCTGAATAATCAGGTTGCTCGGCCTCTTTGTCTGTAGGAAAACACCATGTCTGTCACTCATAACACAGCTGAGCGTTCAAATTTTCTTGAAATTCGAAACTTAAAAAAAGAATACACAGCGGGTAATCCCATTTTAAAAGGGATAAATATCAACATTACCGAACCCGGTATCATCGCTATCATCGGGCCTTCTGGAACTGGTAAAAGCACCTTACTTCGCTGTATCAACCGCTTAATCGACCCAACAGACGGGCAAATATTGTTTGACGGTGCTGACCTCTGCTTAGCTAAAGGCTCTCAACTGCGTAAACTTCGTCGTCAAGTAGGGATGGTTTTTCAGGAATACAATCTTGTTGAACGCTTAACTGTCATTGAAAATGTCCTAACAGGTCGTCTTGGTTATATGTCTGCCTGGAGCGCTTGGCGCAGAAAGTTCAGCCAAGAAGACATCAACACAGCATTTGAATTACTCGACGCCGTTGGCCTAACAGAACACGCAAAGAAACGCGCAGACAGCTTGTCTGGTGGTCAACGCCAACGTGTGGGTATTGCGAGAGCCGTTATGCAAAACCCACGGGTTCTATTAGCCGACGAGCCAACGTCCTCTCTTGACCCAAAAACAGCGGTCGAAATTATGGAACTGCTAGAGCGCTTTTCTGAAGAAAAAAATATTCCAGCCCTGGTCAATATTCATGACGTAAAACTAGCAAGTCGTTTTGCCAAACGCATGATTGGCATGAGTGATGGGGTTGTTGTGTACGACGGTCCTCCTGAAAACATCACCGATGAGCATCTAAAACAAATTTATGGAGGTGAATCATGGCTGGTATAAATTCAACTCAAAACAGAGAGAACCCATTCAAACACAACTGGTTTGTCAGCGCGATTTGGCTGCTTGTTGTTTTCTATGTCGCTTACACATTCAACGCAATGGATCTAAGCTGGGGACGTATTTACGAAGGGCTTGGACACGCCAGTAATCTATTGGATCGCATGATACCGCCTAACTTTAGTCGCTGGTCATTGTTGTTAAGCGGCTTAATAGAAAGCCTTGAGATTGCTGTTATTTCAACTATCTGTGGCATTTTCATCTCTTTATTTTTAGGGCTATTCGCCGCTCGTAATATGATGCCTAGCTGGGTCAGTACACCAGTTCGAACACTGATCGCGCTTTGCCGTACCTTTCATCCGGTAATCATTGCCATCCTATTTGTTAAAAGTGTTGGGTTTGGCGCTTTGGCAGGGATTCTAACCTTGATCGTTGCCTCCATTGGCTTTATAGCCAAGCTCTTTGCCGAAGCGATCGAAGAAATCTCATTGAAGCAAGTCGAAGCCATTCGTGCCACGGGCGCAGGTTTTACCAGCATCATCTTATTCTCGGTGATGCCGCAGGTATTTGCTCGCTTTATTGGTTTCTCGACCTACCAACTCGACTCCAACCTTCGTAACTCCACCATGGTGGGAATTGTTGGTGCTGGCGGCCTAGGTGGCACACTTTTCTCAGCCTTTCAGCGTTTTGATTACGACTTTGTCGCGGCGATTCTAATCGTCATTATTGCCCTGATCATGTTTGGTGAATTTCTCTCCAACATCGTTCGTCGCATTTTTCGCTAGTTTGACCTAGGAGCCTACTTTATGAATACAATAGATCATCACTGGCAGCGTTTTACCTTAAAGCAAAAATTATCTCGTTATGCCGTTTACTTAGTGCTTGTAATGGCCTTTGTTCAATCCATACAATCTGTAGAAGTCATCCCTGAGTTTTTGTTGGATGCGCCAGAGCAAATGGGCGACATGTTTTCTCGTATGTGGCCGATTGATTTTGCTTATTATCCAGTCGCGGTTCATGACGCTATGGTTGAGACCTTGAACATCGCTACGCTAGGCACACTAATCACATTAATTTTTGCCATTCCTTTGGCGCTGATGAACGCCAGCAATATTGTAAATTCAGTATGGTGCCATTGGATTTCTCGCTTCTTTCTCGTGTCTTCTCGCTCTGTAAACTCTTTGGTTTGGGCGCTGCTTTTTGTGTCTATCTTTGGCCCTGGCATCATTGCGGGTGTCTTGGCGATTGCCTTTCGCTCGATTGGTTTTGTCGGCAAACTGCTTGGGGAAGCCATTGAAGAAGTGAACATGGGGTCGATAGAAGCCTTGAAAGCCACCGGAGCCTCTTGGATGTCTATCTTAATAAAAGGCTACTGGCCTCAAGTCTTACCGGCTTTCTTTAGTATCGTATTGTTTCGTTGGGACATTAATGTCCGAGAGTCTGCGGTATTGGGTTTGGTCGGCGCAGGCGGCATTGGTGTGGTACTGGATGACTCGATGAATTTATTCCAGTGGGATCGAGTCGCTATGGCGTTGTTGGCCATTTTCATCATCGTTATTTTGGCTGAAATTGTGGTGGTAAATATTCGTAAACGCCTAATCTAATCGAATCGAATGTAAAAACCTCAACCGTTAAAACAAAAAAGGAGCCAATATGGATATGGCTCCTTTTTTATTGGGCTTAAATTAAACCGCTAAACGCATTTCAAATTACTCTATATCTTCCTTCGTCGACAAAGCTTCAGGTCGTTTAGGGAAGGTCCGTCGTACTATTACAAAGAATAATGGTACGAAGAAAACCGCCAATATGGTTGCCGTCAGTGTTCCACCCACAATACCCGAACCGATAGAAATTCGACTGTTCGCACCAGCACCAGAAGAGAGCGCTAATGGCAAGGTGCCCACAATAAAGGCCATTGACGTCATGATGATTGGGCGCAAACGAAGACGAGCCGCTTGAGTTGCCGAATCCCAGACATTGGCCCCTCTACGATAAGCCGCCTCTGCAAACTCAACAATCAAGATCGCATTTTTGGAAGACAAACCTATGGTGGTCAGTAAGGCAACTTGGAAATACACATCGTTTTCTAGACCACGAATATGAGCCGCGGCTGCTGCACCAATAACACCAAGAGGGATAACTAGAATCACCGAGAAAGGCACAGTCCAACTTTCATACAAAGCCGCTAAACATAAGAAAACAACTAAGATAGAAATAGCATACAAGGTTAATGTTTGACCACCAGAAAGACGTTCCTGATAAGACAAACCACTCCACGCGCCTGTCGTACCGGCAGGTTGAGCATCCGACAATCGCTGAAATTCATCCATTGCATCGCCAGAACTTACGCCAGCAGCACCAGAACCTTCGAGCTGGTAAGAGGCCGAACCATTAAAGCGTGACAAACTTTTCGCACCATAAGTCCACTCTGAAGACGCAAATGCAGAAAACGGAGTCATCGTGTTGTCGTTACCGCGCACATACCAGTGTTTTAAATCTTCAGGAGATGAGCGATATTGCGCCTCACCTTGCATATATACCGTTTTGACTCGACCGCGGTCAATGAAGTCATTGACATAACTTCCCGCCCAAGCACTGCTCAACGTAGAGCTGATATCAGACAAAGACAAGCCTAACGCAGACGCTTTTTCTTGGTCTATATCAATATGTAACTGCGGTGCTTCAGATTCACTGCCTAAACGAACGCCAGATAACAATGGGCTTGTACGCGCATCACTTAACAAGGCATCACGCATTGTCGTTAACGTTTCACGACTTGTATTACCAGAGGCTAACAGTTGGAAAGTGAAGCCATTAGTTTGACCAAGACCACGAATAGAAGGGGGAATCAAAGAAAAAATTCTCGCATCACGGATTCCTGCAAACGCACCGTAAGAACGACCAACAATCGCGCTCGCACTGTCTTTAGGATCTTCTCGTTCAGACCAATCGGTTAATGCAGCAAAAGCCAAACCGGCATTTTGACCACTGCCCATAAAGTTAAAACCAGAAATAGTAAACAAGGCTTCAACATTCTCTTTCTCTGTCACCAAGAAATGATTTTCCACCTCACGCATGACTTCATTAGTTCGAGCCAAAGAAGCACCTTCAGGTAAAGACACCATAACGATGACTCGACCTTGATCTTCCGTCGGTAAGAAGCCGCTTGGTAGGGCTGACATCATGTAAACAAGACCAGCAAGAATAACACCATAACCCAACATCCAGCGAACAGGCTGCTTTATAAGACGGCTAACACGACCTGCGTAAACGCCAGTTGTACGATCAAAGCTGCGATTAAACCAACCACCCAAACCTTTCTTAGACACTTCATGATTCGGTTTAAGTAACGTGGCGCACAAAGCAGGAGTTAAGGTTAACGCGACAATAACCGAAAGCACCATAGCGGCAATAATAGTGATCGAGAACTGACGATAAATCACACCAGCAGAACCACTAAAGAAAGCCATTGGCAAGAATACGGCTGATAGAACCACCGCAATACCGATCAAGGCACTGGTGATTTCGTTCATCGATTTCAACGTCGCTTCTCTTGGTGATAGGTTTTCTTCCGCCATCACTCGTTCTACGTTTTCCACGACAACGATGGCATCATCCACCAGCAAACCAATCGACAGAACAACACCAAACATGGTCAAGGTGTTAATCGAGAATCCAAAAACTTCCAAAACACCAAACACGCCCAGCAATACCACTGGAACCGCAATGGCTGGAATTAAGGTTGCACGCCAATTCTGTAAGAATATGAACATCACAATGACAACCAAAGCGATGGCTTCAAACAGGGTTTTTACCACTTCTTCAATTGAAATTTTAATGAAGGCAGTGTTATCAACAGGGAACGCTAATTTATAACCATCAGGGAAATTAGGCTCTAACTCACCCAACACTGCTTTGACACTTTCAGACGTAGATAAAGCATTTGCCCCTGGTGACAGCATAACAGCCAAACCAGATGCAGGATGACCATTCAAGCGGGCAATGTTGCTATAAGACTCACTACCAAGCTCGACTTTCGCCACATCACTTAAACGTACTGTTGCGCCACTGTCATCGTAAGCCAAGATAATCTTCTCGAATTCTTCGACAGTTTGTAATTTAGACTGGGCTGTCACACTGACGTTTAACTCTTGTCCTTGTACAACGGGATACGCACCTAAGCTACCTGCGGCAACTTGAGTATTTTGCGCTTTAATGGCAGAAGAAACATCTGAAGGCATTAACTTGTAAGAAGACAGCTTCAGTGGGTCTAACCAAACACGCATGGCGTATTCCGCACCAAACACTCGAATGCTACCAACCCCATTAACACGTGCGACTGTGTTTTGCACACTAGACACAAGGAAGTCAGAAATATCGTAAGCAGAATCCGTATCGGTTTCGTCATAAATAGCCGCAACCATTAAGAAATCCGAATTCGATTTCGTAACCGTTACACCACTTTGTTGAACCGATTCAGGCAAGCTGGAGGTAATCTGTTGTACTTTATTTTGCACTTGAACCTGAGCAAGATCGGCATCTGTACCTTGTTCAAAGGTTACCGTAATGCTCGAACTACCCGTTGATGTACTAGAAGAAGAGAAGTACAACAAACCATCAAGACCAGTGAGTTGTTGCTCCAATACCTGAGTCACACTATTTTCAACGCTTTGTGCAGAGGCACCTGAGTAGGTAGCTGAAATATTGATAGAAGGTGGCGCAACATCAGGATACTGAGCCACGGGCAAAGTCGTGATAGAACCAAGACCTGCCAGCATAATGGCAATGGAAATAACCCAAGCAAAAACAGGACGATTAACAAAAAAGCGAGCTAACATATCAACGACCCTTATTTAGACAACGATGTCGTTGCTACATTTTGCGCCATCATGGCACCAGTTTGACTATTAAACTTCAGCTCAACTGCCGTCACTTCACTGCCAGTTCTAATTTTTGAAGACCCTTCCACAACGATTTTATCGCCAGCATTAATACCTGAAGCCACTAACCACTCATTACCGATGGCTCTTGTTGTCACAAGTATGCGTTTTTCAATCACATTGTCCGGACTTACTACATAAGCAATTGGGTTACCTTTCACATCGCGAGACACACCTTTTTGAGGCACTAAGATAGCGGCATTGTAAGTGGCTTCATGTATTTCACCACGAACAAACATACCAGGCAGCAATAGGTTATCTGGATTAGGGAATTCAGCACGTAAAGTAACACTGCCAGTTGATTCATCTACGCTCACTTCGCGCGCTTTTAAAACACCAGGGTATTTGTAGGTTGTGCCATCTTCAAGCGTCAGTGATACTTTGTTACTGCCCTTAACTACATCATCACCTAACAACAATGAACGTTGATTTAATTGGTCCAAACTGGTTTGAGATAAATCGACATAAATAGGATCCAAAGAACGCACTGTTGTCATTGTTGTTGTTTGACTTGCCGTTACCAAGGCACCAACCGTGACTTGAGAGATACCAATACGGCCATTAATAGGCGACGTGATTTTGGTGTATTCTAAATTGATTTTCGCACTTTCCAATGCCGCTTCCGCTTTCTTTTGATTTGCTACGGCTTCAAGATAAGCCACACGCGCATCATCTGTGTCAGATTGCGAGACGTTGTTTTGTTTACGTAATTCAGCGAATCGTTTATCCGTTCTACCCGCTGCCGCTAAAATCGCATTAGCAGAATCTAAATCTGCTTGGGCTTGCTTATTGGAAGACACATAAGTCGAATCGTTCAAAATATAAAGCACATCGCCAGCGTTAACGCGTTGCCCTTCTTCAAACAAACGCTGCTTTACTAAGCCACCTACTTGAGGTCGTATTTCAGCAACAAGACTCGCTGCCGTTCTTCCAGGAAGTTCTGTTTTTAACTCAACTTTCTGAGGCTCAATGACCACAACGCCCACTTCAACCTTAGGTGCTGATTTAGCGGCAGAAATAGGTTTCGCCTCTTCCTGACAACCTGCTAAAAGCACTAATAACAGTGCACCCGAAGCATATTTAAATTTTGTGAGCATTTATTTGAGTTCCTTAGAAATTAAAAACAATAATTGATCATTACTATAATGGATAGCGACGCTTACAATATAGGATGAAACGTGTAAATTAATGAAAATTAATACTTTTCACCATTCAACTCTGTTTAATTTTCTGCATTATTAATGCCATTAGACAATTTTATATTAAAAAATACATTTTTTTGCATTATTCAACAAGGTAATAATTCGTTTCTAATTTTATGTTTAAAAGATGACAATTCATCGAAAACTTTTAAATGAATACAAAATGAAAAATCTGTTTCTTATCTAGAATTAAGATTGATGTCGCTTAAATAGACCTTTTATTTGCGACCAGCGGCTCACCAACATAGCCACAAAAATCAAACAACAACCAAAAACTTGTCCGCCCCCCATCGATTCGCTAAACCAGAAAACGGCAAAAATAGCCGTCCAGACAGGTTCCAGATTCATAATAACGGCGGCATGACTCACCTGCGTTAAGCTCATGCCATACGTCTGCAACAGAAAACGGAGACTCGTCGCAATGAGGGTACTGGCTAAGAACCAACCCGCGACACCCATACTAATACTGTGAGGAAGTGTTTCTGTTATTAGAGAAAGGCTAAGTAACAACACCCCAGCGACACTCAGCTGAATCGCCGTTAATACCAACACATGCATGCGCGTCGAAGAACGCGATAATAAGTTAAACTGAAAATCCGAACCGACAGCCGCACCAAAAAAGTACACATGTGCGAACTCAACGTTCAGACCATTGTTAGAAGCTCGGCTTTTACATGCGTTCCCTGTTTCAAACAACTTCCTTTTGTATAAGACAAAATAAAAAAGACCTACTCTCCTAAATAATACAATCTAGGGTCGCAGGCCTTTCCAAGTATCGAGTTAAACGCTTTTAAAGGTTATTTCGCGCCTTTAGGCCAACCAATAAAAATGGAAATTAACGCAGCAACAGCCAATATCCAACTGTATTGCACATACCCAATCAGGTCTAGCGGAGACACGCTAGCCAACGAAGACGCCAAGAGTATCTGCGCACCATAGGGCAATATACCTTGTACGACACAGGAGAAAATATCCAATAAACTCGCACTGCGTTTAGGGTCAACATTGTAACGCTGGGCAATGTTTTTAGCGACAGAGCCATTAATCAAAATAGACACGGTATTGTTTGCCGTACATAAATTCGTTAACGCGACTGCTGCACTAATACTTAACTCACCCGCTCGTGTCGATCCTGCTTTAGCACCCAATGCACGACTGATACGTTCAATAGCTCCCACCAGCCAATCCAAACCGCCTTGGGACTTCATTAACGCCGCCAGTCCACCAATCAACAAAGAAAGGATTAATATTTCCTGCATGCCAGTGTAGCCGGAATAAATATCGGCAGACCAAGACGCAACGGAGTAATCGGCCTGCATCGTCAAACCAATCACGCCCGCCAATACAATACCGCTGA
>Ga0163216_101391_pt1 | contig 15196 bp, 13 predicted proteins | sample SynspAceP_FD_167610 | JGI IMG/M metagenome (GOLD analysis project Ga0163216, IMG submission 167610) | Saline lake microbial communities from Ace Lake in Antarctica - Synechococcus sp. Ace-P (Illumina Assembly) | ecosystem: Environmental > Aquatic > Non-marine Saline and Alkaline > Saline ...
TGGCATCCTTGCTTGCGTTGAGATTTTTGTCGTAAAAAACCACAATGCGGCAGGGGTGCCGTTTTCCGCTAGCCCAAAATTGTTTCACGCGAGATCAGCCCTAAGTCCACGCCATTCGAGTCAAGCTCTGCAGAGGTGCAACTTGATAAGGGATATCCCGGCCGACGGTGCGCCAATGGTGCTTCCGGCCACCGGCGAACTCCCGTTCGTCGGGGGCTCATTTTTTGAATACCATTGGACACAAGAGCCATGCCTTAGAAAACCTCGGCCTGGTATCTGCGCACGCTTCCGTCGGATGAGCCGAAATCCAGCGATTTGCAGCACCAGATCCAGCGTGGAGGTTTTTTAACGCAGCGGTCGCGGGGAAGCAGAGCAATGCAGAGGTTCCACGTCGGAATAAAGAGGGTGCGAATGAAGATCCTCGCACGATCCGTCATTCTCGCAAGACTGCGTGCGATCTGTTCTCCGCGTTGCATCCTATCGAGTCAACGCGAATCGCGTCTGCAAGACGTGCCGTACTCGGCTTACTTTTGCGAATAGATTTCGGCGACCTCGGTGGCCCAGAGTTCCCAATTCTCGGCCGCTTTTTCGAAATCCACTCGCATCCATCGCGGTGTTTGTTCGGGCAACACCGCCGGCGGGAATTTGCTCTCTTTGCTGATCGGCATCTGGCTGCTCGGTCCCATCGCGAGCCGGTCTTCGATCTCCGGCGACATCAGGTAATTCGCCAAACGATGTGCCGCGACCGGATGCGGCGAGTCTTTCAAAATCGCCAACGTGTTGGGAATCCGAAGCGTGCCGGGTTGATCGGGTTGTTGATCGGGGAACACGATCGCGACGGTGTACCCGAGTTCCTTTTCAATCATCGCATCGTCGGTATCGGTCAGCCCCCACGCCACCCGCCCCGCCGAGACCGCTTGGGCGACCTGTTTGTTTCCCGACAGAATCAACGCGTTGTCGGCGATCTGTTTCAATTCCGCGAGAGCGTCTTCACGCCCCATCCGCTCACGCAGCACCGCCCAGTGCGTTGCCGTCGTCCCGAACAGCGGACGTGCCATCGCGCACTGGTCCTTCCACTTCGGGTCCGACAGTTCCGAAACACTTTGCGGGTATTCTGACGGGTCATCGAGCAGTTTCGTGTTGACCAACAAAACCCGAGCGCGGGCGGCGAAACCGCACCAAGTGGAATCGCTTGAGATCATGTCCGTCGGCCAATCCGACGGCACCGGCCAATCGTGACGTTTGAGCAAACCGAGTTTTTGCAAACGCACGGTGTGCAAAATTTCATTGTTCCAAAACACGTCACAACGTGGCGATTTTTCTTCCGCCATGATCTGGTTGACCAACCCCACCGTCTTGGTCGATTCAACGTCGAATTTCCCAATGACATAAACTTCGTTTTCCAACGATCGTTCGAACCCGGCAAGGATCGGGGCAGCGAACTCCTCATCGAGCGCCGAATAAACCACAACGTCATCTTCGGTACGCGGAACACAACCGGCGAGATTGACACTCGAAAGAGTCACGGCAGCCAAAACAGCGAACGCGGTTCGTTGGCAGAGAGATCGTGTCATGAGGGTTTCCATGGAAATGAAGTGTAGGCCGGAAAGGAAACTTTGGCAGAGTTACTTATCGCCTAAAACGAACAAGATATCACTTTTTTCAGCGACGGTTTCAACCGATTCGCGATCGCAAGTCGCATCCTCGAGCGTGACAACGATGACGGTCGTTGATTCAGCAAGCATCCTTACCGCTTCGTCGCTCTCCTGACACCCGTCGAGCGACAGTACAACGAACGGCTGCATCTGCGAAATTTCCGAGATCGTTTCAACCGTCACCGACCGACCGTCGAGCCGAACAGCTCGTCTTATTCCTATCTAATTTCAAAACCTGCCGGATTCCCGCACAGGTGTCTTTGCCCAATTCAATTCGAAAAGCCCTAGGAACGTCTTTTCGATTTGCTCGATCCACCCCTTGGGGATCGGGTCATCACCGTTCATCAGCAAAGATCGGTCGGAAACACTCGGATCGAATTTCCACGACGCCATCACCTCTACCGAAACATCGTTCTGCTCAAACGTCACCCGTCGGCAGCCTTTTAAATCCAGCCCTCGCAGCGATTTGGGGTCTTCGATCCGAGACGTGATGCTTAAATCATCCGGCGACATATCGAGCAATTGTTGCAAACGCTCGCGATCGAAACCCGGTCCAGAAATTCGGTAACTCCCGCGAATGGTAGGGTTGTCACCGATCGATTCATCAGAAATCGAAATGGTGGATGGTGGCAATCGATCAAACTCGATCCGATCGAGTCCATTGCAATTCGAGAGCGTGAGCGAATCGAGCTTCGGCGAACTACGCAAATCAACCTGCGTCAAATTCGAACCGTCGATCGCGAGCCTCTGTAAATTCGGGAACGCTTCGAGCAACAGATTAAATCCATCGTTACTGATTTGCAAACCGGGGAACTCGACGGCGATTTGAGTCGGATTCCGATATCGCGTCAGACGTCTGGCAACCTCGTCGCCGACTACACCGTCAATCACTGAGAGGGTTTCAAAGGCATGACTCCCGTGTCCAACGAGATTGGTGCCTGAGTATGGATGCTGGTCGACTACGTAAGCCGGAACAAACGCAGCCGAGCTCTGCAGAGGTGCCACTCGACAAGGGAGATCTCGGTCGCCAGCGTCTTCCTGCAAAAGCGGTGCGCCAAGGGTGCCGACGGTCCTCGGCGGATTTCGGTTCGCCGAGGACGATTCTTCATCAAATCATTGGACACTGCAGCCATGCCTTGAAAATCTCGGTCCTGGGGTCGGCGCACGCTTCCGTCGGATGAACCAGAATTGATGGAACGAATGCCGATTGAATTCTCTCAGTTTTTGCCGCGATTGAACTACACCGCCACACCTACCAAATAACGCGTCTTATTGTTTCGCTGTCGCTAAGCAGGCGTCAAAGTCGCAAATTCAACCAATCCACTGTGGTCCGCCTGACCGCATCCAAGGCGAGAACCTGTTTCAGAGCGAATGTCAATTTTCAATCGCGAATGATGTGATTTTCGATATCGCCGCGAGGGCTAGGTGAAAGGAACAGATTCACTGCGTCTCGCAGCGGCGTCTTTCCACCAAGTCGTAGCAATCGCCCGCTGACAATCGTTGGTAGTCGTTTGTTGGTTCCGCGTTGGCATCCCGATCGGCCTGGGCATCGTAGAAATAAACATCGCCTCGACCGATGACGGTGGCTCGTGTCTTCTGAACGATGATCGCTGTCGACTCATCGATCCCGATCCCCAACACTTGCGGGTACGTGGCGATTAGTTGACTCATGTCGGATTGACGCCGCCGCTGGGTGAAGTGCTGGTCAATGGCGACGCCCGGCAAGAATCCCAAGCCGCCGCGGAGGTATCCCGGTGCAACGATGTCATAGTTTTCGATCGGAGTCGCTCGGGCCAAAAAATCAGCTTGGATCGAAGCACCCGCGGAGGACCCCCCAACGACACCACCGCGTTGCAATACGTTTTGCATCAGCGTCTGCGCACGTGTTCCGTAATACGAGTCGGCGAAATTCCATTGGCGTCCGCCACCAAACCAAATCCCGGTGGCGTTTTTCAGCGGAGCTAAAAATTCGTCGTCGTCATTGGCTTGGTTTCGATCTTTGGTGTGCAATACGGTGGCATCCTGGACGCCCATGCTTTCCCATTGCCGGATGGTCGATTGGTTCGGTGAAATCTGTTGTTGGTCGGTGCAGGGCACGTAAACGAGTTTGGCCGCATCTGGGCCGCCCGCGTAATCGATGAATTTTTGCATCAAACCTTTCGGCGTTCCTCCACCGCCGACGATCACCAAGGTGCCGTTGGGAACCACCGGCGCCGCTGGCGTGGCGGCGGGAAACGAGGGCAGACGCAAATCAATCGCGCGACGACGCCACTGGGTGAGGTCAGCGAGATATTCGTTGGCTTTGCGTTGTCGCACTCGGTTCCCGTTGGAGGCATCCCTGGGGTATCGCACGGTGACGGCGTCTTGGTCGATGCCGGGGGACAAATGAAAATAGATCGAGGCGTCTTCGCCAACGGGAAAAACAATCCGAGCGCGACGAACGATCGTCGTTTTGTCGTCCAATGTGATGCCAACCGTCCCCGGTTGTTTCGCCAACAATTGCGTGAGGACCTCGGCGACGGCCGGATTTTGTTTGAATTCCATCAGTGTGCCAGGAAACGCTCCCAGGCCGGGGACCAACCGAGGGTTGCTGTCCTCCATTGTGGGGAAGTACTCGCCCGCCAGCGCGGCGGTTTGACCTAGCAGGACCAGTGTGCCGCGACGCGTCAAGAATGACTGCACGCGTTGGCGAGATTGGGGCAGTGAGCCCCAAAGTGATTTGGCGGATTCCTTTTGTGACCACCAAACCAGGGTGGTGCAGGTCTCCGACAATTGGTTCAGCCGTTCGGGTTGGTCCTTCGGTTCGCAGCGGATGAGCCAGACTTCCCTCGCGGGTTCGAACACTTGTAGGAGTTCCACCCAATCCGATTCGCTCGTGTCGCGGTCGATCACGATGCCGACACGTGCCCATTTTTCTTCGTCGGTCAGGCTAGTTCGAAGTCGTTCCACGTTCAGGGACTGGCTGGCGATCACATTGCCGGGACATTGATAGTCCACTGGCCAATGGTCAAAGGCGTTCTCATCACGATCCGAGTGGCCCGTTTCGGCCAGCGCTGGCCCGTGATTCCCACCCCACGACACAACCATCACCGCGAGGGCGAACGCAAATCGGAACATCTTTTTCTCCGCTGGGTTTTCATTGAGCTACTTGATTGGTCAGCCGCTCGGCTTTGCAATCCATTGGATGTTCCAAGGTGACCGATTGAGCGCAATCACCGCAATCGGGCGTCCGGTTTTCAAACTTCTCAGGCCGCGATTCTCGTTGCCCGAAATCGTGCTTTCGGACGCCCCTTTTTTAGTCTTTCAATACTCTCCGTTGCGGGAGGGGTGCGTTGGAAGATTATCCGTGGGCATCCCCCTCTTCATAGAGCCGTTGATGATGGTCGGCGGATTGGAATAGGTCCACGATCGGTGCGGGATAATCGACTCCAATCACGCACCCGGATTGCTTCTGTTGATCCGTCGACATCTTCCACGGTTCATGCACCCATTGATCCGGCACGGAGGTTAACTCCGGACACCAATGACGCACGTAGGATCCGCCCGCGTCGTAGTTGTGTGATTGCTTGATCGTGTTGAACCAACGGAAACCGCGTGCATCGTTGCCGACGCCGGCGACATAGTTCCAATTGCCGTAGTTGCTGCACGGATCGTAATCGATCAATTGCGATTCGAACCACTCGGCGCCCATCCGCCAATCGATGCCGAGGTTCTTGGTCAGGAAACTGCCCACGTTCTGTCGTCCTCGATTGGACATGAATCCGGTCGCAGACAGTTCACGCATGTTCGCATCGATCAACGGGAACCCGGTTTGTCCGACGGCCCAGATTTCAAAACGAGGGTGGTCTTGTTTCCAGGGATACGATTGCCCGCGCAGCCCCGTGATTTGAAACACCGCCGCACCGTGCTTGGCCACCATCAACGCAAAGTAATCCCGCCACAATAACTCGAAAATCATCCAATACGTCGACTCGTTCGCGACTCGTTCGTTTTCATAGCGAGACACCTCGGCAGCGATTTGACGAGCCGAAACACAACCGTTGGCCAACCAGGGAGAGAATTTCGATGAGTAATCGATGCCTAACATTCCGTTGCGGGTTTCCTTGTACCGTGCAATCGAATCGGTCGTCCAAAGATAGTCTCTGAGTCGTTTCAATCCCGCCGTCTCGCCGCCATGGAAATCCAGCACACACGGATCGCCGCGCCGTGGCGTCTCGGATGAGTCGCTGAAAACCTCAACGGCCGCATCATTCAACGTTAGCGACGCCACTTGGTCGATGGTCTCTTGATCCGATGGAACCGAGGTGGGCGCCGCGATCGGTTCGCGAGGTTGGCATCGCTTTTGTTTGTTTTTTTCGACGATCCGGCGATACTTGGTGAATACCTCCGGGGTATCGTCGATATCAAACGGCAGGTCCTCGACATTGAGCAACGTGCTCGGGGAGAACGCCGTGCAGGTGACCCCCTGTCGCTCCGCCGCAGCGACAACACGTTGTTCAATCGCACGTTCTTCCACACCGAACTCGTGATGGAAGCGCAGCGACACCGGACCCACCGTTTCGATCAATCGCGAGATCGCCTTGTCCGTTGAACCGGACAAAAACGAGAGCGATACGCCGACGGTGCGGAGGTTCGTCGCGAGATCGTCGAGCGACTCTTGGAGGAATCGACGACGATGCGAGGCCATGCGAGGAAAGCCGAACCGGGTGTCACCGAACCAGTGTGGATCAACCACATAGAACGGCAACACCACGCCACCGTCCGCTTTCGCCGCACGACAGGTCGCATCGAGCGGGCCGTGATCGTGCAGCCGAAGATCGTTCCGAAACCAGATCAGATGAATGTTCATGCGAAGACGATCGGAGATCAGCTATTGCCGACGTCTTCGAGGGATTCCTCTTCCTCTTCGGCGGCTCCATCTCCATCTTCATCTCCGTCGAGAGGGGCGGCGTAGCCTCCGGCGACGAGCACTTTCTGCTTGATCTCATCTCGCATATCGGGATTCTCGATCAAGAAGTTCCGCGCCTTCTCTTTGCCTTGGCCGAGATACGTGTCGCCGTACTTGAACCAGGCACCGCTGCGGTTGACGACTTTATGTTCGACGCCGAGGTCGAGCAAATCGCCTTCAAAACTGATGCCGCAATTGTGCATCATGTCGAACTCGGCAATCCGGAACGGGGGCGCGACTTTGTTCTTGACGATCTTGGCTTTGACACGCTGCCCGACTTGCTCTTCGCCGTCCTTGAGGGCACCGATGCGGCGGACGTCGATCCGGCACGAGCAATAGAACTTCAGTGCCCGGCCACCGGGGGTGGTTTCCGGGCTGCCGAACATCACGCCGACTTTCTCGCGGATTTGGTTGATGAAGATGACCGCCGATTTGCTCTTGGCGATCGCCCCGGTCAATTTCCGCATCGATTGACTCATCAATCTCGCTTGCAAACCTACGTGACTATCGCCGATCTCGCCTTCGAGTTCGGCCTTGGGCACCAACGCGGCGACCGAGTCGATGATGATCACATCGACGGCGTTACTCTTGACGAGCATTTCGCAAATCTGCATCGCCTCTTCGCCGCTGCTCGGCTGGCTAACGAGCAGGCTGTCGAGTTCGACGCCGAGTTTCTTCGCCCAACTCGGGTCGAAGGCGTGTTCAGCATCGATGATCGCCGCGATGCCGCCCATTTTCTGTGCCTCGGCACCGACGTGCAGAGCGAGGGTCGTCTTGCCGCTCGATTCTGGACCGAAGATTTCGATGATTCGTCCGCGAGGAATGCCTTGGCCGCCGAGGGCCATGTCGAGACTCAAGGAACCCGTCGGGATGCCTTCGATGGTCAATTTGTGGGCGGCACCGAGCGGCATGATGGCCCCCTCGCCGAACGATTTCTCGATCTGTTGGAGCGTGGTTTTGAGACCCGGCTCTTTTTCCAAAATCCGCTTCATGCCCGGATCGAGTTTGACACCTTTGGCTGCTGCTGGAGTCGCCATGCGTGGTTGTTTCGCCATATCCCTGAATTCCTTGAATTTCTTTCCCTGTCCAAATCAAACGACGAAACAGAATCGCCGCGCCTTTGAACATCACCGTACGAAGAAGCCGATTGATCGTATCCATTTGGAAACGCCTGGACAACGAATTTTCTTTTAAAAAACGCGATTTTCACGAGGAAAAAAGGGTTCCGAAACTCGAACTTCCGACATTTTTTCAACAAGATGTTGATCTCAGCGGGCGAGCCCCGTTGGGCTCACGAAAGAAGTATCGCCGGTACGGTGGACACGTTTGGTCACCCCCCCTCGGTGAAAACCGACGAAAACAAGAAATAAAACACCGACACCGAGAAGTTGGGCCAACGCGAAGCAACCCGGCGGCGTCCGGCGGAAGGAATGCATCGCCGTTCGCAACCAAACTGGTTCGGCTGCTCGTTGGGCCAGGATCTGCTCGCCGAGCGAGAGCCGCCGGATCGGGACGGCCGTCGACCAGGTCGATACATGCTGCCATCCCGATGCCGTTCGCCGCCAACCTCGCGGGAGTACCGAACGGGGCAGCCCGGAGAGGGGCTGCCCGGAGAGGGGCTGCCCGGAGAGCTGTGCAGCCCGAACCGATGTTGGATTGCCCGACGCGAGTAGGTACTTCGTGACCACGCTCGATGACATCACCGGCGGCCCAGGAGCCTCGTGTAGCGCCGAAACCGTTTGGACCAGCAACAAGATCAGCCCGATTCCAAACGTCACCCGCAACCGACGCCGCATCCACGCCCACGGATCTTCCCACGCTGGGATGAGAAGTGAATCAGGAGTGCCGGTAAGAATCGAAAGCAAGCGCATGGTACCGACATTCGCAATCCCCACACCGAAGTCACACGGAGAACCACCGAATTGCACTTAAGTCATTGCAGGATAAGGCATTAGGTGCGATGGCCAAGCGGCAATCGCTGGGGCGTCGTGTTGCCTGATCGCCTCATGCGCCGCACGCCGTCAACGAGCGTGGCATCGATTCGACATACTCAATGACACTTCGTTTCTCTCGTTTTCCCCGACACCCAACGTTTCGCGGCCTGTTGATTAAATAACCCGACGCGTTAGCGAGGTACCCGACTGAGTCCCTCGCTAACGCGTCGGATAATGAATTTCACACTAAATTATCGAAAACCATTAAAACGACAGTCCGCCAATCGCCAACTGCCATTGCAATCGCCATTATCGTTAACAGCGGCGAGCGGTTGTGTTCAATTCGAGCAGTCTGTCTTCGATTCCCTTGCCGCCGCGGGGCTTCAGGCGTTTTTCTGACCTACGGTTCAGTCATCCGCATCCGCCCACAGCGTGATTGCAAGTCCCACCCATCGCCTTCGAGTCGGAAAATTCTCATGAGTACTGTCGCAGAAAAAATCAGACTGGAAGAAGTATTCCACACCGATGTTCTTCCCGCTCTGCCTCATAGTGCGATCAGCCTGTTGCAGTTGTCGCAGCGCGATGATCTGGGCCCCAACGATTTCGCTCGTCCGATCGAAGCCGATCCCGGTTTGATGGGTCAGGTCCTCCGGTTCGTCAACTCGTCTTACTTCGGGTTCAGCCGCGAGATCATGAGTGTCCCGCAGGCGATCACGTTGGTCGGCTCACGAGCGATCACCAACTTCGCATTGTGGAACGCGGTCTTCAGCGTGATCCCGAACCCGACGTTCGGCCCGTTCGATTTGAAATCGTTGTGGCAGGATTCACTGCGACGCGCGATCTTCGCCCGCAAAGCCGGTCGCACATTAAAACTCGCCGAAGCCGAAGACCTGTTCGCCGGTGCGTTGTTGCAAGACATGGCGATCCCGTTATTGCTCAAAGAACTTCCCGAACAATACGAGTCACTCGTCAAAAAACGTGCGGCCGAAGGTTTGCGTTTGAGCGGTCTCGAACAAGAGATGTTCGGATGGGACCACGCCGACGCCGCCGCCTTGCTCGCCAAACGATGGAACCTCCCCGAAGAGTTCGTGGCGTTGATCGCTCAACACACCCAAATCGAAGATCTGCTCGGCAAGGGCGATCTTTCACGAGGCGCCGCTTGCGTCGCGCTGGCATCGTTACTGCCTTCCTGCCAAGACGAATCGTGGCTCGAGAAGGACGAGTTCCTCGCCGCGTTCACCCGGCTAATCGGCGGGACCGACGAAACACGACAAGCGATCCTGATCGAAGTCGACGAGCAAACCGCCGAGTTCGCACCACTGTTAAAACTCCCCGTTCCCGAACGAACGCTCGTCGCGTTCGCCGAGTAAATATTGTTACGTGCCCCGTGCGTCGGATGTCAGCCTTGGAAGGCTGACGTACGTTAGGCTTTCAGCCTGACATGGAGCGACTCTTCGCGGTGAGGATCGATTAATTACTTTTGAACCGCTGGTGCAAGACGCAGGGTCGGTATCTTGAGCACCGACTGCGTGACGACGGCGTTGTCTTCGATGTAGGTGGCGTGCGTGTACGAGGGCATCTGCCTTAGCAAATCGATTGCAATTGCGAACAGTTCAGTCGTCTCGTCGTTACTGGGTGATTTCGATGCTTCGGCGTCTCGTTCTTGGTCGAGTTCGGTCTGTTTGACCAACGGCGTCGCGTAATCCAACCAGACCTGCGCGGCATCGGCGAATTGCAGGAAATCGATGTGGCCGGCGGCGATCAGTGGTCGGCTGATGTCGCTCAGTGGCGGCGGGAATGGGGGTGAGTGCGGATTGACTAAGTCGACGCCCTGGGCGCGAAACAAGGTGTAAACAGCCCACTCATCCGTGCTCGCCAGTCCGGGTGAGAACTCGGCATCGACGCCGAGGGTCTGAACCCCTGGCACCTGCAGGTACACGCCACCGGGAATCGCTGTTTGCGTCGCCGCAGGCAAGCCTGGGCCGGGCGGCAACCCTATCAAACGTCCCAACGGCGCGAACAAAGAATTGATCGTGTCGAAATAACGACGCCACGCTCGGCGATGTTGCTTGGCGTCGGCAAGGTCATAGACGAGCGCGGCGGCCGGAATCGGCAAGGCGTTTTCTGCCGGTGGCATGGCTGGATGCCACTGTTGGCTCCGCCGTTCGAAATCGAGCACGAATGCCGCTTCGTTACCAAGTGAAGGCAGCAGATCGTCCTTCGTCGTAAGAAACAATTCAGCGAACACTCCGTTCATGCCGGAGATGGGTTCATCCGGCTCTGTCGCGCCGGGTGCGTTTGCAAAGACATCCATGATCTGCTCCGTTCGCAGTTGGATCCGGTGCAGCCATTGGTTCAGCGTGCCATCCTCTTCCCACTCGGCCGTCGCACGGAACCATGCCGGGTGCTCACCGATGTGTTCGAGAGATTTCAGCGTTTGAGCCTGGACGCTGATCGGATCGGTGTGACGATGATAATGGTATCCCGCGATGCCACCATCGAACAAGAACGAGAACGCGAGCTGATCGCCGGCTGGATTGTAGAGCCGATTCAAATCCGCGAGCAGCGTCTCGACATCCTGCTCGATATCGGCCATCAGCGACTGGTACGACTCGGGCTCCCTTTCCGATTTCGACAGCATGGATTTGGCAAAAGTAGGAATGATGAGTCGTAGGTACACGGACAGTTGGGGGATCCAAGACATTTCCTCTTGGAACTCGCTGTTTCGATAGCTAATTCTGGAAAATGATTTGCCCCGATTTTTCATCAGCGGCTTGAACACGTCACGTTGGTAGAGTGGTTGGTCCGCTTTGGAAGGGTTCACTTCATCGGGATCGTGCCCAATCGAAGCGAAGAGATAACCGTCTGCAAAGCCAACACTGACAACCAATGACTTGTCCGCGACGTCATCACGAATTCTCGTGAATCGCCGCTTGACCTCAGCAGATTTCTCAGGCTCCGCGTTGGCGCAGAGACGTTCAATCGCAGCGTCCCAGGGGTAGTCATCTCCAACGAGATGCAGCACCCACTTTTCATCGTCTTCCCCCGCAGCTAGATGTACCAGCGAATCAAGAATGTACTTATTTTCGGCGTCGGATAGGTTGAGTAACTCATTCCGGAATTTCGCGTCAAGCATGTTGAGTAATTCTCGCACACGCTGTTGATCGAGTGGTCCCGACAGCTTGGCACCGGCGACGACGCGAGGAACCTGGAGGTCGCCAAAGACAATATCACGCCGCGGCGGGTCCGTAAGGTCATCAAGAGCATCAAAGCTATCCACCGTGGACAGTCCCGCATTGAGGGCGGTCAACTGCTCCGCGAAGTCCTTTTCGGCAAAGATGAAAAGCTCACGCGAAGCCAAGTTGACCAGTGAGGGTAGGTAAGACTGCCCCTCCTGGCTGGTCCAAAAATCGACCATGGAACGGCCCCATGCCGATGCTCCTTCTTCATCGAGATCGTTCCGGAGGTTCGTGACAAATTCTTCGCGTGCGTCCGCGATGGCACGTTGCACCACCGGCATCGCCAACAGCCGTTGGACCACCGGGTTGTCGACGATCGCGTCCCATTTCAAGCGGTTGTTTGTCAACGCGTAGTAGAACGATGTGTCCTCCGAAGCGAACTGCAACGAGGGCGGCAGTCCGGCGTGGACCGGCGAAGCAGGAGGCTGCGCTTGCGCCGTGACACCAGTCAGCAACGCACCGATCGCGAGCAATACAATGAAACAGCACTTGGGTAGCATGGCGATGACCAGTGAACGGGAGAAGTGGTTTCTAAGCGATAGCGAAACAATAGAACGCGCGTTTAACCGTAGCAGAAATCGTCAAGACTTTCGTTTTCAGAAGGACACGAAACTCTTGACGAGTACCGTTGCGCGTCTTATTCATTCGCTGTCGCGAAGGCACGGTGACTTCGAAGGCTTCGATTTGCGTGCCGATATCGAGTTGTTGTCGAACCGAATCTAGCAAACCACGCGTGTGGCTGCGCTGACATAACGGCGGGAGCCCTTGTTTTTCTCTTTCCGGAGAGAATTTGGGTTCATCCGACGGAAGCGTGCGCCGACCCCAGGATCGAGATTTTTTAAGGCATGTCTCCAGTGTCCAATGATTTGATGAAGAATCGTCCTCGGCGAACCGAAATCCGCCGAGGACCGTCGGCACCCTTGGCGCACCGCTTTTGCAGGAAGACGCTGGCGACCGAGAGATCCCTTGTCGAGTGGCACCTCTGCAGAGCTCGACTGCGTTTCTTCCGGCTTACATCGTCTACCAGCATCCATACTCATGCACCAATCTCGTTGGACACTGCAGTCATGCCTTGAAAACCTCCGGCGCACGCTGCCGCCGGATGAACCAGACGGACTGATTGACCATCCGAACGCTGCCGTTGTACAGCAGCGTATTGACGCCGCCGGTGTGACGACTGCGGGCGGCGATCCAACCCGGTGAGAATGTGAAGTGAACTAAGCAGTCTGGACTTTTGCTGTTGGGTGGCAGATAAGCATTGGAAAATCCGCTGAGGTGACTGGGCGATGCCCATCTGCTGCGGCGAGTGACACCGAACGAAGTCGCCGCTTGGCATGCGAAATCCGACAGTGTCGCCGCGACCCAGGGCATCAAGGCTGTCCAGTAGCTCCCGGCACGCGGAGGTCGTATCGAGGTCGTGTCTCGATCCCCGTCATCACCACCCGGACCCAGAATCGTTTCAGACATGGCCAACGTGTTGGACTAACCATCGGTGATGTCACGCGGCCTCGTATCGGAATTCACATAGAACACGCCATCCGCATTTTTGTCACTACCGGCGATCGTTTTCGGTCTGGCCAAACCGCTGCTCAGGCAAACGACGTAGTTCACGCGGCGGTAACGTGGGTCCAGAACCGTGCCCACGTCGCTGGGGCACAGGTAGGCGGGGATCACAGTGTCCACCAAATCGACGTGCTCGGGATTGATAGGGAATCAGGGCGGTGCGTTCAGCAAAGGCATCTCCAGCTTTAGATCACCGTGCAACGCCGTCTGTTCCATGAAGGGCAGCAAGTTTGCGAACAAGTCCCATCCCCAGTGACCGTCGGACCAAGTCGGCTGCATCTCCCATTTCTTGCGAATGACTCCCGCCGGAAATTTCCTTACCGCACTCTCGTGATTGTGAAGCGTTAAACCAATTTGCTTTGAATTGTTCTGGCACTGCATCCGCCGCGCCGCTTCACGTGCCGACGAAACCGCCGGCAATAGCATTCCAACCAGAACGCCCATGATCGCGATCACGACCAGCAACTCGATCAACGTGAACGCCTCGATCCGCCGAAGTTCTGTCGACCGAACACGCCCTCGATCCTCTACTAACGCTTGATTCCTGCTGAACACTTCCATCTCCTTCACCGCATGATTGACCCGAACAATCCGTAGCACTCGCGACACAACGCGAGTCTGTAGCAGATGCTACGGTTGGTGTAAGAGGGTCCAGGCTGTCTTTTCAAAATTCCAAAACTCAAGCTTGCCTTGACTACAACGACGTGAGCCAGTTGGAAAAGACGATGAACGTCATGCCGAGCGTCAAAATTTGGACGGCATGGATCGAAAGACGGCGAGCGAAAAGGTAGACCAGCGGAATCGCGAGGATTTTGACCGTCCACAAGCCTGCGAACGAATAGTGTTGCATCCAAAACGCGAGCCACGGATTCAACTCGACGTGCAGCCCGTGCCGTCCCACCAGCAACATGGTTTGGAAACCGTCGATCGCGTTGAGCACGCAAAACCAGAACAACCATCGCAGGGTGTCGGGGTTGCGGTGGCGGGTCGTTGTTTCTTTCATGGGACTCTCATAACCCGGTGCGTTAGCGAGGGATTCCCTCGTACTCCCTTGCTCACGCGTTGGATTGCGGTGGGGACTCTGGTGGCTGGATGCCGCTGCACCTCAGATTGTAGCAAACGCTACGCTTGACGGCGCAGTAGCAAACGCTACAGTTGTGCGTAAGCAGGTTCGGGTGATTCATCGCGTATCACCCCATTAGCCGTTTCGGGGTTAGCCCCGGTTCAACACGAGAACCGTGGCTAACGCCCAAACGGCTAACACACCGAAACACTTTCCCGGACCTGCTTAAGTCAGGTTGTCGTTGCCATTTTATGAGGGAACCAAAGCCGATGTCGAGTTCCAAACCGCCGCCACCTCCCTACGCGATGGACGCCTTCGGTAAAACCATCTCGGAGGCACAGATGAATTACCACGGCCGCAAGCATCGTGCCAGATATCTTGCGAAACTGAAAAAGTTGTTGAAGAACGACGTTGACTATCGCAACGAACGGCCCCGTTTTGTCGAGGGGTTCCCGCTAGCGGCGAGTCGGGAGTTCGCATCCCAGCGTTTAACGGAGATACTCACATGAGCACGCAAACTCGAACGAATCTGCAAATCGTCATGCCACGCGTTGCCAATGAATTGCGACTCGGTAACAAGGAGGCAGCTTTGAAGCACTTGCAAGCACTCGATCTGCCGTCTCGCGCGATCGCGGAGGTGCGGTACTGCGAAGCCAACGTGTTGATGCAACGTAAGCGTTCTATCTACCCATGCTATGAAATCGTCGCTTTGGCTCGCGACGATTGGCCGAGGTTCGATGGGTGCGGCGGCGTGCTGACAATCTGCCGATGCCGCCCGCAAATCGCCCGGATGC
>Ga0163216_101392_pt1 | contig 15183 bp, 14 predicted proteins | sample SynspAceP_FD_167610 | JGI IMG/M metagenome (GOLD analysis project Ga0163216, IMG submission 167610) | Saline lake microbial communities from Ace Lake in Antarctica - Synechococcus sp. Ace-P (Illumina Assembly) | ecosystem: Environmental > Aquatic > Non-marine Saline and Alkaline > Saline ...
CGCCGCTTTTTTAGAGTATGTATTGTATCCATTTTTGGTCTGCATAAAATATTCTAAGCAACCTTTACTATTTAAGTTAGTTGCGCTAATCAAACTGTACTACATAGTTCAGCGTAACGCTTTCAGTAATAACATATCTTTACTAACTACCATACTTTAATGATCCATAGAGCTGACTATAATGCTCCGCTGTATAAACAGCTCGGCTAATTAAGTTATGCGCTCTAGCTGGCTCAATATCATCAGGTATACGCTGACCATCGGCTATATATACGACAGGTAAGCCCTCTTCAATAACTACACTAATCGCTTCGCCAAGTGAAGCTGATTCATCCAGTTTACTCAAAACACAGCCATCTAATTGAACTTGAGAGTAAATATCGACAACTGTTTTTAATACTTGTCTTTGACTTGTGCAAGGTAATACTAGCAATTTTTTAAGACTAGCCCTTGCTCGCTTCATCATCAGAAGCTGTCGCTCAAGATTAGAGTCTCTTGGATTCATTCCAGCAGTATCAACAAGAACTAAAGAATAATGTGCGTATTTTGCCAATACTTCATTTAAATCTGAATACTCATTAACCACTTCGACAGGAACATTTAAAATACGGCCAAAAGTTCTTAGTTGTTCATGGGCCGCAATACGATAACTGTCAGTCGTAATTAAAACCACCCCTTCAGAGCCATGTTTTAATACATGCTGAGCAGCGATCTTACCTATAGAAGTCGTTTTCCCAACACCTGTCGGTCCCATAAAAGCAATACAACCTTTAAGCTCAGTAGAACTCGAACGAACAGGGATATAATCAGCCAAATGCGCAAGTAAACGATTCCAGTCATCCTCCCGTCCTTTTAAATCGATATCATCTATCAACCTAGAAACAACAAACTCAGACAACCCCAACCCCTTTAATTTTTCACGGGCCCTTTGCTCAACTGCAGTTATCTTGGAATCACCGCCACCTTCATTCTGACGCCGCTCCAGCATAGCACGGACATTTTGAAGCTCTAGCTCCATCTCACGCAATTGCTTGGCACTATCATTATTTCGTACAGACAGAGCCTCTTCGACCCGAGGATCTTCTTTATCTTCAGCTAGTGGAGGCATATTAAACTGTGCTGTAGAAGATTTATTGAGCGGCTCGGATTGAGTGCTGGAAGTATTAGCGTGAGGTACTGTCTGCTGCTTTGCTCTCTCTATGCGCTCTAAGTAATCCGAGCTAGGGTTTGCATGTGGTTCAGGGCGAGGAGCAGACGAACGCTTAGAGGTCATGCTGGAAGGTAAAGATCCGTCATAATCCAAAGCGGCAACTATTTCGATCTCGCCGGTAGGCAGACGTTGATTTGACAAAATGACTGCATCAGGGCCCACAGCATCACGGACCTTCCGTATCGCTTGCCGCATGTCAGGTGCTCGAAACCGCCTAATTTGCATGAATAACTTAATCCTTCCAGTTTATTTTTCTTACAAATCCATAGCTTACCCGAAAGATTCCAATAAATATAGATACAATCTACTGCCTCGATAGGTAGATCTTATTGACCAATAACACCCACCACAGTAATACGTTTATGGTCTGGCACCTCTTGATAAGAAAGAACCGACATATTCACCATACCATAACGCATAAAGCGCGCTAGCATAGGCCGTATAGGCGCTGATACAATCAAAATAGGCGTATTTCCCATCGCCTCTTGCTGTTCCGCCGATTGACGAAGAGAAGCTTGTAATTGCTCTGCCATTTGCGGCTCTAAAATAAGCGCTTCCTCATTTTTAATACCAGACTGCTGACTTTGCTGAACCGTCTGCATGAGCATTTTTTCTAACTGAGGCTCAAGCGTCAAAACGGGGATTTCATCAACCCCATCCGCTAATGTTTGAATAATTAACCGAGATAGGGATGTTCGAACAGCTGCCGTCAATATCATAGGGTCCTGAGTCTTAGGCTGAACCCCCATGATAGATTCAGAAATGGTTCGCATATCCCTAAGAGGAACCCCTTCAATCAATAAATTCTGCAAGACCTTAAGAAGAACACTCAATGGCACCGTGTTCGGCACCAACTCTTCAGCCAATTTAGGATTATATTGCTTTAATAAGCTCAACAACTGCTGAACCTCATCATGACCAATCAACTCATACGCATGCTTATGCATAATCTGATTAATATGAGTCGCCACCACCGTACTTACATCAACAACGGTATATCCAAAGGTCTGAGCTTGATCTCTTTTCTTAGGGTCAATCCATACTGCGTCCAAGCCAAACGATGGATCTTTACCAGCAATCCCATCAATAGTTCCAAACACCTGCCCAGGGTCAATTGCTAAATCTTTATCGGGGTGAACCTCTGCTTCAGCCAAACTCACACCCATCAACGTGACCCTATAGGCATTAGGCATTAAGTCTAAATTGTCTCGAATATGAACACTGGGCACTAAGAAACCTAAATCTTGAGATAACTTACGACGCACACCTTTAATTCGAGCTAATAGCTCGCCACCTTGAGTTTTATCAACAAGCGGTATTAAACGATACCCCACCTCTAATCCAAGCATATCAACAGGAGCCACATCGTCCCAACTAAGATCTTTTACTTCAGTTGGAGCAGAACTATCAGAAGAGGCTTTGCTTTTATTGCTTTTCTGCCCTTGCACGGTTTTTTGCTTCTTCCGATATTCTAGATAATAAGCAAGCCCACCCAAGCAAGCCGCCAGCGACAAGAAGGAAAAGTGCGGCATTCCAGGAACAATCCCCATAATCGTCATGACACCGGCAGCCACATACAAGGCTTTTGACGATCCGAACATTTGCCGTACAATTTGCGACCCCATATCGCCGGTCTCGTTAACCCGAGTAACCATGATAGCCGCAGCAGTCGACAACATAAGTGAAGGCAACTGCGCAACCAATCCGTCACCGATGGTTAACAATGAATATCGCTCAATCGCCTCAGAAAAAGAAAGGTCATGTTGTGCCATACCAATAGAAAGGCCGCCAATAATGTTAATGCCAAGTATCAACAACCCAGCAACCGCATCACCTTTTACAAATTTAGAAGCACCGTCCATGGAACCATAAAACTCAGCCTCAGAAGCTATTTCGATACGGCGCTCTTTAGCCTGCTCAGCATCAATCATGCCAGCGTTTAAATCTGCATCAATAGCCATCTGCTTACCCGGCATTGCATCCAAGGTAAATCGAGCACTCACCTCAGAAATACGACCAGCACCTTTTGTCACCACTGCGAAGTTGATAATCATCAAAATCGCGAATACAACAAAACCAACAACGTAGTTGCCACCAATAACCACTTCGCCAAACGCTTGAATTACCTTACCCGCTGCGTCCCCGCCTTCATGACCATCCAGCAAGACCACTCGAGTTGAAGCCACGTTAAGCGCAAGCCTCATCAATGTAGAAACAAGTAAAACAGTAGGGAAAACAGCAAAATCTAAAGGACGCATTGAATAAATAGCGACCAACAATACGACAATGGCAAGAGCAATATTAAAAGTAAAAAGAACGTCTAACAAAAATGCTGGTATAGGTAAGATCATCATCGCCAAAAGCGACAACAACAAAATAGGAATACCTAGATTCCCGCTGAAAATACCCTGAACCTGCCCTGCAAGCTGACCACGGTCAAAATTCACACAACATCCCTATGGAAGAAGAAAAATACAACACACAATTAACTACCATCCCACTGAAACTCATCAGGCACATCCAAATTTGGCATAACTTCAGGCCGTGGTGCACCTGTACGAGCATTACGTAACTGATACACATAAGCCAACAATTGAGCCACTACTTTAAATAAGCCTTGAGGTATCTCATCACCAATTTCAGTATGATGATATACCGCCCTTGCTAATCCTGGCGATTGTATCACAGGGATATCATAGTGATTGGCAACTTCACGGATCTTTAACGCAATAAAGTCACCACCCTTCGCAAGTAAAACAGGCGCCACACCACCAGTTTGATCGTACTTTAAGGCCACAGAAAAATGCGTCGGATTGGTAATAATAACATCTGCATTTGGCACATCAGACATCATTCGATTCATCGCAGCCTGTCGCTGCATTTGACGAATTCGCCCTCGCACCAGAGGATCACCTTCTTGTTGTTTAAATTCGTCTTTGACTTCCTGCTTCGTCATTTTAAGCTTTTCTTTATGAGACCAAACCTGAAAAGGCACATCGATGGCTGCAATTAGCGCCAAAGCAAGAGTCACGAAGATGAAGGACCAGACAACAATATCAACACCATGAGCAATAGCCAACTGGATCGATTGAAACGTCAAGCCTAGCGTTTCTGGCAAAAAATACTTCAAAACCAATGTTGCAACAACGCCAACAAGCGTCACTTTGGCAATAGCCTTAAGCAGTTCCACCAAAGATTGTACTGAAAACATTCGTTTCAGACCCGCTATAGGGCTCATTTTACTGAGCTTAGGCATCAAGGGTTCCCAAGCAAAATTCAATCCACCCAAAGCGATACTACCAACAATACCCGCTACAGCCAGAACGGACATAAGCAACACCATAGAATCCATGATCGTTACGATCGAGACATAAAGATGAAAAACCATACGACTAAGGTCAAATATATCCGATCGATCAACAGCAAAATTAAAATCGAACAAAACCGCCAAATCACGCGCCAATAAGGTTCCGGTTCCATATAACGTAGCCGCCGCGACAATCAGCAACAGCGCAGAGCTAAGATCTTTAGATCGAGGTAAATTGCCCTTATTGCGAGCATCTTGGAGTTTCTTACTACTGGCACTTTCGGTTTTTTCACTACCGTCTTCATTCTCAGCCATTTAAATGAATCCCCCACGTAACGCTCATCCAGTCAATAATTTCCCCAAAGAATAGCAAATAGATATTCAAGAAATCATCCAACATAATCCAGAAAAAAAACAAAGAGAATAACATTATAATGGGAAAGCCAAGCGCAAACACATTTAACTGAGGTGACGCTTTAGCAACCACACCAAAAGATAAATTAATGACCAGCACAGCAATGGCCAAAGGCAATACGATCAGCAAAGCCTTTTCAAACATCCACCCCCCCAACAAAACCAACTGCCAATAGCGCTGACTAGAAAAACCACTGCCAATGGGCCAATAGTTAAAACTTTCAGCCAAATACTCAATCATCACTAGATGACCATTAGTCCCCAAAAAGGCCAACGCCACCATAGAAAGGTAATATTGACCAAGTGTTGCTACAGAAATCCCATTCGCAGGGTCATTAGACATGGCAAAACCAAGTCCTGCCACCATCGCAGCCAACTGCCCTGCAAGTGAAAATAGCTGAAACAATATAGTGATAACAAAACCAAGCACAAAACCAATAATCAATTGCTCGGCAATAAGAACAATATAGGCTGGAGAAATGGGATCGTAATTAGGAACATCAATAACAGGTGTAATAATAATGGCAACAAGGAAGGAAAAAGCAATGCGTAATCGCGGACTAACCAACCGACTACCAAACAAAGGCAGTGCCATAAAAAAAGCACCAATACGAAAAAAAGGCAAAAGAAAACTGATCGTTAGATTTAAAAGTTGATCAGGATTAATTTCTAGCATTAGCCTATTATCATAGGAATATTAACAAATAAATTGATCGTGAAATCCATTAACTTCATTAAAATCCACGGACCCAGCTGCATAATAACTAAAATAGTAACAATCAACCTAGGCAAAAAAGACAGCGTTTGTTCGTTAATTTGTGTCGCAGCTTGAAACACACTAACAATTAAACCCACTATTAAACTTGGCACCATCACAACACCAACGATCAGAACAATTAAGTAAAAACCCTGCCCGTATAAGCTTAATACCACTTGAGGATCCATAATTAAATCCCGAAACTCGCGGCCAATGTGCCCATAATCATAGACCAACCATCAACCATTACAAAAAGCATAATTTTAAAAGGTAACGAAATAATAATTGGTGACAGCATCATCATCCCCATCGCCATCAAAACACTGGCCACAACCATGTCGACAATTAAAAAAGGAATAAAGATCATAAAACCAATTTGAAAAGCCGTTTTCAGCTCACTCGTTACAAACGCAGGCATCAGAATCGTAAAAGGAAGTGTTTCCATAGATTGAATCGTCCCTTCTCGACCCGCCAACTTAACAAAAAGAGCGATATCATCTTCTCTCGTCTGCGCCAACATAAAATCTCTGACAGGCACAGATGCCGCTTCAACAGCTTGAATAGATGTCATTTCTTCTTTTAAGTATGGCTGTAGAGCAACTTCATTAACCCGATCTAAAGTTGGCGTCATAATAAACAAGGTCAAAAACAAGGCCATGCCAATCATTATCTGGTTAGAAGGTGTTTGCTGCAATCCGATTGCTTGGCGCAAAATTGCCAACACGATAATAATCCGAGTGAAAGCCGTCATCATCATTAAAGCCGCTGGCAATAGTGTCAGCGCCGTCATAATAAAGAGAATCTGCAACGACACAGTATAATCTTGGCTACCGTCGGCATTTGTCACTACTTTGACTGCAGGTAAGCCAACTTCTGCCCAAGAAATAGCAGGGCTAATCAACACCAGCAAAAGAAAAAAGCGAATCACACCGTATCCCCATTGCTCTTATTATCACTGGAATTTTCTCGATCCACTTCCTCCATCATAGAAGCAAATGACTTCGACTTAGCTGGAAAGCTTCTCAAATGGGAAATAGTGTGTGATGTCACACCAATAAGCAGACGCTCCCCCTCCACCTCAATAAGCATGAGTTTCTCTTTTGCACCCAAAGACTGAACATTGACAATATTAATATCCGACTGACCTAACTTCATTTGAGCAAACTGAAAACGCTTCATTAACCAAAGACAGGCTGGAATAAAGGCAATCACAAAAATCAGAGAAAAAACCACCTTCCAAATAGAAGATGTTACAGACATCTCTTGTACGCCAACAGCGTGCAAATGGGGAACGGCCATGCAAAGCATGGCCGTAATAATATATTTATTGAAAAAAGAAAAAATCAATTGGCACTACTTCAGTCGTCTAATACGCTCACTAGGACTTACAACATCCGTCAAACGGATACCATACTTATCATTAACCACAACCACCTCACCGTGCGCTATCAATGTACCGTTTACCAATACATCTAGCGGCTCACCTGCAAAGCGATCAAGTTCAACAACAGAACCCTGTGTCAGCTGCATTAAGTTTCGAATTGCTATTTCCGTGTTGCCTAATTCCATAGAAAGGACAACTGGAATATCCATAATCAAATCAAGATCGGAACCAACGCCGCCAGCAGGAACGGACGGGGTCGTAAGCGTTTCAAGCTTCACAGGTTTGACTTCCTGCTCCGTCATTGCTGCTGCCCATTCATCTTCTAGCCCTTCGCCCTCTTCAGCGTCGCCAGCTTCAGACATTGCTGCCGCCCACTCATCCGCTAAATCTTCATCCATTCCTTCTGCATCGGGATTTTGCTCTTCTGCCATGTTATTTCGTCACCTTCGTCTTAAAACTTTCTTCCATTTGCACAGAATAGTGCTCATTTGTCATGCCCAGCTTACCTTTAAAAGTTGGAACATTATTTGCCCTAACAGTAACGAACTCTGGCATTTCAATTGGGATAACATCACCCACTTTAAACTTTAACACTTCGCCCAAAGAAATTTTTCGATTCGCTACATTCACCGTTAAATTTACATCTATATCTTTTACATCTTGCTCAAGAGACTTACCCCAACGATCATCTTTTTCATCAACATCACTCTGCACACCAGCATCGAGCAATTCACGTACAGGCTCAATCATAGAGTAAGGTAGAGTAATATGAAGCTCCCCGCCACCACCATCCAATTCAATATGAAAAGTAGACACGACGACAACCTCACTCGGACTAACAATATTTGCCATAGCAGGGTTAACTTCTGAGCTAATGTATTCTAATTCTAACTTTAATACTGGTGCCCAAGCCTCCGTCAAATCAACAAAGACTTGCTCTAACATCAGCTGAACGATACGAATTTCAGTCGGTGTGAATTCTCGACCTTCAATTTTAGCGTGACGCCCGTCACCACCAAAAAAGTTATCAACCAGTTTAAAAACTAACTTTGCATCCAGAATAAAGAGAGCGGTACTTCTTAATGGTCTGAATTTAACTAAATTCAAACTGGTTGGGACATAAAGCGTATGAACATACTCACCAAACTTCATCACTTGAAGCCCGCCAGAAGAAACATCCGCCGTCCGCCGAAGCATGTTAAATAAACTAATTCGCGTATACCGAGCAAATCGTTCGTTTATCATCTCCAAGGTGGGCATTCGCCCACGCACAATACGTTCTTGGCTAGTGATGTCATAAGATGCCACACCATTGGCATCTCGGTTGTCTACTTCAGCAGGTTTTTCATCGGCACCATGCAAGAGCGCATCTATCTCGTCCTGCGATAACAGATCTTGAGCTGACATAAAATTACTGCATCACAAAGTTAGTAAATAGCACACCATCAATACCACCTTGACCAGTTTCCTGTTCAAGAATGCCATTGATTGCACCAAGAGCGGCTTTTTTAAGAGCCACTTTCCCTTCAGCTGTTTGCAATTCATCAAATGACTGACTTGAAAAAAGCAATACAAGACTATTTCGAATTAAAGGCATGTGAAGTGTTACTGCATTAATTTGATCCGTATTTTTAGATTTGACCGACATATTAAGCTGTACATAGCGCTGTTTACCACCAACCATTAAATCAATCGTAAACGCAGGATCTAACGCCAAATAAACGGATGGCTCGTTAGCCAATGCAGCTTCAGTGGAGTCGCTATCACTTCCCCCGCTGAACAAGAAAAAATAAGCCGCTGCACCACCGCCACCTAACAATACCAAAAGAAGAACACCAATAATAATAAGCTTTTTCTTACTACCAGGTTTCCCGCCTTCTGTACCGATATCCAAACCATCTTCTTCAGCCATACTATCAAACCTTTAGATACACAAAAACTTTCTACACAGCGTTTATAACACGCTTACACACTATCGGCCTTCTATTCTACAAAGAATCAAACATAGCACCATCAATTTTTCGTCAGTTTAAGCATAGTAATCAACACCGGACGCAGAAACATACGATAAGTTATTGGCAATCAATTCATCATCACTGTCTACAATGTCGTTTTGATTCGTCGAATTGTTTCGATCGTTGCCTCTATCTTGCGCATTAGAAGTATCTTGCTGTGAAACATCAACATCCGCTCGACTTAGATCCATCCCTTGCTGAGCCAACATCTCTCTCAACCGTCCCATTTGCCCTTCCAATAAATCTCGTGCTTGTGGTGTCGCAGCAACAAAGCTTACTTGTGTATTCGAGTCACTATCTACTGACACCTTAACCGTTAAACTACCTAATTCTGGTGGATCCAAGCGAATGTGCGCAGTATGGCCACCGTCCCGCGCAACCCAAGCCACTTTTTGACTCATTTCACTCGCCCATCCAGGATGACTAGGCGGCAAGTTCATTGTCAGATTAGTTTGAGCATTGGGAACAGGATTATTGGGAACAGCGGCCGCTATGCCGGCAGAGCGATTAACATTATTTTGGAGAGAACTGCTTAAGCCACCAACATCACTCGTAGTGCCATCAATTTGAGCTGACATCCGACCAAGCATAATCTCTTGTTCTTTCTTACGTAACTCAATGGGTTCATTAATCAAAACGCCATCTTCCCCTAACAAAGAGTCAGTAATTTCCAAGTTCATTTCGCTCGAGCCTGAGGCAACAAGAGCGCTCTCCGACAAAATTAACGGCGTCACATCGGAACGGCCATTTTTATTAATAGCTCCAGCAACACCAGCAGCCACTGTTGTTACTTTAGCTGCATCAAGCGCAACACTATCACTCGTCATTGCTGGCGCAGCTTTAGCGCCTGATGATGCCATTTGAGACATAACCCAAGATAATTCCCCTTCACCATGAGCGTCTAGCAATTCAACAGACCCAGAATCCGACTCAGAAAGCATTTTAGACTTAGGCAATAAATCAATCTTACTTACCTCATTAGTCGAGCTCCGCTTTATCGCATCAAGCCCTGCGACACCAACACTGGCTATAGGGACCATAGCGCCCTCTGGCGCCTCTGATTCCACCATACTCTCAACAGCGGCGCTCTGAAGCTCGGAAGGCATAGTATCACCCGACTGCTTTCCCTGAGACACAGAAGCAGAAGCAGAAGCAGAAGCAGTATTTTCTGCATTTTTAAGATCAGGAGAAACAACAACGGATAAAAGCTCAGGGTCTTCTTCAACAAGTACAGCAGACACACCATTAGAAGGTGCTTTTCCGCCATCCTCCTGCAAGATATTGCCGCTACTTTCTACCGAACCTGTCGCCGTAGCAACCACATTCGAGGCAGAATCAGAAAGCCCATCCCCTTTAGTCTCATTATTAGTCGGTACATCACCACTATCAGGTGTTTTTACAGTAGAAGATGAATTGGTAGATGAAGAGGCCGACGAAGCAGTAGAAACAGATGATTCATCCGTAGTCGATGTCTTACTGGGACTAAGCGCTTCTTTAGCCTTATTGAAATCATTTGCGAAAGCCTCCCCATTAGTAGAAGGGGTTTTCACTAAAGATGATTTTTTAGGCGATATACCTGAAGATAAAGGCAATACTGTATTTGAATCTGTGCGCATAATTTCCTCCAACGATAGAGAAAGCTATGCAATAGCAAGGCCAATTTAACTGTATTGGCCGACACGCCAGTGATAATGCGCCTTCACCGCACTGCCATTCTTGGAAAACTCCAACTTATCACAAAGCTGATGCAGCAAAGCCAAACCTCGATTATAAAGTAATGCCGTATTGGAGATATCATAGTTGATGCTCTTATAATCAAATCCCGCACCACTGTCTTCAACATACAACTCAATCACCCTGTCGTTATTGTCTGACGTTACCTTAACAGAAATTTTGACATATCCGCTGTTTAGAATTGCCAAACGACGCTCACGCTCTTCATAGTAATGAGAAAAGCCTTCATTGGATTTTTTCTTATCCGAGCTCAACTCCAAAACGCCATGCTCAAGCGCATTCGAATACAGCTCCGACAAAATCATAAAGATCTGACTGGAAAAACTGCTCAACCCTGGCACGGTTGTCAGTATTTGCAACACATACGGAAGGGGGTCTGTATTACGAAGTGAATCTGCGTTCAAAATATACTCAAACGAAAAATCAGCAGGCGCTTCGTCATGCCCTCTAGAAATATCATGCCCAGACGAATCTATACCTATATTGGTATCCAACCGAACACTAAGACATGAGATATCATCATGAGGGTTGTCTAAAACACCCTCTTGTTTTAAGCGCTCAGTCAACCAACCCAACGATCGATCAGACTCAACTTCACCCCGATAAAGCGGACTAAGAACAGAATGGCAAAACATTTGTCCAGATAAATCCAAAGCCTCATAAATACCATCAGAAAATGCCATCAACCTATCACCAGGAACAAAAGACATAGGGTCAATCTGGCACTCAAAAACATCTGGCGGAAGCACACCCAAAGGAAGATTTTTAGAAGTTAGTCTAATCGGCTTATCGGCGGCTTGTGAAAAAAACAATAAATCAGGCAACCCACCATTCCAAACCTCAATGCTTTTATTATTCACTTTGACATCAATAAAAGCGGCACTACAAAACATATTTGCCGGTAAAACGCCTTTCAGGCGCGCATTTATCTCTGGGATAATTTGGCGCATCAAAAAACCTTTTTTCGTCCAATCAAAAAAGATATCCGCAAGCGGTAACGCCCCAATAGCAGCAGAAAGGCCATGCCCAGTAAAATCGCCTAATAATATATGCATCCCACCATTTGGCTTATAAGCGGCTAAAATGACATCACCATTAAACGTATGGGTACCGTAATGAAGGGTAGAGAGTGCAGGATCCTCCAGACAATTTGAGTGCGTTATATTTTCATAAACAACCTTGGCAACATCCTGCTCATGAAGCAATTTTTCATTATACAAAGCCATTGCATCACGCTGATCTTCAAGTGTTTTTTGCATAACCAACAATTTAACAATGGCATTTAATTTCGCAGTAATAAGCGCAGGACTATAGGGTTTAGATATAAAATCCGTGCCGCCAATTCGTAAGCAGTTAGATAAAGCAATGGGGTCAACAACACCAGAAAGGAAAACAATGGGAACAAATAAACTACCAGCAAGACGCTGGATTTCTAACGCCGCCTCCCAACCATCTTTGCGCGGCATCTTTATATCTAAGCAAACCAATTGGATAAGTTGAGGATCGAATTTATCAATGGCATCTTGTCCATCAACAGCCGATATAACGTTATGTCCAAATTGACTCAAAATCGTATGAAGTAAAATACGGTCAGAAGGGTTATCATCTGCAATTAATATGGTTAGAACTCGCTCCATTATCGACTACTCAGTGATGTCAAAAAGCCGATGGAAATTCGCAATTTTAAGGGTATCAATAACCACACCATTCACATGAACCAAACGAATCATAGCCTTCTCTCCACCAGCATAATCTCTCAGTAACAGCAGCATGCCAAGAGCAGAACTATCTAAGTATGTCACTTCAGCCAAATTAACTTCATAAGATTTTACCGTATCAAACGCAGTAAAAGCCTCTTTAAACATTTTGTGACAGCTGTAATCAAAACGACCTTTTATTTTGATTGTCAGGCACTCTGTTTTTTTATCAAAAAAACGTTCAACCACAGCTTGCTCCTCGAATCTGAATGGCAAGCCTTAAAACTCATCCCACTCATCATTAGATTCTTCTATAGATACGTCATAAATCGTATCTTCTGAAATACTTGATGCCGTTTTCGTCATCAACCCATGAATTTGCTCAATCATCTCATTGATAGACTCTCTTGCTCTATTCAAACGAGCCACACCAACACTACGATCTGACTCAAGCAGTGACAGGGTTGAAGCCGCCATAGACTTCATGCCTTCTATTTGATCTTGGACCTTACTAATATCATGCTCCACATCGATAGCGAAACGGTGACGGACTTTTTCACTTTCACCCTCTGTCGCGGCAAGACTAGACAACACTCCAGCCCTAACCTCGTTAAGGCAACGATCGACATCACTCAACAAAAACACATCAGAGGATAAGTCCTTCTCAACCAACGCTAAACGCTGCAAAACAAGTTCATACCCTAAAACTAATGAGTCTCGGACTTGTTCAGACAGCCAAGCCACATTATTTAGTTCAACTTGAAACTCTTCAAATGGTGCCTCGCTAACGACAATACCTTTTTCTAATGGCTCATTGTGATCTGTTTTTTCGTCAATTAGGGATGCTATTTGTTGTAGTTTAGTAATTTTTTCAACGTTATTTGTTCGTTCACAGACAAGGTTCAGAGAGTCGAAAAGCATCACTACGTTTCGACGCACTACCTCTAATGATTTAGCAAAACCCATATAGGGAGAGTCTTGCCTTAATATTCTAATCGATGAATTCCAAACATCTTTTTCCATCAATTTCAGACTGTGATGTAAAACATCAAATTCTGCCATTTCAGATTTTGATTGGATGTAAATAATACTCTGGAAACTATCAGGTTCCACGTCCGAACCAGAAACAAAACGATCAACACTTAGCCAGAAAATGCCATCAGATAAATCCAACTTCAAGTCCTGATCTAACAATAAAATAGAATCAGCAACGCGCTCACCAATTGGATCCTCTAAACCAGAATCGATACCAAACAGAGACTCAAATACAGACGTATTTCTAAACCAAAGCCTTTCAGCACCTGCACTTAACCATACAATATCCCCTTCTTTATTCGTTACAAAAAAAGGTTCATTCACTTTAGACAAGGCCTTCTCAATCAAGTTAAGGTTCTCGCCTTGTTGATCAAGATCGAAATTTCTTGAGGCTAATTCACTATCAACCAAATGACTCAGATCAGTAAATTCATCCACCACATTACGTGGTGCGAGTATCGAGACATGGCCATGCTTATGGCGATCTAAAATATAATGAAGACTAGAAAAACCAGACCGTAATCGGCGTCCAAAACGAACCGTCAGCATCATAACGATAACCGCAATCAGTAAAAAAATGACCACAGGAACCCACATCAACCTTTCTACAAAAAACTGACGTTCATAATCTAAATCAACGCTAATTTGCAAAAGCGCATCATCAAGCGTTTCTAGAACCTCAAAAGATGAATACACTGCGCCTCGTTCTATTTCCGTCAAAGGCACAGCATCTAGCTCTTTTTGAGAAAGATCACTTAACAAAATAAGCGAGTCCGACACATCCACATCAGACATCACGCCAAAGCCATCAAGATGATTTTTTATCAAGCGATATTCCCCCTCCAGCATCTGATGCAGATAACTTGGGGAAGAAGCCAACACACTATTTTGGCTATAAATTTGCTTGTCACCAACCAACAACCATTCCAACCAATGCTTTTCAGCACTATGAACCAACTCCAAAAGCCCACTTAGCTTTTCTTGCTGCGCATGTTGCCGCTCCAAGTTAATAGTCATCAACATGTACATGCCTGAAAAAGCCAATAACAGTACAAACAACAAGGCGAAAACGCCTTTTTGCAGACTATTAATCAGCTCTTTTCTTGGAGCACCAAAAGGTGAATGCTGTGTATTCATAGTCAATAATCACTTTCAAGCTAATGATGAAGATGGCCAAACGCCAGCAACGAAGGATAAATAATTTTTTTTATCAATAACAATAATGTCATCTTGCAAAGAAGAGTAATGACTTACTTCATCGTCATCTCCTATTAGTTTAGAAGGTAAACTAAACTCTCTAACGTATTCTCCACTTGGTAGTGAGGTACGCCAGTCGCAAGTAGTAAAAGGCAGTACAACGGATGCTCCCAGACATTCAAGAATGACGGAAAAGGCAGGTACTTCACGTGGCACACTCAATAACGCATCCAAAAATGTTTTTGAAACGACCTTATCAAAACAATGCCCATCATTAATAATAAATGACGCTAAGCTCTGTTCAGCCCCATCAAAAAAAGTAAACGAAAAAGGCGATTGATAAGGCAATAGCGCCGATACTAATTCCGCTTTTACATAAAACATCCTGCCACAGACCCTCCCAAAATAATAACCATTCTTGGAAGGATGTGTT
>Ga0163216_101394_pt1 | contig 15140 bp, 13 predicted proteins | sample SynspAceP_FD_167610 | JGI IMG/M metagenome (GOLD analysis project Ga0163216, IMG submission 167610) | Saline lake microbial communities from Ace Lake in Antarctica - Synechococcus sp. Ace-P (Illumina Assembly) | ecosystem: Environmental > Aquatic > Non-marine Saline and Alkaline > Saline ...
GCATCGTGGTGCTGCTTTGTTGGCACCTGAAAACACCTTGGCTTCCATTCGTGCAGCGGCTAACGCTGGCGCGACTTGGGTGGAAATTGATGTGTACTTAATCGCCGAGGGCGGGTTGGTCATTTTTCACGACGATACGCTGGACCGCTGTACCAATGGGTCTGGTGTTACACGAGATGCGCGACCTACTGTTATGGCTGAATTAGACGCAGGGTCTTGGTTTTCTGCGGATTTTGCAGGTGAAAAAGTCCCCACTTTGTTAGACGCGCTGGCGTGCATTCAATCTTTAAACCTGGGTTTGAATCTTGAAATCAAGCACGATGGTGCGGACGTTGAGAATATTGTTCCTGCTGTGCTGGCAATGCTACGAGATCATTGGGAAGACAATGATAATTTAATGATTTCAAGCTTTAATCATGCCGCCTTACAGTTGTGCTACGACATCGATGCTGATCGTCATTTGGCTCAACTCTATGAAGACATTCCAGCAGACTGGCAGGCGCAACTTGAAGGCATTAAAGCGTACAGCTTGAATTGCGATTATTCTCGATTGACACAATCCCAGGCGCAAGCCGTAAAAGCGGCAGGTTACAAATTACTGTGTTATACCGCTAATGATCCACGAAAAGTAGAATCCCATTGGGCGTGGGGAATGGATGCGGTGATTACTGATGACCCAACAATTTTTGCCTTTCTATCGGCTTAGTTATTTTTATCTGTTTATTTAGGGTTATTTTGTGGGTTTGAATGAGCGACAAAACCAGATATTAAACTGGGTGCAGCAAGAAGACGCTTTGTTGGTGGAAGACATGGTGGCACGGTTTAATGTGTCATCACAGACCATCCGAAAAGACATTAATCAGTTGGCTGAGCGTCATTTGATCCGCCGCACTCATGGTGGTATTGCACCGGTTTCCAGTGCAGAAAATCTGCCTTTTGACCACCGTCAATTTTTGAATGGCGATGCAAAAACGTCGATTGCAGCGAAAGTGGCTCAGTTGATTCCAGATGGAGCGTCGGTGTTTTTAGGCATAGGTACGACCGTCGAATATGTCGCCAAAGCCTTGGTGGCGCATCATAACCTGCAAGTGTTTACTAATAATTTAACGGTGGCCGGTATTTTGGGTAATTACCCCGACATTCGAGTGCGAGTGTTGGCGGGTAAGTTGCGGCATCAGCATCATGATTTAGTGGGCGAAGAGACTCTGTCGGGTTTGCGACAGTATTATTTTGACTATGGTGTATTGGGCTGTGGCGGTATGGATGAAGAGCAAGGCATTCTTGATTTTGATCCCGAAGAAGCCGCGGTAAGCCGGGTGTTAGTAGAGCAAAGCCGTTATAACGTGCTGGTGGCGGATCAATATAAATGGGGACGTAAAGCCATGGCACGTGTGAAGCCTTTTTCGGCGATTGATTGGTTTTTTAGTGATGCTCTAAGTGAAGAGCAAACCCATTTACTCACCTCTCATGGTGTTCAAATTCAACTTTGTTCTTAGGACGAATATGTCTATATCTGATCTTTCTGCACTAGCAAATCATGATTGCCAAGAGTTACGGTTTATTTTAACGGATTTTGACGACACCCTTACTTGGGAGGGGCAGTTACCTGTTGAAACAGTACGCGCGTTGGCTCAATTGGAAGTGAATGGGCTCAAGGTGATTCCTGTTACAGGCGGCTGCGCGGGTTGGTCAGATATGATCGCCAGATCACTCCCTGTTGATGGTGTGATTACCGAGGGCGGTGCGTGTTTTATTGGTAAAACAGTAGACCGACATCTTACGTATGCCTTTTGGCGTGACGAGGTTGAAATGCGGGCAGAGCAAGCGCGTTTGCTCGATCAAGTTAATCAAGTGTTAACTCAGTTTCCTCGGTTGCGCTTGGCAAGAGACCAGTCTTATCGGTTGACGGATGTGGCGATTGATTACGCACAAGATGTTAAGCCGCCTGCTATAGAAGACAAAAACGCCTGTCTTGCGGCCTTGATTGCATTGGGCCTCAATGCAAAGGCGAGTTCGATACACATTAATGTTTGCTCACAGGGCTACGACAAGTTTTCCATGGCACAGCGAGTATTGAGTCAGGTGTATGGCTTAAGTGACGCTGAGCAGCAACAGCAAGTGTTGTATGTTGGTGATGCGCCTAACGATGAAAGTATGTTTGCCCGTTTTCCGCTAAGCGTTGGCGTGGCTAATATTGCTGAGCATTTGTCGATCATGCACCATAGGCCTCGTTATCAAACGACTCAACCTGGTGGGTTGGGCTTTGCAGAGTTGGCGGATTTTGTCTTGGCCGCGCGTCGTGTTTAAGCGTTAATGAACCAGAGATCAAGCCTAACTAACACACTCACCGTGTTCTAAAATGCGTAAATGGCAAGCCATTTTGCCTTTTCATTCAAAAGCCGCCAAATAAATATAGGTCTTGTTTAGCGATTTTTGAATGAATTAACCCTCCATATCTCGTGCATTTTCTCAATAAATGAGAATTACTATCAATTGTGTTGACATGAAAATAACAATCATTATCATTTGATTTTGTTTTTCAACATCTTTGGATTTAGCATGATCATGTATCGATTATTTTTTCTAACTTGTATTGTTTTTTTAGCCAACTCTGTAACTTATGCCGCGCCTTCTGAGCGAATTGCCGTTGCTGGCGGTTCTATAACAGAAATCATTTATCGCCTTGGTGAGCAAAACCGTATCGTTGGCGTTGACTCCACTAGCCTGTTTCCAGAAGACGCTAAAAAGTTTCCGTTACTAGGGTATGTTCGTAATGTCTCTGTCGAAGGTGTGTTGTCTCTCAACCCTGATTTACTGCTCGGAGAAGATGACACCGGCCCCACCAAAGCACTGAAACAAATAGCGGCGGTTGGCGTTAAAACGGTCATCATAAAAAAAGATAACAGCCTCCCCGCACTGCAAGAAAAAATAACACAAATAGCCGAATTGCTAGGCGTTGAAGGTAAAGGAAAAAGCCTTTTAGACGAGATGCAAATAGATATAGATGCGCTGTCTTATGCGAAACAACACCTTTCAGATTCGGCAAAAAGAACACCGCCGAAAGTATTATTTTTACTCACACTCAAAAATGGTGTCCCCATAGCGGCTGGCAATACCACTTCGGCTCACACTGTGATTGAAGAAGCTGGTGCAATAAACGCATTGGCTCAATATAAGGGATGGGAAAAGCTCTCACCAGAATCCGCATTAAAACTAGATCCTGATGTCATTATTGTGATGAATCGAGGCCAAGATATTTTTGAGCAGGTGAATGCGTTGCCGCATTTCAAATACACGAGAGCGGTGAAAAATAAAGCCGTCTATACAATAGATGGCAATTACTTGCTTGGGTTCGGCCCCCGTACACCACAAGCTATTGTCGAATTAGGCACTATGATTCATAAGGACTTTCCTTTACCCGCAGGTTATAAATTTCGTTATCAGCATGACGTTGCATCGATGGCAGAGCACTAAATCATGCTAGAAACGTTAACGCTCAACCGACAGCGCAGTAAGCGCCAATCTATAGCCATTCCAGTCACTTTAGGACTACTGTTTTTTGCTGCTTTATTGGCCATGGTAGTGGGTGCTGTGTCTTTATCTATCAACGACATTTCATCTTATATACGTCATGGGCTTTCAGCGTCTCATAGCTCCTTGAGTACCCGTGTTTTATTTGAAATACGATTGCCTCGCACCATTCTTTCTATTGCGGTAGGGGCCGCTCTTGGTATATGCGGTGCAGCAATGCAAGCCCTTTTCAGGAACCCGCTCGCTGACCCTGGTTTAATTGGCGTTGCTGGTGGTGGTGCTTTAGGTGCGGTGACTGTCATTGTGTTGGGCAACTCAATTTTTCCTCAAGCGATGGATGTTATTGGCCTTTATGCTCTGCCGATAGGTGCGATGATTGGTTGCCTAGGCGTTTGTTCTATTATCTACAAATTAAGCAACCGACAAGGAGAGTTCACCATAATCACCTTGTTATTGGCAGGCATTGCCGTAAACGCGATAGTGGGCTCTTTAATCGGTATTTTGACATTGGTAAGCAGTGACAGTGAGCTAAGAGAGCTGACTTTTTGGACGATGGGTAACTTAGGTGGCAACAGTTGGTCATTAATATTGCCGGTGTTGACTCTAATAGCCATTAGCCTTGTTGGTCTTAGTCGGCTTGCTAAACCACTCAATTTGTATTTGCTTGGTGAAGCACAAGCACAGCACCTTGGCATCGAGGTGGCACAACTGAAAAAACAAGTCTTTATTTATACGGCCATGGCTGTCGGCGCCGCCGTCTCCATTAGTGGCATGATAGGCTTTGTCGGTTTTGTTGTACCGCATTTAGTGAGGATTTTGATAGGGCCTGATCATCGGTTTTTATTCCCTGTTAGCATGTTACTTGGTGCCAGTTTTTTGACCATAACAGACGTTATTGCGCGCATAATTATTATTCCAGCTGAACTCCCCATTGGTCTGGTCACAAGTGCACTTGGCGGGCCTTTCTTTTTATTCGTTTTATACAAGCAAACAAGTCGACATTAATATTTGAGATTCATAGGAACCCCATAATGTGTATTGACGTTCAATCTTTATCTATTTCTATTGATAAAAAAACCTTACTAGACTCTGTCGATTTAACTATTAAGCCCAGTGAGTTAACTGTACTCATTGGGCCTAATGGTGCCGGTAAATCAACTTTATTGAAGGCCTGTTCTGGCGATATGCGCCCAACGTATGGCGAGATACTCATTAACCAGAAGCCCATTCATTCTTTCAGCTCGGCCAAGCTTGCCAAAACGCGAGCGGTTATGACTCAATCTTATGAGATGGGATTTGGCTTCACCGTGGTCGAAATTGTTTCTATGGGATGTTTTACTTATGAAGAATATGTCTCTTTGCAACAGAAGCGAGACATTATTCGAGACGTAATGAACTTCATGGAGATAGCGCATCTGTCAGAACGTAACTTTATGACGCTTTCAGGCGGTGAGCAACAACGGACACAACTTGCTAGAGTGCTTGCTCAATTATGGCTGCCTTACGAACAAGAGGAGGCACGTTATCTCTTCCTTGACGAACCGACATCAAGCCTTGATGTATTTCATCAATACCATGTCCTGTCGCTGGCGCAAGAGCTTACCAAGCGTAATATTGGTGTACTGGCTGTTGTGCATGATTTGTCGTTGGCCGCTAGTTTTGCGGATCAATTAGTATTAATAAATAATGGCGAAATCATTACCAAGGGAGAGCCAGAAAGCGTGTTACAAAGATCACATCTTGCAAGTGTTTATGGTATTAAAGCGGAATATTTCCATCACTCAGTTGGGGCAAAACCTTCTGTTTTAATGGACAGGAAGCAATAACCAGTAACGAAGAAAGCCAGAGGAAACGACAGTAAGTATTTATGTTTATTATGTACTCTCGGATAGAGCTCTAAAACGCATTTATCTCAATTTTAGAGCTCGTATCAATCAACAATAATCAAATTACAGCATGGCTTCTACTAAGGCTCTCCATTGAGGATTTTCTGATTTCCCTTCTGTTCTTTGTCCAAAGAATTGAGCGATTTGATCGCCATTAGCGTCATATAATTCCAAAGAAGTAATAATGCCATTACTACTTGGTTTTCTAATCAACCAAGCATTAGCAACGCCAGACATTAATAAATGTAGATTAAACTCTGGATCCAGTATGTTTAACCAATCTCCCATTTTAGCAACTTTATGAATAACGCCAGTGTGAATTTGAATTCCACCTTTATTACCCACAAAACACATAATAGAAATCGCTTCTTGTACTATTTTATGCAGAGTTTCTTCCAGTTTATTGACTGAAAATACTTCTGCGTATTGCGTTCCTATTAGTTTGAAAGATTGCTCTCGGCTGACATTATGATGCTTTAAAATCCCCATGAACTGGTGTACATCGGTCATGTTTGACCAGTCTTCAATCAGTTTTTCTTGGTCTACATCACTGTTATCAGCAGTGCTACTAGCAACCGCTTTATTTTTAGACAGAGTGAGAGATGTTTCTTGATCTTCGTTCGCATAAGTTTTTAATAAAGACTCAAATGCTTGTAAGTCACTTTCAGGCTGTAAATACAGTTTTTGAATGGCGGCTCCGGTTTCATCAAAGAATTGCAGACTATAGCGATCACCTGAGCTTAAGCTTTCTCTTACTGCGAATCCGTGCTTCCAGCGACCGAGAAATAGGCGTAAATCAATACGCCTATCATCAGATATCACAAGGCCCATTCCCGTCTGACCACCTATTTTTACATTTTCGTAAATTCCTTTACGCTCGTGAACAGCGTAATCGTTACGTAACAAAATCATGACATAACCTAAGCTTGGCAAATCCTTGATAATTGATCTGAAATCATTGCTTAAGTGCAGGCTTTGTAAGCTGATTTGATTGGTAACGATGTCAGCCTCACTAACAGATAGTGCTTGCGCTACATCACGACGACGGCTTTTTGGATTGCTTTCTAAGTATTGATGGTATTGTTGAGTCAGCTCAGTTTCTTGAACAGGCCGAGTAAAAAGTGTTTCTAGTAACATGATTGTTTTAACCTTAGTTTAAGCGATTGGTTTTAAAAGTTAGACGTTAAAGATAATTTATAAGAACGACCACTTTCTAATAGGTCGTCACTGCTGTTAGAAACGACTTTGTCAGTTAGGTTGTTAATACCAAAACGAATTGTTGTTTCTTCGAATATTTTCTTACTGATGCCTAAATCAGCAACAAAGTAAGCATCGATTACTTCAGTGTTATTAGTGTTAGTAAATTGGTCTCCAACATAGCGCGCAGCTGCGTCCATATCAAAACCGGCAAACACAGACTTATGGAAGTAGTTTGCTTTTGCTAAGTGATCTGCGCGATTAGTTAACTCTTTTCCAGTCGACTTATCTTCTGTATCTAGATAAGTGTAACTAAGGTTTAACTTGCGAGATTGTGAATCATTAAAGAGCGACCAGGTCACTTCTAGCCCCTGTAATACGGACGAGTTGACGTTGTTGTATTCTGCCGTTGTTACACTGCCAGAGACCGTTTCAACTGTAGTAATTAGGTCATCGACTTCGGAACGAAATACAGTGATTGCACCAGTACTGTTTTTTTGTTGGAAAGTGAAACCAAATTCAGCTGTTTTTGCTGTTTCAGGTTTTAGGTCATCATTACCAATATATTGACGAGTAGGTCCTGCACTGACCACGTACGCAGATGAGCCTTGGCTCAATGATGGCGCTAAGTAGCTTTCACCATAGCCCGCTTTTACACCTAAAATAGGGGTGATTTGAGTTACCCAGCTTAGTTTAGGGCTTGCTTCAGAACCATATTTACTATGATTATCAAGCGCTAATCCAATAGTGATATCGCTAGAATCTGATATTTTTACTACATCTTGAGCAAACAGTGTCGTGGCGTTAATTTTGTCGTTAAACGTCGTTGTATCATCTCGTTCCGCTTCTTCTGTACGATAGTTAATACCAACGCTTAGGTAGTTAGACTCATTTAGCCTTCCTTGAGAGTCAATAGATAAGTCGTTTTCATCAACAGTCCATACTTTAGTGCCTTCAAGGACTTCTGCTTTCCCTGATACGCCAGAAAAGGAAGTGTCAAAACCTGCTAATTCGGTGAAATACTCGAGGGTGAAAATTTTATTTGATACGTCGGTTGAATCGCTTTCAACGCCTGAACTATTGAATTGAGTGCCTTCCTCGTCAGACGACAAAACGCCAAATTCAAGTCGATCATTGCTTGCCAAATCAATGCCTAGATCAACTTGGAAGTTCTCAACTTCTCTCCCTGACTGAAGGCTGCCTAGATTATTGTCATCTAAGATCGGGTCAGTATCTGAAGACTCAACAGACACTAAAAGATCAGCATTCTCTCCGAGTGATCCCGAAGTCGAAAGACTAACACCATGACCGCCTTTTGAATTCGTACCGTCTGTTTTTTCATCGTAAAAAGAAATAGAACCGCTCCAATCCGAAGTGGCTTTTTTAGTAATAATATTAATGACTCCGGCCAATGCATCGGCACCGTATAGACTAGATGCAGGCCCACGAATAATTTCAATTTTTTCTATATTAGCCAAAGGGACTAGACCATAACGGTAGGCTGGAGAGCTAGGAACAGTTCGGTCAGTATTAGGGATACGTTTCCCGTTAACTAAAATTAAAGTTTGCTCAGCATCTAAACCTCTAATTTGTGGTGCTGGAGAAGGGTTGCGGCCTGTTGATACAAGCTGGACACTTGTTGCAGTGGATAGAACATCTGTTAAGTTTGAAGCTCCACTTGCTGCGATTTCGTCAGCTGAAATTACCGTGACAGAGCCCGCGAAAGTTGTTTCATTAACCGGTGCTTTAGCCGAAACGATAATAGTATTGAGCTTTGTAGATATTTCATCATTTGCAAAAGTGGGGGTAGTGATAGCGCCAATCAAATGACCACAAACTAAAAAAGATAATTTTTTTTTCTTAAACTTCATATCTATCAACCTAATTGAAATGAAAAGTAATTGAATCCATTCAGGGGTTTGTTTTTAAAACTAAAAAATTCCAAGATGATAATGATAGCAATTATCATTTAGATTAACTATATGTGATGATGTTTTTTTAGTTGATGATTATCTAATTGATAATTTTTAGGAGAAAAGTCCGAGGAAGAGAAGAGAGAGGAGAGTAAGTTTCTCATGAAACGATTCATGTATAGTCTTTGATTTTAAGTGCGCCGCATCAACTCACCTTTATCAACAGTGAGGCGTGCATGATCTGGATAAAGTCGTAGCAGGTAATGTATGTAGGTGGGTGGTGTTCAAAACGATGGAAGCATGTTTGCCCGTTTTCCGCTAAGCGTTGGCGTGGCTAATATTGCTGAGCATTTGTCGATCATGCACCATCGGCCTCGTTATCAAACGACTCAGCCTGGCGGGTTGGGTTTTGCAGAGTTGGCGGATTTTGTCTTGGCCGCGCGCCGTGTTTAAGCGTTAATGCTCTGATTCTTTGCGTTGTGATTTTTTCGGCAAAAATGACGCGATCAAAACAGCTACGCTACCAATAATCAGTCCGACTAATAAGCTTACGCCAGTATTGATGACACTGGTCATGACTGGAAGTTGGGCGATGTCCCCAGAGACCGCCAGTTCAGCAACGTGATGTAATACTGGCAAGCCGTGTACAAAAATACCACCACCAACCAAGAACATGGCAATGGTGCCGACAATAGTGAGAAGGCGGATGAGCATAGGTGCGCCTTTCAATATGGCGAAACCCAGTTGTTGAATGATCTTTTTGCTGGATTGATGCAGATGCAGACCAATATCGTCAAGGCGGACAATGAGTCCAACCAACAAATACACGCCAACGGTAACAACGAACGCAATCAGACTGACGACAAGAGCTTGTGTTATTAGGTCTTGGCCCGCCACCGTGCCAAGGGCGATGACAATAATTTCAGCTGATAGCACAAAGTCGGTACGAATAGCGCCACGCACCTTGTCTCTTTCTAGCGTTAATAGTTCGGCGTCGCTTTTGGCCTGTTGTACATTTTTTCTAAGGGTGTCTTTTTCGTCTTTGTTGTTTTTGAAAGAGTGTAATATTTTCTCGGCGCCTTCAAAGCACAGGTATAAACCACCAGCCATTAGTAAAGGTTGAATCAACCAAGGTATAAAGGCACTGATGGTCAGTGCTAGTGGTACGAGGATGAGCTTGTTTAGGAAGGATCCTTTGGCAACGGCCCAAACGACAGGAAGTTCACGATCTGCTTTCACACCAGACACTTGCTCAGCATTCAGGGCAAGGTCATCTCCCAATACTCCTGCGGTTTTTTTGACGGCGACTTTAGAGAAAATCGCGACATCATCGAGCAATGTTGTTATGTCATCTAATAACGCCAATAAACCTGTCATAGCCATGGTCATTTTCTCTTTAACATTGAACGTTATCGATGTTGATTAGTCGCATGCACCAAGTCGTTTTGAAATAGTGTTTGCAGCGTGTTTAACCTGTAATTTCATTTCTTCATAGGTTTGGTCACTGGTGCGAAAGGCGGGAGCGGTCACACTAATGGCGGCAATGGCTTCGTTACGAGTATTGAAGATAGGCGCTGCGGCACATTTTATCCCCATCTCATGTTCCTCTAAATCGAGTGAAACACCTGTTTTTTGAACCTGTTGTAGGTCGGCTCGTAATGCCTGCGGCGTAACCAGTGTATGGTCTGTATGACGGATAAAAGATTGCGCGGCAATGACGGTCTCTTGTTTGTCTTCTGGTAAAAAAGCCAGCATCGCTTTACCGACACCTGTACAATAAACAGGGCCTTTTTTCCCTACGGCAGAGTATAAACGCAAGCTTTTAGGGCTTTCGAGTTTATCTATATAAATAACATCTGCTCCGTCTAAAACCGCGAGGTGAATGGTTTCTTGAGTCTTTGACCACAAGTCTCGCATGGGCGCTGCGGCAACGTCTCGAATGTCTAAATTTGCCCACGTGCGGTGAGCAAGAGCAAGCAATTCATAGCCCGGATAATAGGCTTGCTTATGTTCGTCAAAGCGGACAAGACCATGCTCAAGTAACGTATTTAATTGCCTGTGAGCGGTGGCTTTTGGGAGCTCAGAAAGGTCGACTAACTCAGCAAAACGTAATGGTACCGGCGACGTGCAAACATGGTTAAGCATGTTGAGGGCTTTGCTAAGTGATGATCCCGAGGTTTTGGTTTCCATGACGCTTCCTGACAGTAATACATGCTATTGTTTTGTATAAGTTAGTTTTCATTTTAACACTGTGTGGCGAGAATATAACCTTAAACAGGTTTTAAGCGTCAGTAGATGGACGTTCTGTTGTCACTGTTTTATTTTTAGTTGATTATTCGTACTTTTCGACAGTTTTTATTATGAGGATGTTTATGACGGGCTCTTTGCGTATTTGGCGTCGTATGGTTATGCCGGATTTGGTTCGTGTCCATCGTTATCAGAGCTTGCCTGAGCAAGGGCCAAAGGTGTTGTTTTTTAGTGGTGGCTCGGCGTTAAATAAAATCAGCCGTGTATTTAAAGAATACACACATCATTCTATTCATCTGGTGACTCCTTTTGATTCTGGTGGCAGTTCCGCCCGATTGCGCGCTGAGTTTGATATTCCCGCTGTGGGGGATTTACGCAGTCGTTTGATGGCGTTGGCGGATGAAACGGTTATGGGGCAGCCTGAGGTGTATGATTTGTTTACGCATCGCCTTGCTCAATATGAAGAGCCATTGGTGCTAAGGGCGCAACTACAACAGCTTGTGTCGGGCGAGCATCCTCTTATTGAGTGTATTCCAAATCCGATGAAAGCGTTGATACAAACTCAGCTAGCCGTCACCCAAGCGCGTATTCATGATGACTTTGATTTGCGCGGGGCAAGCATTGGTAACCTTATTATGGCGGGTGGTTACTTAAATAATCAGCAGCAATTAGATCCCATCATTTTTTTATTCTCTCGATTGGTTAAAACATTAGGCGATGTAAAAACAACCTTGGATGCGAGCTTGCATTTAGGCGTTGAGTTAGAGAATGGCGACATCGTCTTAGGGCAACATAATATTACAGGGAAAGAAAAAGAGATCTTACCTAGCCCGATAAAGCGTATGTGGTTGAATAAAGGGTTGCGTGAAGTGGTTCATACGAATCAGCATATTGGAGATGACCGTAAGGACGCTATTGAAGGCGCGGATTTAATTTGTTATCCCCCAGGCAGCTACTATAGTAGCTTGCTGGCTAATCTTATGCCTGAAGGTGTTGGTCGATCCATTTGTCAGAATCCGAATCCTAAAGTCTATTTGCCTAACCTTGGAGTAGATCCTGAGCAGCAAGGACTGCCCTTAATGGAAAGAATTAAGCGCTTGATAGTGACTGTTTTGGCAGATGTTAAAGCAGAGGCGTCCTTTTCAGCATTGGATTATTTGCTGCTCGACGATGTGTATGATTATGGTGTGGTGGATATTACCCAACTAAATGACCTCAATATTATGGTCATTAAAACACCATTAATTGCTGAGAAAATGGATAAGTATGACGAACGGCTAGTGGCAAAAGCATTGCTTTCATTGGCTTAATCCTTAAAATTCGAGCCCCAAAAAAGGACACAAGTGTCCTTTTACAAAGGTCTTAATAGATTTGAGTTACGTGAAATAACATTTTTGTATTTTTAGAAACAAGGTCTTAGGTGTCATAGTAGGTAACAAGCGTTTTATATAAAAGAGAGTGGTAATGAGCACACGAGTACTGATATGTGATGATTCAAAGATAGCTAGGAAGCAATTAGCAAGAATATTACCAACGGACTGGGATGTGGATGTTGAATTCGCAGAAGACGGTCAAGAGGCTTTGGATATCTTATCATCTTCTGTGTTTGACCTTTTGTTTTTAGATTTAAATATGCCAATCAAAGACGGCTATGAAACACTTGAGGCATTGCAGTCTTTTAAGCAAGCGCCAGCGGTGATTGTCGTGTCAGGAGATGTTCAGCCAAAAGCAATACAACGAGTGAAGGACATGGGAGCGGTCGCTTTCCACAAAAAACCCGCATCGGCTGAAGGCTTGCGTAGTTTATTGATATCTTTAGGGTTGTTTACTGTTGGCGCCAAAGCAAGCGCTGTTGTGGCGGAACAAAGCTCAGCGGCGGAGCAATTTACCCTTAATGACTGTCTGCAAGAAGTGTCGAATATCGCTATGGGGCGAGCCGCGAGCGTGTTGGCGAATATGCTCAATGTCTTTATTAAGCTGCCTGTACCCACCGTGAATATTTTAGAAGTCGGCGAATTGCAAATGGCTTTGGATTACAGTGTTAAGGAAGACAGTTGTTCGGCGGTATCGCAAGGCTTTGTTGGTTCTGGTATCGCTTTTGAGACATTACTTATTTTTAGCGATTCTAGCTTCCCTGATATGGCTAAACTGCTCAACGTAAGAGAAGACATTGACAGCGTTGTTGAGGTCGAGCTCCTCATGGATGTTTCCTCCGTTTTGGTTGGGCCTTTCATTGATGCGCTTGGCAAACAATTAAATATCGATTTCAGTCAGAGCCACCCTGTTCTTTTAGCTCAACACGCTAGGGTGTCAGATTTGGTCAATGCTAAAAAAGCCAAATGGAAGCGCACGCTCGCGGTTGAGATTGTGTATGAAGTGGAAAACTATCAAATCAATTGTGATTTGATGCTGTTGTTTACTGAAGATTCTGTATCGGTACTAGAGAACTTACTGTCCTATTTGGTTGAGGAAGATTAGATAAATGAGCAACAACGCAGAAGATATGATGGAACTGCACTGGCTATTCGATATGCTTCAGCACATTGATGTTGGCCTGGTTGTTTTGAGTCAAAAGTATGAGATTAAACTGTGGAATAGTTTCATGGAAAACCACAGTGGAGTGAGTTCTTCTATCGCTAAAGAACAGTCATTATTTAACATCTTTCCAGATATAAATGCCGACTGGCTCCAGCATAAGCTGGATAATGTGATTGCCTTGCGAACACCCATTTTTATTTCATGGGAGCAGCGGCCACACCTATTTCCTTTTAAAGGTTATCGTCCCATTACAGGCATTGCTGACAAGATGTATCAAAATGTCGCCTTACGTCCGATTACCAATGCTGATGGCTCTGTTAAATACGTTTGTATGGTGGTTTATGATGTGACGGACGTTGCCACCAATAAAGAATCCTTGTCTTACGTGAACCGCCAATTGGATTACTTAAGCAAAATTGATCCACTGACGGATCTACATAACCGCGGTAGTCTTGATAAAGCGCTAAATAGTACGTTTGATGCGTTTAAAATAGATCAATGTGGCCCACATTCTCTGGTAATGGCAGACATCGATTTCTTTAAAAAAGTTAATGATGGGTATGGTCACCCAGCGGGTGATCTGGTGTTGAAAGAAATTTCAAGAATCCTTTCAGCCAGTGCGCGCAAAGGAGATCTTGTTGGTCGTTATGGCGGTGAAGAGTTTGCTATCTTATTGCCAAACACGGATGCGGCAGGCGCGCTTTTTTTCTGTGAAGCGGTGCGTAAAAAAATAGCTGAAACGAAAATCTCGACGCTAAAATCTGAAATTTCTGTGACCATGAGTTTTGGGATTTCAGAGATTGAAAATACGGATAAAGCAATGTCAGATTGGCTAAGGCGTGCTGATGACGCTTTGTATAAAGCCAAAGACAGCGGCAGAAATAAGTCGATTATATATTCTTAGTTTAGTGAAAATAGTACGAGGAGCGGGCTGATTGGCTCTTCGTACCTTACGCTGCATTTATGCGCGGTATAAACCTTTTAAGCTATCTTGGTGCTTGTCACCTAGTAAACATATCCCTTCTGGATCAATTAGGATTCGTCCATTCATCGCTTCGCGTCCTAGTAACATTCGATAACCCATACTGTCTCTGTTTGTAAGCGTTACTTCTACTTCCCATGATTTTTCACCAAGAGAAAGTGGCACTCGAATAACAGGACGTTGCTCTTTATCGCCACTTGAACTTTTTATGATTCTTTGATCAATAAGAGGGGCTTCGCAGTGAACGGTTACTTTTCGATTTTTTTGTAATGGATGAACTTCAAAACTTACCCAGTTTTTACTTTCACGGGTGAAGCGCAAAATATTGATCGCGTGCATTGACGATGTTTTTGCGCCAGAATCAACGCGGGCTTTGATAGCGGGAATATTAAGAGAAGGGAATGCGCACCACTCGTCGCTGCCAATGACCATTTTTGGTTCGTTTAGTTGATTCATAACAATATGGCACCTTATAAAAAAGATAATATAAGAAGGTTTGAAACCGTCTTGTAGTTGCTGTGTTTTATAGCGTAAAAGCGTGATTAGGTTAAGTCTTTATTGAGATCTAGCAGAGTTAATCTCTCTATTGAATTGTCAGTATAAGCACAAGCTATTGTAATCGTGTTATCTGAAGTTACTATGTGCATACAAAAATACTTTATTGGAGTTGTAGATGAATGGCCGACTGATGCAAGAGTTGGAAGAGCTGGGTGGCGAAATACGCCCAGTAAGCTTTAAAAAATGCGATCAAATCATCATCGATCAGCCAGGCTTTAGCGCTGTTATTGCGTTATGGGGTGGTCATTTAGAAAGCTTTGTTCCTGCTGGTCAAGAGGATCTGTTGTT
>Ga0163216_101396_pt1 | contig 15109 bp, 8 predicted proteins | sample SynspAceP_FD_167610 | JGI IMG/M metagenome (GOLD analysis project Ga0163216, IMG submission 167610) | Saline lake microbial communities from Ace Lake in Antarctica - Synechococcus sp. Ace-P (Illumina Assembly) | ecosystem: Environmental > Aquatic > Non-marine Saline and Alkaline > Saline ...
GCATCTCGACGTCGACGGCGGTGCCGTCTTCTTTGAAGACGGTGCCGGCGATGCGGCGGGTTTGCTCTTGGACAGGATCGGTGAAGTCAGGGGCGACGTCGTAGGGTTCGGGGTTCTCGCCGATGACGCGTTGGCCGAGTCGGATCGACTCGATCGGGAGAGTCATCGTGGTCGGGGGTTCGTCGATCAGGAGATCCAGATGCTGATCGAGCCAATCGAATTCGGAGGAAAGCTGGAAATTGGGCGGCGTGCCACCGGTTCGCCACCAATCGTCGCTGTTGGTTGACGGTGAGTGCGATTGTGAAAGCCCCTCACCCCCAACGCGTCTGCCCGAAGTGGGAAGAGCGGAGCTTGGATCATGGATGTCGCCTGCCCAGACCGCATCGTGCACGGCGGCTTCATCAAGGGGTACATGCACGAGTGTTCCGGCATCGAAGCAGCCCCCGAAACCTTTGGAGGCGGCCCGGGCGTTCATTCCCATGCCTGTGGCTCCGAGGGCGACTTGCAGGTAGCCGGCCATCGAGGTGGGGTCGGACGAGATCATGTAGCCGCCTTCGATCATGCCGACGCCCGAAACGCCTATGTTGGCGGCGATGTCGGCGAAACGGGTGGCCCGTTTGAGACCGCAACTGTATTTCACGGCGTTTGCGGCGTACCCGATTCCGGGAACAGCGGCGGCAGCGGAGAGGCCCGCGTTGAACGTATCTCCTTCGATGCGATACCACACGGCATTGAGCAAGTCGGCGCCGATTCCCCAAAGGGGTATCAAGCCGATCACGTCTAAAATGAAGTGACCAGCGGCGGTGAGGGTGGTGACGCTCGGTTTCTGGTACATCATTTCCGATAGGACCGCTAGCGGTGCGGTCGCAAAGCTGGTGAGTTCGTTAAGCAGTCCGCCAAACCCGCCGGGGAAGCCAATCTGAAACGCTTCCCCACCGTCACGAAAGGAGAGGGCACCGGTGGTGATGGCGTCGATGTCGGTGTTCAGCTCGAATCCGACGGAGACTTCCGCGCCAAAGTACTCAGGAGCTTCGATCGATGGGACAATCATCCATCCGTGACCATCCTCCGTCGTCGTGAGGTGCATGTCGTTTGCTTCGCCGATCATGGACGCTTTATCCTCGTCAGCGGTGACGAGCGCTTCGGCATGGGCGTCGGTGATCGCGGTGTTTTGTTGGGTGTGCGTCGTGTCGGCAGCGGCCAAGGCGGTTGTCCGGTCGGCATTAATATCGTTGACGAGGTCGTCACGGTGGGCGACAGCGGCATCGTGCGCCGTCGTGGTCCAGTGGTTGGTGTGGGCGGCTTGCACGGCAGCCAACCAGGTGATGTTGGCGTCGACTTCGGCGATCGCGTAGTCGGCGTTGGCGTCGATGACGGCTTTGGCGTAATCTCGAAACGCGTCGTTGAAGGCTTTGTCAAGATCCCTCACCGCGTCGGCGACGTCGGTGGCGTAATCGTGAGCGTTTTCGGCGGCATCGATTTGCGATTGCAGGGCCTGGTCGTTGCCGGCGGTGAAGTAATCGTTGACCGCCGTACTCATCGCGTTGGAGAGTAACTCGGACGCGGTATTAAGGGCGGCGGTTTTCGCGGCAGCAGCGGTGGCCATTTTGGTCGCGTCGGGCGTGGGCTCGCCGTAATGGCCGGCGGCGATTTCAGCGTCCCGCCGCAGTTCCGCAATTTTCAACGAATAAGTTTTGTCGGCGTTGTTGCGAGAGGTTTCTAAACCCGACATCGCTGCGGCGTTGGCTCTGATCGCATCCTTGAGTGAGTTCGCTCGGTCGGTGGCTGCGGATTTTTCATCGGCATTGGCGGCAACGGCGAAATCCTTCTGTGCGTCCAGGTACGCTTCCGTCGCGTCACGGATCGCATCGACGGTTGCGTGGGTGTAGTCCTTGGTGGCGTCGGCGATTTCGGTTTGCTGGGAGACGTATTTGGGGCCGAGTTCTTTGACCCAGGCGTCGTTGGCCATGGCGTGGGCCACGGTTTGTTTGACGTTCTCGTCGGGGACTGATGCGAAGGTCAACATCACCGCTTTGGCGGCGGCGTAATGGGCGAGCAGGGCGTCCGTGTGGTCTGTGGCAGAATCGATGTGGTGTGTTCGATCGGCGTCGGCGATGGCTTTGTCACGAGACTGCTCGGCATCGGCGGCGGAGATACCGTAGGCGTGGTCGGCGTTCGCGTAGTCGTCTCCGAGGGTTTGGTTGTGCCCGGCGACGTCACCGGCGACGGTTGCCTGGGCGTCGGCGATCGAGTCGATGTACGCTTTGTTGGCATCGATAATGTTGCTTTTCCAGGTAGCCCAAGTATTGGAATTGCCGGTGGAGGAACCGTAGTTCGTTTCGGCGATAGCATCGTTATAGTCATCGAAGAAATCGTCACTTGGCGGCGTGGTTGGGGTGAGATAGTTTTGTCTTTGCGCCTGAATATGCCTCTGATTGGCCTGTTCTTTATAATAGACGGTTTCCGCTTTCAGTTGGTCGGTGGCGGCGGTGGCGGCGGTTCCTGACATGCCGACGACGAACGAATCGTTCGCCGACGCGTTGTCGTCGGCGTGTTTGACGGTGGCGGCGGTCGATTTGCCGTAAAAGGTGAGTTTGTCGGTGCTGGCGGCATCGGCAGAGGTGGTGTATTTCCCGCCCGTGGTACTGACGTAGGTGGTCGCGGCCGACTCCAGGTCATTGTCGTAACCGGTTGAGGCGGAGGCGATCGCGTCGGCGTGATCGGCAGCGTTTTCGGCGGCGTCTTCGGCGTGGGGGATGAAATCAGTCTTGAAATCGTTGAGGTAAGCCAATTGGGCTTGGGCGACTCGGATTTCCCAGGCTTCGTGGGGATTGAAGTCGGGTCCGTAGGACGCGAGCATGTCGGCGATCAGATCAGTTTGCGTTCCGACGTGGTGATTCGATTCGGCTTCGGCCAGTGCTTTGGCGAGGGCTTGGTCGGCGTCGCCCAACGCTTCGGTCGCGGTGACGTAGGCCGTCCCTGTTTCAGAGGTGAACGTCGCCACCGCGGATTGCACATCGTTGTGGTAGGTTTCGTCGGCGGACCGGCGTGAGGACCAGTAGTCTTGCGAGTCGGTGTCACCCTCATCGGTGGCGGTTTTCCACGCGGCGGTGAGGGAGTTGATCCGGGTGTTGACGGCGGTGCTTTCGTCGGTTGCTTGGGTTTCGAAGGCATCGGCCATGGCACCGCCCCAGGTATCGATAATGGTGGCGATGCCGGACGCCTTGCTGCTGTCCGCTGCGGCCATGGCGACTTCCGATTCTCCGGCGACTTCGCTCATTGCATTTTGGAGATCGGTTTGGTTGCGGTCGCGGTGGTAATTTTCTTCGGCTGTGGCAATATCACCGGCGGCGGTTTCGCTATCGCTGATGGTGTCGGTGCGGTAGGCGCGGATTTTTCCCGCGAGATCGGCCCCGAAGGTGCCGTTGCCGGAGGCGCCCTCATCGATGCCGGTGGCGACGGCATCGGCTCGCGATTTCGTTTCGGTTGTGCGGGCGTCGATGACGTCTTTTTCGAAGGTATTGTTGACGTCGGCGCCGTCGCGGTTGATCGTTTTGACTGCGTCGGCGTACTTACGTTGCTGGGTTGCCGAGGCGATTGCGACGTCGTGGACGAAATCCTTGTTGGCGTCTGCGATGGCGTGCTTGTTGGCTTTGGTTGCGTCGGCACTGAGGCCTGTCTAGCCTGTTTGCGCGGCGTAGACGTCGATGACGTATTGTTCGTACCGGGTGATCGGATCGTTGACTCCATCACCCGCCCATTCGGCCACGGCGCTTTCACGCAGAGCGGCGAGATCCTTGTCGAATTGAGCCCACCGATCGGCGGTTGCTTTGGCGTGGATTTCGTTGGCATCGGCAACGGATTTCGTGTACGCCTCGTCGGCGTCGATCATGGCGATTTGATAGGTATGCCGGTCGTCGGTGAGGTCTTTTTGCGAGGATTGTGCCTCGTCGGCGATCTTGTCCTGGTAGGATTTCGCGGCATCGGCGAGTCGTTTCTGATGGTCACGGCTGGCGTTGCCGGAATCGGTGACGAAGGTGTTGGAGGCATCGGCGAGATCGGCGCTCCGTTGTTCGTAGGCATCGGCGGCGGCTTCACGCTGTGCTTTCCTCGCGGCGATCATGGTCGACGCGAATTCGGCACCGGTGTCGGCCTCGTCGCTGCGTTTCTGAGCGAGAATGGTAGTTTGGTTTGGATTATCTGAACCGTAGGCGGCATACGCGGCCTTCAGCAATGCGATCATGTTGCCAAGATCGCGTGAGAAATTCGCGTCATCTTCGGCGCTTCGCAAAACTGCGTTCGCGGTCGCGAGGCTGGCTTCGAAGGAATTCACCGCACTCGTTTGTGAGCCCAGTCCTGTTGACTTGGCGGTCCGTAGGTCCGATTGGTAGGTGTTGTAAGAGGTAACGAGATCGCCTTCGAAAACAATTGCCGCGTCGATTTCGTCGTTGAGGTACTCGGCTTGTCGGGTGGCGACCTCGGAGGCGACCGTTGATTCGGCCGGTGCGGTCGCTCCCACGTAAGTGTTGTAGGCGTCCGCGACTGAATTCGTGCGGGTGAGATCGGCGGCAGCCTTGGCGGCTTCGAATTTTGCCCAGATGTTGTCAGGATTGTTCGTGGCGTAGGATTCGATCGCGTTCTTGCGATCCTGGGCGAGTCCTTTTTCGTAGGCGACGACGGCGGCGGCCATGGCGATGTTGTAATCGGAGTAGGCACTTGCGACATCGGAGGTGTAATCGGCTTCGGCGGTCGCGATCTCGCCTGTCCAATCCTGGAGCGCGGTTGCGATCTCAGTTTCGGCGGTTTCTTGAGCGGTTCCGTTGTCGTCGGCGCGGCTGTCGCTGGCGCCTTTGGCCGAGGATTCGTAAGCCTGGGACCACCCTTTGAGGGAGGATGAGAAGCTCGCCAAACTCGAAGCATAAGCATCCGCATTGGTTTTAGACGCAGCCGATCCATCGACAAATCGCTGCATGGACGCTCGCGATTCGGTAGTGTCTTCATCAGGTTCGAGTTCAGGAAGCGTGCGATCCTCAGCGGGGGCAGGCGGGCTCCCGAGGGTTTCTTTCGCGATATCACGTCGTTTGTTCGCCGCTTCGGTTGCAAGGCTCGTCGATTCGGCCAGGAAGGTTGCCTGATCGATTTGACCGTTTTGGAATCGGTTGGAATTGAGGGCTTGCGCTTTCCGGTTCCCTTCGAGTTCCTCGGCAGTCCGCGTCGCTCGTAATTTGTTCACCCCGGCGATCGATTTGTCGTAATCGCGCCCGATGCCGTCACGCTTTTTGTTTAGTGTGTTTAGATCGTCGCTATAGTCTTTCGAATCGGTTCGATTTTGAGTAGAGAAGCTGTCGTTGAAGGACTCTCTCGCATCGGCCAAGGACTCGGAATGGGCTTGGCTCGCGTCGGCTTGATCTTTCGTTTGCTGCGCGGTCGCCGATGCGATCTCGCCATCGAGGATGGCATCGGAATCGATGTAGGAATCGCGTCGTGACTTTTCGGCATCGAGTTGGGCGTGTTGGACGTTCTTCGCCGCGAGTGCGACCGCGACTCGGAATGTCGAGATACGGGACGTCGAGCCGGTCTCGTTCGCGACCACCGCACCGTACTGGAGCGTGGCGATTTCCTTGCTGTACGTTGTGCTCGATGCGTTGTCGTCTTTCAATCGAGTTTTCAGGGCGTTCGCGAGGTCGGTCGCGAGTGTGTCGTTGGCATCGGCCATGTCTTTGGTGTAGGTCGCCGATGCGGCCGCGATCGCGCGCTGTTTCGTGGCGTACGCTTCGATCATGTCGTCGTTGAAATCGTAGTCGTTGTCAGTCGCCGCTTTTTGCAATTCCTTGGCGGCATCCATCATCGCGTCGTATTCACCTTTCGCAGCGTTGGCTTCGTCGTCGGCGAGGCTTTTGGCGAGCTCGGCGGAGGCAATCTCCGCTGTTTTGGCGCTTTCGATGAGGGCATTGTCACGTATTTCTTGTGCATCGGAGATGTCCGATGCGACGGCGTCCCAGTCAATATCGTCATCGCTTTCGGAGTTCTCGTAGGCGGCTTCATAGATCTCCTCGGACGCATCCTGAAAGGCTTCTTCGGCGTTGGTGTCGCGAGTGGACTGGGCACCCATGATGGCCATTTCTTCGTTCATTGCCCGTTCGGAGATTGCCTGCATGGCGGTCGCATACGCGACTTGATAGGCTTCCTCCGCGACGGTCATTGCATCCTGCAAAGGTTGCAAATCGTCAGGGAGAAATCCATCGTGGGTGGATTGATAGGCGTTGGACGCGGAGGCAGCCGAGTCGTGATAGTTATCTCCTGCGGTCGTCTTGGAGCTTTCGAACTTGGCGTTGGCGGTCGCCACATCGGCTTGGTAGGTGCTCGCGTGGGTTGCGATCTCACCCTGATAGGTTTGCAACGCGGTCGCCATGCTCGTCTGGATCGAGTCGGGAATGAGATCGTTATTCCCACCAGACTCGGAATCGTCGTCCAGCCCCGAGGGGATGCCCGGCAACGAATCGATCTCGACGTTGTCGAGATACGGCGAAGACGGCCAATAGCCGATGTTGAGTTCACCACCGATACCGTAGCCCGGTCCACTGGGGTCGACGATAATGCCATTGGCGAAACCATCGTCATCGCCTCGCCCGCCGTCTTCGAAGTAGATCGTGAATCCAAAGTCAGTCTTGACCGCACCGGTTTCTCCATCAAACAGGAACTCATTCATTTCGCCGGTGGCGACATCCTGTTTCATCCAAACGCCGAAATCGCTGTCAGCATCCAGGTAGACATTGATCGCGTGGACTCCGCCAACGGCGACCCCGTGGATCTCGAACCAATACAATCCTTGGGGGACCAAGGCGGCAACGGTTGGATCCGATGGAACTGCGTTACGGACGCCGACGAGCGTGGCGCCGCCACCATCGAACGTCGTTGTCGTTCCTGTCGCCGATTCGATGAGTGTGGCAACCTCGGCCTGCTGTGCATCGGGAATGCCATCGCCGTTTCCATCGCCGCCGGGAGCGGCGGATTCGATCGATTCGGAAATGCCGTCGGAATCGGTGTCAGTGAACGCTGCCACCGTGAACACTGCTGAAACCGAGCCGAGCGTATCGCTGCCATCGTGCTGGTGGACGATGACTTCGTCACCCGCCGAGAGTTCTCCCGTTACGAAAATTCGGAAGTCGAGTGATCCGTCCGTCGCGAGCGAAGAGCTTCCGAGCGTGATGAGGCTGGTTCCATTGCGTTTGTATGCTGTTAACTCGGCACCGGTGGTCGTTTCGGAGACCGTTCCTGAAACGATTAGGTGGTTGTCGCTAGCCGAGGCGAACGAAGTTGCCAATCCGATGACGGGAGAGGTTGAATCCGCAACCGCACTTCGAATGGACTGCAACAGCGGCGAGTCGTTTTGGCCGTTGGACTGCCCATTGTCGGTACCTCCCTCGCTCGAACTGGAACCGTCGTCACCGGTTTCGGGATCGTCTCCGGTGTTCTCGGGATCCGATTCATCATCGATCGGATCCTCTGCCACTCGCAGATCCGTCGTGGTGACGATGACCCACGGGGAGTGCGATTGCATCCCCGACGAGTAGTCCATCAGGGTTAATCGCGCCACAGCGGATGGAGACATGGCGCCTTCGAAAACATTCAAATCGAATTCGGTGGTGCCGGTAACGTCAAAGTAGGTATCGGCGAACTCGTCTCCGTCGTAATCGATATCCAATGTCACCGAGTCAAACAAGGCCGCACCATCGAGAGTGCCTCGGAGAGTTTCAACCGCCGACATGGCGTCATCGGGATCGCCGATGATTCGCTCCACCGTCAACGTGATGCTATCGGCGGGATTCTCCGATGGTGGTTCGGGCAGAAAGGTATCGATCGTCCGCCAAGAGGAAAGTCCGGAACCATCCTGGACCAAGGCATACGCGAGTTGCGGCACGCCTTGGTCTGGTTCGTCGAATGTCAAGCTGAAGGTTGAATCGGAATGGATGCTAACAAAATAGTCGGCTGAACCATCCAGGTTGACGTCCACTTCGATGGAGGACGCCTGCCCTGAGATTTGTCCTGAAAAGGTGATCGTCCGGATGTCGTCGACGCCTTCGGCAGCGACGAAATTGCTGTCGATCAAGATGATCGGAGAGTTGGTGGTCGGATCGCTATTGTCATCATCGGTGACGATCTCTAAGTCCGAAATCAATTGCAGTTTGTACGCACCTGTCGATGAGGCGACGCCGCTACCGGGAATACTGGGATCGTAGGTCCGATTGCCTCCACCGCTGTACGGATCGTACGCACCCGATTCGCCCGAAACGCCAATGAAAAACGCACCTTCACTGGGGGCTTGGAAGGTTAAGAAACTATCCCGAGCGTAAAACGCATCCTGATAATCGTTCGTCGCGGTCGCTGAGGAATTGCTGGCCAGTTCGTTGCCTTGGACGTCGAAAACACGGAGGTAGCTGTCCAATGACGAGAGCCAGTTCCCCTGATCGGTGTAGTTCGCATCGATATCGATCTCAATGGTTTGTCCGGCACTCAGTTGGACCTGGAACAGATCAACGTCGAGGTTCAGGAAATTGCCATCCCCGACGACACCATCGACTTCAAAAATTTGGCCCGCTGAGATTGAGATGGGTTTGGCGTGATCGAGGAGGTCGCCTTCGGCGTCCCCAAGTGCGAAATCATCGTTGACGATTGATCCTTCGGCGACCCCGTCGGCGACGATGATTCCACTGACGTCCGAAATCGTCAACAGGAATGATTCGAGGTTATCTTCATTGACGAGATCATCATTGAGGACCGGCACTGAGATCGTTTTCAGTGTTTCGCCGGGCGCGAAGGAAATCGAGCCGAAAGTTTGCGTGTAGTCGGTCCCCTCTAAAGCCGTTTGGTCACTCGTTGCGTAGGTCAAGGAGACCGTCTCGGTGACAGGTTCGCTAAGCCGGATTTCAAAATCGACAATGCCATCGGATTCGAAGACCTGCGTGTCGGCAACCGACAGTGACGGACCGCTCGGTGTGTCCGCCGTCAGTTGCAATCGATAGGCGCCCGTCGAGGATGCCACACCACTGCCCGGCAGAGTCGGATCATAAGCGTGGTTTCCCGATCCGCCGTTGGCATCGTAGGAACTTGATTCACCTGAGATCGCGATGAAAAAGGTACCGTCATCGGGTGCTGCGAACGAAAGATAGCTATCCCGAGCGTCGTAGGCATATTGGTTATCACCGGGCGCGACAGCCTACGAATGATGGGCCAGTTCGACACCCGCATCGTTGAAGACTCGGAGGTAACTGTCGAGCGAAGAAAGCCAACTCCCGTCATCGGTGGAAGAGGCGTCGACGTCAATCTGAACCGTTTGACCGGCGGTCAGATCGACTCGAAACATATCGACGTCGCGATCCCCGAAGTGACCATCGCCGATTTCTCCTGCTAATTCAACAGTCTGATTTGCCTGGAGTGGTACCGCGTGCGCGTGTGCGAGCACATCTCCTTCGGTATCGCCTTGCAAGAAATCATCGTTCGCGATTCTTCCTTGGGCAACTCCATCGGCGACGTTGATACCGAGCACGTTCGTCAGTGTGAGCGTGAACGACTCGTAATTCGGTTCATCAACTAGGTTGTCATCGAAGATCGCGACGGTGATTGTTTGAACCGTTTCGCCTGGATCGAAGCTGAGTGTACCGGACGAGTCGGCGAAATCGGTCCCCGCCGTTGCCGACCCACCCGTTGTCGAATAGGTGGCGGTGACCGTCTCGGTGACCGCCTCACTTAAACGCACTTCGAATGTCAGAGTACCGTCGCCCTCCGAAGCGGTGGGATCGCTGACGGAAAGTGACGGGCCGGTCGGGGTGCCGGCCAGCAATTGCAATTGGTAGGCACCCGTTGTTGAGACAATCCCGCTGCCCGCTACGTTGGGATCGTAGGCGTGATTGCCGGCGCCGCCTTCGTAATCGTAGTAGCTGGATTCGCCGGAAACTCCAATGAAAAAAGCTCCGCTTGCGGGAGCTTGAAAAGTGAGGAAACTGTCGCGGGCATAGGACGCGTATTGATTGTCGCCGTCGGCCATTGCTGAGGAGTTACTGGCGAGTTCATTGCCTGCATCGTCGAATACACGTAAATAGCTATCCAACGATGACAGCCAGTTGCCCGAATCGGTGTAACTCGCATCAATATCGATATCGATCGTCTGTCCCGTAGTCAGGTTGACACGAAACAGATCGACGTCCCGGCCTGCGTGATTGCCATCGCCAATCGAACCATCCAATTCAACGACTTGGTTTGCCTGAAGAGTTGCAACCTGGGCGGAGGCCATGTCATCACCGGCGAAATCTGCTGCCAACAATTGGCGTCGCTCGAGTGCCTCCTTGGTCAGTTTTCGATTCAGTTGATTGCGGCGGTTCTTCGACCTTCGGGTAGGAATCAGTCTTGCGAGTCCACCGCGATCTAGCACTGACATACTGCGTTCTCTTACCGATTGAAGAAAGATTGAAAAGGCTGTTGGCGTCGAGGGAATCTCATCCCCAAAAGCTGCTCAATGACGTATGTCGAAGACATTGATGCGGCTCTTCTACCGCAGTGATCAGCCAGCTCCAAGCATTTTGGAAGGAAATCGACCATTTTTTCGAAATTGGAAAGATAGGTAGTTTTTCAATGATGTCTGGCGTGGTGTCTGGACGGCAGACACGTGCTTCCCGCTCGAGCTGTTCAGGGGCATGGCTGTGGTCTGCTCAAAAGCTTCGCTTTCGAGCGACTGGATCTTGTCCGGTTTTTGTTCTTTACGCTGAAGGCGCTTCAGCGATTAGCCGGCGGTCGAGCGCAGCGAACACCGCCGGACATCCGCGAGAAGCACGCGTTTTGACCCCGAAGGGTGTCACAACGCCTTTGGGATCTCCTCAACGGCGAAGGCTGCGACCCTTCCAGGGTCGGGGGAGGCGTCGGACATCGAATTCCGGTGGTGTTCGCTGCGCTCAAACCACCGGCTAATCGCTGCGATCCTTTTAGGATCAAAGAGATGACGCATCAGCATGGCTGATCGACTATTTTGTTTACGGAAAAGGATGGTCACCTGGTATGTCCCCACCGTGGTTTGAAGAGGATAGTTTGATCGACTCAAAGAACTTCTCGGCGAAGTCCGCGTAACGTCTCCACTTTCCGACCGAGCCAGAGTGGATGGGTTGGCGAACCTGCTGCTTGCTCGGTGTGCTCACTGCTCGTTTGGATCGGTGAAAAAGAAGACACTCCTCCTGCCAGGGTAGACCGAGGAAATCAAACAGCGATTTGAGTTCGCTCTTCGTCGAGGCAATCAAGCTCTCATAGTGCAGGGTGAATAAATCATCGCCGATCATCGCCGAGGCGTGTCGCATGATTCGCTGGTACTGCTGAATGTAGATTGCTAGGTCAGTCGGCACACAGAACGGCCATGCGAGGTTTTGCTCTAAACAAGAGGCGGCAACGTCGCGCGGGTCGCGAACCCCATGAAGGATACGTGAGTCAGGAAAAATCTGTCGAATCAGGCCGAGGTAGCGAAAGTTAGTCGGCATCTTATCGATCGCAAACCGACACCTCATTCGGCCAGTTTCTCCCGCGAGCTTGCGGTCCACCTCGTCAAGATACTCGGTTCGCAATTGCCGCAACTGGTCCTGAGTCAAGTGCAGACACGCTGCTGGGTATTCCACAGAAAGTTTGAAACGCCTTCATTGCTTCATCGGTTTCCCCCAGGCTCAGGCGCGCCGCGCCGTAGCACTCGTGGGCGGGTGCAAATTCGGGATTGATCTCGATCGCCCGCTTTAGCCAATCGAGTGCCTGCTCGGGGCGATGCACCTCCATCAAATTCCGGCCCACTAGATCGTAGCTGAGGTAACTCGGACGGCGTTTGGCAGCGATCTCCAAATGATTGATCGCCGAATCGATAAGCTCACGCTGCTCAGGAATGCGGAGGTGGACGCAGTGCTGCGGCGAAAGCCTCGACGCCAAGACACACATCCAACGAGCTGGTTCAATCCAACATGCTCGGGAATCAAGGACAAGCGACGCCGACAATCACGCAACAATGATTCCGAGTTCGCGATCCGCGTCAAACGATTCGCTAAAGCGAGAACATCACGCTCCCTCGCCGCGTCTTGGCAAACCAGTACGTAAAGATGATCTGCGGCTCGTTGTGATTCGCCGGCACTTTCGAGCACCGCGACGAGGGCTCGGCGGGCACCCTCCCGGTTGGGTGAGTCGCGGAGTAGCTTTTCGTAGCAATCGATCGAATCCTGTTCTCGATGAAGATGCGCGTTCACCTCGCCGAGATTCTCCAATGTATCGTCACCTGGCTCACCGAGTTTCAAAGCGATACTCAATTCGATCAAGGCATCCTCATAGCGAGTTTGTCGCATGAGGCAGACGCCCAGTGAATTACGTAGCGTCCCCGAACTGGGCGAGCCACTGACCGCCGAGCGCAGTAGCGACTCTGCCGCTTGAAAATCGCCTCTCTCCAAAATCAACATTCCCAGTAGATGAAGAGCATCGACATTCGCGGGGTCAGGTGCGAGCACCTCACGATAAGCCAACTCGGCCGCATCGACGTCGCCCCGCTGATGAAGTCGCAGAGCGTCTCGAAGGGTAGTGACGTGACCTGTCGAGTCGTCCATGTTGGGCCCCGAAGTGCAAAACGCATGTTGAAGAATTTAAAGGTGACGGGGGTAATTTGGAAGAATTTAAAGGTGACGGGGGTGAATTTGTGTTCACTTCCCTGCTTTGTGTATCAATTACCCCCGTCACCTTTTCTTGCCCGTCACCTTTTCTGGGCCGTGTAACCGGGTAGGCGTCCACCACTTCCATCAGCACGATATGTGAGGTTGGCTATATTGTCGGAGACAACTGCATTCTTGGGAAAGATGAACGCGAGATCGCTTTCCCTTACTGTGTCAACGTTCCATTCAGAAACTGTAGTAGTAAATGCATTATGAATAGACTTACCAGAATGCTCTGGGTCTCCTTTTATCTTTGATACATCTGTCAACTTCTTAGGCAAGAGGCCAGCTCTATACTCAATCTCAATCTTTCGACTGAACAGTACCTCGCTGTTGTCAGAATTTTGGATCACTCTCTCATCGGAAACTAACGCGAAGTTTGCGGCTGCATCGAAGTGCAGCGTTCGAACGCCCAATACCTGGCCATCACGACTAGCGAGGTACGGCATTTTTATCCACGCTCGTCCCAAATCATCGAAACCTGTTGTCCACTTATCACGAACTAAAAGGACTGCGTGTAGGAATCGATAGCCCGTGGTGTCTTCCATTTCAAGGAAGTAATACCCTAACCGGAAAAGATGCTCAGACCCGTTCCGACCAAGATGGACCCGGCCGAAGGTATCGAATTCAGGGACCGGACTGGGGTCATATACCATCGACTCGTCCGCGTCGCGCAAATACTTCGCAACTGAAGCCAAAACCGGCTTGCTGTCGCTATTACTAGCTCGCAGGTCTAGCTTTAGAGATCCGTCCAGCAACCAAGCATTGTAGCGGTATTCCTTGTCCAGTCGAACGCGATCACCTATGGCATCATTCTCGAACTCGTGGAATGCGTTTGTGGCAACTGCAACAACTGAAAGATTTGCCGGACACCGGCACAATGACTTTAGTTTTTTTTCGGCAACAACCTCATTCCAAACCTCAGAGCCAGTCTGAGCAGCGACTGGCGACACAAAAGCCGTCAGAATCCAAAGACTGAAAAAGCATAAAACAAATTTATAGACGTTGTTCCACGTGTTAAACATACCAAAACCACTATAGGAAAGCGCATGGGCCGTGAGTTGCTAGCCGCCCTCTTCAGTCAGTTGAATAAATAACTGAAATGGGTAGTCTAACGCTAATCTCGCCTGCTGCTACGTTAACGATTGATACTTCACCAAACCAATCGACTTCTAATGCCGAATCAACGCGAAATCGGAAAATTGTCTGCTTGCCGACCACTAATTTCTCTGCACGGATAGGGCACTTAGCAGGCAAGCGACATTGCCATTCAGTATCCTCGCCTTGACTGACAGGGGTGATCAGCCGAACGCTCTTTGACCCCGATATAGGATGATCACCAAAGAATGAAACACTGCCGGGCTTTAGCTCAACAATCTGCTTCGCATCCATTTCCGCCTCAACATAACAGATCGACCGCACCAAACAGGGGGACAGAGCACTTTTCCGGGTGGCGAGGCTTTGCCTACTTTGAGCTAGGGTGGAGTTCAGCGGCTTTGCGTCGCTCCCGGAGGCGACTGGACCGCCCCGAGGCTCACGAAATGCGTCAATTTCGCGTTCATGCCAGAACGGGCGCGTAGCGATCTCTATCGGCTTGTTTCATCCGGTTCTCGATCCAAAGGGAGCCGCCGACGGGTTAGTCGCCCGCCGTGAGAAGTTCGCGGACGCGGCGGCGGAGATGGTATCTCCGCTGCGTTCGATGACACCGCATCGAATCGACGCACTCCGGACGACCGGCCACACTGCAAAACAGCCGCCCGAAATCGCTCACCAGTTCGCACCAGCACGCCGCATCCAAACCCAACCGGGCCAGGACGGGCGACAGGCTGCCCGGTGTGCTGCCCGGTTTGCCAGGAACCACCTGCCGGGCCGTCCAATCAAGCAGTTCGAGATAATCTTCGATCGGCATCGCCTTAGGCATCGGCAAAAATCCCTTGTCACTGCACCGCTCGCCCGATTCACTCGCACACGGGCCGATCGGATCGGATGACTCGTCGATCGACAACGGAGACAGAAAACGATCGGATTTCTCGGGCGTCGACGATGGCGTTCTCTCAGCGACGTCTTCGCTCTCGCTCGGTTCACCAGCGGCGACCTCGGTGGAGTCTTGGAGCAGCGTTTCGATCCTTCGCTGCACCGACGTGTGGTCGCTCGTTTCGAGGGTTTCCGCCATCGCGGCCCGGGCCCAGAAAAGCACTGTCATGGTCAAGCGTAAAAATTGACGTGCGTGCGAACCAATAACGGCGCTACCGGACGAAACAAAGGTGTCAGGGTGTGCCGGGATAAAACCGGTTTTGGATCGAGAATGAAAGTTTCTTACGAAGAACGACTAGCCACCGACTTCGGCCTTCGGCGGAGGTGCGACTGCGGTAACAACGTTGTGCTGAGCGTCC
>Ga0163216_101402_pt1 | contig 14973 bp, 10 predicted proteins | sample SynspAceP_FD_167610 | JGI IMG/M metagenome (GOLD analysis project Ga0163216, IMG submission 167610) | Saline lake microbial communities from Ace Lake in Antarctica - Synechococcus sp. Ace-P (Illumina Assembly) | ecosystem: Environmental > Aquatic > Non-marine Saline and Alkaline > Saline ...
CGCAGTGCTTTCGCCGCATCGATTGGGATGCCAAGACGCCCAGCCTGCGCCGCGATCTCGGCGATCTCAGCCGCCGCCTCGCGAAGCTGCGCCGACAGCTCGGCCAGATTGTCAGGCATTGTCGCAGTAGGTGGTGACGGGGCAGCTGCCGTGGGGGCCGCAGCGGGCGCAACCGCGACCGAGGGGTCAATATCCTGTGCATCGGTCTCGCCTTCAAGCGCGTCCGGTGCCTCATCGTTGGCGTCCTGTGGGCCGTCATCCTGTTCATCTTCGGTGGCCATACATGCCTCCTTTCTGGGGTGGGTTGATCTACGTGGAAGAATCCGCGTCGAGCTCTGTATCCTCGTGGTTGAACGATCGGTTGCGCCTGCGACGAGTTGCCGGAAGGCGGCAAAGCCGCGCTGAACATCGATGACCTCATCAGCGAGGCCCGCTGTGACGGCGTCGGCACCGCGATAGGTGGCGGCCTCGGTGGCCAGTGCGGCGTCTTGGTTGAGCTTTCCGGTGCGTCCGGCGGCGACGGTCTCGGCAAAGAGGAAGCGCAGCACGTCGATCTCGCGCTGGATGTCACCGCGCACCTCGGCCGGAAGCGGCTCGTAAGGATTGCCGTCAACCTTGTGGCGGCCTGAATGGATCAGCGTCACGCGCACGCCGTCCTGATCGAGCTGGCCGCTGAGTTCGGCATGCATCACCACCACGCCGATACTTCCCACCGCACCCGTGCGGGGCAGTAGGATACGGTCGGCCTGCGAAGCCAGCGCGTAACCTGCCGAGAAGGCGTGTTCTGCCACAAAGGCCCAGACCGGCTTGTCGCGGCGCAGCGCGCGGATGCGGTCGGCCAGATCAAAGACGCCAGCGACCTCGCCGCCAAAACTATCGATCTCGAGCGCGACGCCCCGCACGGTCGGGTCGCGCGCAGCCGCCTCGATCTGGGCGGCAATCCCCTCATAGCTTGTCTGGCCGGACGACTGCCCGATCCAGGAACCCCGATGGATCAGAACGCCCGAGATCTCGATCACGGCGATGCCATCCACGACCGGGTAGGGTGCTTCGCCATGCTGGTGGTAGTCGTCCAGCATCCCACCAGCCAGGAGGCTGGCGCGGGCTGGCAGAGTGTCGGTGCCCTCCATCCCATCTCCCCCGTTAGCCACCTCGACCCGCCGCCCCAGAACACGCGACCCGAGCCCAGACAGAAAGGCCATGGCTTTCGAGGGCTCGACAAGGAGCGGCGTGTTGAAGGCGCGTGCGGCAATCCGGGCATGCAGCATCAGGACGGGTCCTCAGGTTTGTGCGGACGTTCTTCCGCGTCATCGGTTTCATCTGTCTGGTCGTCGTCTTCCTCCTCGACGGGCACCGCCTGAACGCCTTGGGCGGGCGAACCGGGGCGGCGGAAGTCGAGGCCCAGCGTGCGTTCGCGTTCCCGTTCTGCGGCGATCTCACGATCCACCTGCTCGGCGTCATAGCCGCGCTCGGCGATGGCTTGGGTGCGGGATTTGAGGCCCGCCTCGATCTGGGTAATCTCGGCGTTGGCGTCCTTCAGCGGATCGACCCAATCCCATTTTGTGGGCAGCCAGTCGGCGGCAAGGAGCCTGCTGCGGTTGGCCTCATAGCCCGGCAGGGACAGCGCGCCTGACAGCACGGCAGCGTCCATCCAGCGGGCATAGACTGGCCGGCAGAGCTGATAGGCCATGACCGAATGCTGCCAGGCCGAGACGCGGCGGCGGAACTCGATCAGCGCCAGGCGCGAGTTCGAGAAGTTGCCCTTCACCATGTCATTGGCGAGATAGGGGTAAGGGATGCCAAGTGCTGCCGAGATCTGCAGGAGCGTGCGGTACTGAAACGGCTCGTAGGTGCCGCCGCTGTCTGCGGGTTGGCCGATGGTGACATCTTCGCCTGGATCAAGCCGCACGATCTGGCCAGGGCTGATCTCAACTCCGGCGGGCCCGTCTTCATCCTCAAGCGGTGCGAGTGGGTTCTCTGGGGCAGGCGAGGTGACGAACATCGCATACATCGCCGCGACTTTCTTTCGGTCCAGCTCAGCATCGTCGTACTGGTCAAGCAGGAACAGTTTCACGATGGCGGGAGCCAGTTTCGAGACCCCGCGCAATTGACCCGCTTCAACCGGATCGATCACATGGATGATCTCGGAGGCCGGCACCCGCACCAGTTCGCCCGCAAGCCCCGGATCGGTGCTGTCGCCCGGGTGGCGGCGAAAGAAGTGATAGGCCACGCGCCGCCCGATCCGGTCGAACTCGATCCCCTGGCGGATGGTATTGCCGTTGGTGGCAGTGCCGGTCTGCTCCAGCGGCAGCATCTCTGAGGGCAACATCTGCAATTGCAGGGGCACGGTCAGCCCGTCGCCCGCGCGCCGGGGCCGGATGCGGAAGAACACCTCACCTGCGAGGAACACCTCGCGCGCGGCACGGCGCTGCAGCCCGTAGAAATCGGTCAGACCCTCGGCGTCTGCCTCGTCTGTCCACGCAAGCCATAAGCGCTGCAGCTCTTCCTTGTGGCCAGCATCCGCAATCTTCGAGATCGGCTTGATGCCGTCGCCCACGGTATTGGCCGCCCAGCTTTCGACCGCGTTGATGGCATAGCCGTTGTTGCGCACGAGCCAGCGGGCGCGGGCAGTGATGTCGGGCCCACTTGCTGCGATCAGCGCGTTCACATGGGCACGGGTTGCGCGGAACCCGCGCAGGCGGCGGTGGTGTTGGCCCGCGTCGAACCCGCCAATGAAAGCCCCGAGGCGCTGGCGCCAGTTCATCACAGATCCTTCACGGCATAGGTGCGCAGAATGCGGCGGCTGGGTTTTTCCAGTACCGCGATCCTCCGTTCTATGTCCCCGATTGCTGCCGCCAGCTCAGCGTCCGTGCCATAGGTGATGGTCTTTCCGTCATAGCTGACACTGCGCGTGCCACTGTAGCGCGCGCCCAGCAGGGCGCTGTGGTGGGACTTCATATCGTCGAGGGTCATCGGGGTTCCATCATTCCATGTATTTCGGCGTGCTGATCTTCCAGCCGCGCCGCCGGGGTGTTGCGATGCGTCCAGCCTTTGGCGCGGATGGCTTCTCTGGATCAGTGCTTGGTGGTGCCAGGGCGGCGGTCTCCACGCCGGCCTGTTTCTCCAACTGTCGCCACATCCGCTCGTCGAAACGGTCGGCACCAAGGATCCAAGCCGCAGCGCGCGCGTAGACGCGGGTATCAAGTGCCTCGTTACGCGCGCGCAGCTTCTGCCATTCCTGACGGGAATAGCCGCGCTTGTTGCGGACCGTGACCAGCTGCTCGGCCACCAGCTGTTTCAGCCATTCGCTGTCAGCCCAGTCCGGTAGGTGGATCGTGCCGGCCGGGATCGGCGCTTCTGGTTCCGCGGGCCGCTCCAATCGCAGATAGCGATAGGTTTCGGCCTTGAAGGTGGCAGTGGCCACGGTCCAGAGCCGGGCACCGCGTTTTAGCTTTCGACCGTTTACGGTGGCATCAACGAATGTTGGACCTGATACTGGCGTGGCCCGGTTGAAGCCTTCGAGCCCCTTCACGGGAGCCACCTGTGCAATGCCTTGCTTTCGGCCCCAGGCATAGACGGCGGCGGACTCGTAGCCGGTGTCGATGGCAAGCTTTGCCAGCGTCATGAGAGCGCCGTTCTCATGCGTCCAGGTCTGACCAAGAAGACCCGTCAGCTTGTCCCAGCAGGCTGGATCGTCTGGCCCACCGGGGATGACGATGTGATCGACAAGCCAGCTCTCCAGTCCCCGGCCCCAAGCCCAGACATCGACCTCGATGCGGTCCTTCTGTACGTCCGCGCCCGCCGTGAGGAACAACCCGTTCGCGGGGATTTGGGCTGCGAAAGCCTCGCGTCGATCCGCCAGGCGCTGCCATTCTGGGGCTTCGCCACTCTCGACCCAGGTCTCGCCCAGAAGTGTGTTGCGTGCGGCGCGCAGCATCTCGTCAGAGCCCTGCGCCGCCAGCCAGTCGCGCGCAATCTGTTCCCAGCTCTTCCAGCCGATTGGAGAGTAAAGCGCCGAGAGGTGGAACCCGATGGCTTTTGGGTTGGCAGACACTGCTGTTGCCCGCCATTCGCCGCGCTCCAGCATCTCCGTCTTGTGGTGCTCAGCGATGGGGCGCTCGCAGCCCTCGCAATGATAGGCCGCTGTTTCCGGCTGCCCTTTGTCCCAGCGCAGGCGCTCAAACTGCAGCCATTGCATCGCCCTGCAATGCGGACAGGGCACAAAGTAACGCCGCTGATCGGAGGCCTCGAACTCACGCTCGATGCGCGACAAGCCCCGGATCGTTGGGGTCGAGACCATGAACACCTTGCGCCGGTGCGCGAAAGTCGTCGTGCGGGCCTCGGCCAGTGTAACCGGATCGCCTTCCTCGTCGGCTGAGGCTGGATAGGCATCGACCTCGTCGAGAAACACGTAGCGCGCAGGCATCGAGCGCAGGCCTGTGGCCGAGTTTGCACCGGTCAACACCAGGATGCCGCCCGGGAATTCCTTCGACAGCATCGAGTTCCCGGCGTCGCGTGAGCGTGCAGGCTGAACGCGTTCCTTGAGTGCCGGGCTATCCTCGATCAGCGGATCAATCCGGCCGCGCGAAGTGCGCTTGGCCATCTCCACCGTCGGCAGCACCGCCAGCATTGGCCCCGGCGCGTGGTGAATGACAAAACCGATCCAGTTGTTGCCGGCCTCAGTCGCGCCGACCTGGGCTGCCTTCATGAACGTTACACGCTGCGCCGGGTGGCTGGGCGACAGCGCATCCATGATCTCGCGCAGATAGGGCGTGCGCGCCGTGCGATATTGCCCCGGCTCGGCTGAGGCGCGCGACGACAGTTTGCGATGTGCGTCTGCCCATTGCGACACCGTCAGGTTTGGATCAGGGCGCATGCCGCGACGCCAGGCCCGCAGGATGTCCTCGGCACCGTCAAAGGCCAGATCGAGTTCGGCTGTCAGATCGACGCTGGTCAGGTTGGGTTCAAGGTCTCCTTCATTCAAGCGAGACCCTGAGGCTTGCCAAGGCGTCGAGCTGCTCTCGGACATGGGCTTCCAGCACCCTTTGCAGGATCGCAGTCTCGATCGTTAAGGGCACTCCCGACGCATTCTCTATCTGTGCGGTCAATTGCGCGGCCATCAGCGCTGCCACGCGGGTGGGCCAAGTGACCCAGACATCGCGCTCTTGGCGCGCAAGGCGAAACACCATCGTTTGGGCCCGCGCCCGGTCGACAAGGAGGCCCTTCTTCTTTTGGATCGACAGCTGACGCTCTTGCGCCTGATAGACCGTCAATGCGGTCCGGGCCTTTAGATAGGACGTGCTATCGCCGGGTCCGGAAGCGGCATCAGCTTTGCCGCTGGCGCTGCCAGCAAACCTACCCCGCGCGCGCAGTTGCTGATCCGGATCGGTGGCAGCGCTGCGTCGGGCATCTGAGGCCGCAGAATTGATCGACCCGTCGCCAAACAGAACCAACCGCCCGGACTTGCGCGCTTTCTGCACGGCCCCGCGCGAGAGCCCGGAATGGGCGGCATAGGCGCGCTCAGACATACCTTCCATGGCGCTGTCCGCTTCAATTAAAGCAATGATATTGCTTGGTATTAAGTTGATTACACTTCGGACAAGAGCGATTCTGATTGCATCAAAACGATGCAACTCGCCACGGAGACAAAGCTATGACCACCAAATCTGAGGTTCCCATCGAAGCCCTTGCTGCCTTCATAGCTGCCAAAGTTGAGATCGACGAGATGCTGGCGAGGCTGACCGCCCTGAGCGACGACGATTTCGAGACCCACCCCGATAAGATCCAATGGGGTAATGTTGGCGACCTGAACCACTACGCTTGCCTGCTGCGACAGATCACCGACAGCGCCTTCAGCGAAGGCGAATTCGCGTAATGACCCCTCGGGCCTGCGGTCCGGATCAGCCCGCCTTCTTGGCGGGCTTCACCAGGTAGGAGGCCGCGTACCCTGTGCGGCCCAACCAGTACCGGAGCCCAACATGCCCAAACTCACTGATACACAGACCGTCATCCTCAGCCGTGCGGCCACGCGCCCCGACGCTCTGGCTATGCCGCTGCCTGAGGGGCTGCACGGCGCTGCGGCGATGATGTCTGTCACCAAGATGATTGAGCACGGCTGGCTCGAGGAAGTGGACGCCGACATTCGCAAAGGCGAACCTCTATGGCGCGAGACCGGCGATGGTCACGGCACCACGCTGATGGCGACCGATGCAGGCCTGTTAGGGATCGGGATCGATCCAGTGGTGGTCAAGACCACGGCCGCGATCCGTACACATGCCGCCCAACCACCCGCGCCCAAACGACCGACACCACGCACCGGGACCAAACAGGCAATGCTCATTGAGATGCTGCAGCGGCCTGAGGGTGCCACGATGGAGCAGATCATCGGTGCAACTGGCTGGCAGGCACATACTGCGAGAGGAACGATGTCGGGGGCCTTGCGCAAGAAGCTGGGGCTGGTCGTGACCTCTGAAAAGGAAGCAGGCAAAAGCCGGGTGTATCGTGCAAAAAATCCAGATTAAGTGGTTACTTTGTAGCTAAATACAAAATGCAGTGCCTTTCGTCTTGCATATTCGCTTTGCTTAGACATGATCAGCTTATGGTTTGACTCACCACTTGTTCGATCTGCTCGATGGGGGGCATCTGCCTAGCCAACCCTTCAGCTTTAATTGGGCCAGCCTTGCGCTGGCCCATTTTTTTACTCGCCTGCATTCAGAACCGCTGTGATCTGGGCGCGTGTCAGGCCAAATTGCCGTGACAGCGCCGCTGGTTTCACCCCAGCCTGAGTAGAGGAGCGGATCAAGTTGATCTGTGATATGGTCAATTGCGAAAGATCCGGATCTGGCGCGCGATTGCGCCTTGGCAGGCTTATCTGCTTCGGTGCTGGAAGCCCGCGGCTCTGCAACTCGACGGCCACCGCCTCCGCCAAACGCAGGATATCCTGCTCAGGCAAATGACGTAGCGATGCCGCAAGGTTCTGCGGCAGGACCGTGCGCGGGGCATCATCCTCGCGGGCAGCCAGCGGCTTGTCAGGATCCTTTTGGCGACTCATGCGTTGAAGTATCGACCGCCGACAATCCCTTGCCAAGCCGCTCAAAAAATCGCCAGAGCAAATATGCTCTCGCCAGAGACACACCGACAAAAGCGAGGCCGATTGCGAGCGCATAGCCCACCGCAACGTTCGTCGTGGTGACCACAAATGACATGCGGCGCGATTGGCTCATGCTGCCAGCCTCTTTGCCTTCAGCGCGGCGAAGCTCTCGCCTGTCTCCATCAAGACCGCTTCCTCACCGGTGAACGCCTGCCAGCGCTCGATGGCAACGTCGACGTAAGTCGGGTTCAGCTCTATCCCGTAGCAGACGCGCCCTGTGGTCTCTGCCGCGATCAGGGTGGTGCCCGATCCCATGAAGGGCTCGTAGACGGCCTGGCCAGGGTTCGAGTTGTTCAGGATGGGCCTGCGCATGCATTCGACGGGCTTCTGGGTGCCGTGGACGGTGGCGGCATCCTGGTCTTTGCCGGAAATCTGCCACAGCGTCGTTTGCTTTCGGTCCCCAGCCCAATGGCCCTTGCCGGTCTTCTTGACCGCATACCAACAGGGTTCATGCTGCCAATGGTAATCACCCCGGCTGAGAACAAGCCGGTCTTTCGCCCAGATGATTTGGGAGCGCACGTTGAAGCCAGCCGCCACAAGGCTCTCGGCGACGGTCGCAGCGTGCAGCGCGCCATGCCAGACGTAGGCGACGTCACCGGGAAACAGGGACCATGCCTCGCGCCAATCTGCGCGATCATCATTCAGCACCTTGCCAGTACGTTTGGTCTTTGCCGCGCCAGCTTGATTGCGCCAAGACGGGTCATACTCCACGCCATAGGGCGGGTCGGTGACCATCAAGAGCGGTTTCACATCCCCGAGGAGGCGCGTGACGGCATCGGCCCTTGTGCTGTCGCCGCAGATCAAGCGGTGCGCACCCAGCTGCCAGAGGTCGCCTGCGACCGACACCGGCGCGACAGGCAACTCTGGAACATCGTCTTCGCCCTCGACTGACCCTTCGACGCCCAGCGCGTCCGGATCTTGCAAGAGTGCATCTAGATCCTCGTCGGTAATGCCCAGCAGTGACAGGTCGAAATCCTCGGCTAGAAGCCCAGCGATCTCGTCGCGCAGCACGGCCTCGTCCCATTCGCCCATCTCGGTGAGTTTGTTGTCGGCAATGCGGTAAGCTCGACGCTCGGCCTCGTCGAGATGGCCGAGCCGGATCACCGGCACGTCTGTCAGCCCCAGCATCGCTGCAGCCAGGACCCGACCGTGCCCGGCGATCAGCTCGCCGTCGTCTGCCACCAAGCAGGGCACGGTCCAGCCGAACTTAGCCATGCTTGCGGCGATCTTCGCAACTTGGTCGTCCCCGTGCATCTTGGCGTTCTTGGCATAGGGGTGCAGGCGGTCGATCGGCCAAGACTCGATCTGGCTCGGCGCAAAGACGAGGTCCATGGGGTCGCTCTCTGATGTGGGGCAGGGCGGACGTGCCAATGCGCGCCGCTGTGCTAGTCAGCGACCGGATCAGGATCCGCGATGTCGGGAAAACGAAAGCGCCCGCGAGGGGTTTCCTCCGGGCGCTATTCTTCGATGATCAATGGGTAGGTCAAGGGGGGCAGCTTTGTCAAACCATTTTCCGGCCTGGAATCAACGTGTTCCAGCGGGCCCGGAAAACCAGCGCGACGAGGTGGCTTCCTCTGGCTGGCTTCTGGCCAAAGTGGATTCCGCAAAGTGGCTAAGTGGATTCCGAAAAGGAATCCACTTAGCCAGCAGGCCGTTCCTGTAACCTTCTGATATCGAGTCAAAATTTGGCCCCGAGGGCCGGGGGTGGATTCCAAGTGGATTCCCCGGTGAAAAAGCCACGCGCTAGCCAAATGGCGCGCTGCGCCCCCCCGTATACAGATCGCTCCCGGGAGGAACCATGGGAGGGGGCTGCCTGATGCGAACTGCCCGGAGCGGCCATTCGCGCAATCAGGATTACAACGTCACATCCCGCCTTTCGAGTTGTATAATGGTTTCAGCGCTCGTTGACTCTGCGGAACACGAACTCCGGCAGAATGGTCTCCCACTCACTGCGCTTTATGTAGGCTTGAAACCCTTCCTCGTTATCCGCTTTGCGCCAGCGGACGACGGCCCCGACCTTGCCTGAGACGAGGTATGTGCCTTCAGGCGGTGCGTAGTTCCCCGCCATGCGGCCAAGCGTACGTCCTTGCGTGTCTAAGAACACCCATTTTCCATCGCACCGCTCCAGAGACACCTCGTCGTCGGTCTTGGCCTCGGCGATGGCGGCAAGCGTTTGGCTCGTGTCGGCGAGACGTCCGGCATAGGAGAGATCGACTGAGGCCATATCTGGCAGTTGATATAGGTCAGGTTCGGGCAGGTCGGAAGGTTGAGGTGCCGCGACTTGGCGTAAGAGCTCGCTGTTGCTGTCAGCAAGGACGAAGGCATGTGCCCCATGGGTTACCACGGCAAGGCTACGGCGCGCGCGCGTCATGGCGACGTAGAAGAGGCGCCTCGGCGCCTCGCCGTCCTCGCCTTGCGAGATCGCTTGCCAGCCACCGTTCAGGATCACCACATGGTCAAACTCCAAGCCCTTGGACCGGTGGGCAGTGAGCAACAGAAGCCCGCGCTGTGTTCCTCTGACATCCTGCGCCCATTCTGCAAGCCATTCGAGCGCGTCGGGAACCGGGATCGTCTTGGCACCAAGTTCGCGCGCAAGGTCCGCGATGCCCTCGGCAATCAGATCAACCCAGCGCGTAGGCCGCTGCTGGTTCAGGACATCGAGGATGTCCTGAATGGTGAGCATCGCCGCAGGCCGCTGCCGCAGGCCAGCCACCAGATTTTGCATCTCACGGAGGCGCCAGACGCTCGGCAGCTTCTCATTGGCCATCTCCACCAGAAGACCCAGTTTTTCGGCGTAAGCACGCACAGGGCCGAGCCGCCGCCAATCGCGCGAAATTATGGCCGTGCGCGACCAAGAGAAATCCGGGTCCAGATGGGAGAGCCTGACTAGCTCATCCACCGCTGCTACCCCTTGCGCAACGTCATCCCCCGGCACTTCGAGGAATTGGGCGCGTCCCTGTCCTACCGGGTCGTAGGTCGCCATTATCCCCCCACCCGGATGGAGGCTGCGCAGTTTGTCCACAGTGATCGGGTGGCCAGCCTTCATGCGTCCCCGAGCAGGCTCAATCACTTGATTTGCGGCGTCGATGATAAAACGGGTCGAGCGGTAGTTCTCGGTGAGAAATTTCGGCTTGGCGCGGTAATCCTCTTCGAAGCGGCGAATGAACGAAACGGAGGCTCCCGTGAAGGCATAAATGTTTTGGTCGTCGTCCCCAACCGCAAAGAGGCTGAGGCGCTGGTCAGGATCGTCAAGCGAGCGGCCGGCCACAGCGGCAATCAGAGCATATTCTTCGGGGCCAATGTCCTGATATTCATCGACGAGAATCCACCGATAGCCTTGGATTAGGGCCTCGCGCTGCGCCTCGGCCTCGGCGCGGCTTAGCCCTTCACCTGTGATCATACGCACGGCATCACGCAAGATGGCGTCGAAGTCGCGGGTCTCGGTTGAACCACCGGCAAAGCTTGCCCCCACCATTCTCATGGCGAGTGCGTGACAGGTGGAAACAGTCACCCAAGCGGCATCTTCGCCGACAAGACGACGCAGGCGGGCACGGATCTCGGCCGCGGCATGGCGGTTGTAGGTCAGAACGAGAATGCGCTGCGGGTCCTCGCGCCGGACACGCAGAAGATACGCGATACGGTGAACCAGCACTCTTGTTTTGCCCGATCCGGGGCCGGCCAGCACAAGGACGTTGGTCTCCTCACGGTCATCCGCCACGATGTCCTGCTGGGCAGGGTTGCCGAGGTCCTCGACGATCTGCCTCCAGGCACGTCCCGTGGTTTGGCGGCGTATCTCGACACCGCGCCCGGGCATCCAGCGGCGTAGGAAGCGATCTTGTTCTAGCGTAAAATAGTCCTTCGTGAGACTTTGCGCCTCTTCGATCCGCTCAAGCCCTTTTTCGGCATAGGCGGCCATGACATGGGTTTGCAAGGTCTGCTCGCGGTAGTGTTCTTGCAGCGGCAGGAAATCCTTGGCTGAGAACGGCGCGCGCTCGGGGTTCAGATGAATTGTCATAGCCGAGCGGAAGACTGTCAGCCCCTTGCCGAGTGTCAGCACCTGCTGTTCGTGCAGCCAAAGGAGCGTGCGCTCCATCAGCTTGGTCATGTTTTTTACGCCCGAAGTCTTGATGACCGCATCACCGTTCAACTCGGCCAGTAGGTCGCCAAGTGTCGTCTCGACTTGGATGTCCTTGCCCCTGGTGCCGGTTGGCACCTTGCCGATCAGAAATTCGAGAAGTCTCTCGGCGGCCGTCCAGCGTAAGGACGCTGTCTGGTCCACTGCCCGCCACGAACGTTGCAGGACGATCTCAAGAGTCTTGGAAGAGAGCTTTCTCAGTCGGATGTTGCCTTGGTTGCCATCCTCGTCTCGCCCGTCCCGCTCGATACTGCGCAAAAGGCGTTCAAGGATATGAGGGCCTGCGCCAGAATGGCCTGTCTCCCTCATTTTCTGGCTGGCAACGGTGAGGTCAAGTTGGCCACCACCACCGGTGTCAGCTTCGGGTGCCATCTCTCGCATCGTTCCAACCAGCGCGCCCTCCAAAGACCGCGCTGCTGCGAACCGCTGGCGAGAACCGTTCTCGATCCCGACATGAACTTGGACGGTGATGGCAATATCATTCCGAGCAAGGCCCAAAGTCTCAAGGTCTGCCATGGCCTTGGCAAGTCCGCGATGAGTGAGACCCGCGAGCCCGGTCAATTCGTCGATCGAGATGCCCTGATCGGCGGGTGTGTTCATTAGGTGGCGCACGATGTCCAGAAGCTGCTTGCGCCGTGCGCTGGTGACCTGCGCCTGTTCGAGCCGGGCGTTTGCTTCGTCGAGCGTACGCACCATCAGCGAAGAAGGAAAAACCTGTACGCGGTTCTCTTCGCGCGAGACAAGGGTGGCCTCTTCCAGCCAAGACACTGCCGTCTTGACCCGCGTGTCATCCGTTACGCTGTCACGGATAAATTCGCGGTCCTTTTCTTCTCGTACAATTTCTCCGGTGGTCACGACCACCTTGCCACCATTCCGGCCCTGCTCGTCGATCCGACGCAGTGCCTTGAGGATCGCCCCGATCTCATGCCGCTCGAGGCGCGATCGGGCGGTGAGGGAAAACTGCCGCTCGACGTCATCGGTGTGATACATCAGAACGCAATCGGCAGGCATTCGGTCGCGGCCTGCCCGGCCAGCCTCCTGCAGGTAGTTCTCCAGCGAGCCCGGTATATCGGCATGGACAACCAATCGGATGTCAGGCTTGTCTATCCCCATTCCAAAAGCATTTGTGGCGGCAATCAATCGCAAGTCGCCCACGCGAAAGGCTTCCTGTACAAATCGCTTGTCGTCGACCGTCAGCCCCGCATGGAAATGGGCTGCGGCCAGGCCTTGGCCTGTGAGGAACGCCGCGATCCGTTCAGTCTCTTTGCGCGTGGCACAATAGACGACCGCGCCGGAGCGGCCTTCTGGCAGGTGATCCTGTATGGCCGTCAGGATATCTCCGAGTTTGCTCTCTTTGCGCGTCGCCAGTACCGAAAACGACAAGTTTGTCCGCGACGAGCCACCGTCGAAGAGGTCCAGTTCGATGGCGAGCTTCTGTTGAAAGTGGTCGATGATGTCACGCACGACCTCGGGCTTGGCCGTGGCTGTCAGGCAGAGGACTGGGGCTGGTGGTACGTCACCCGAGAATTCGCGGATAAAGCGACTGATGTAGCGATAATCGGGCCGGAAGTCGTGTCCCCATTTCGAGACGCAATGCGCCTCGTCCAGCACCCAGAACCCCACCTCACGCTGCTGCAGGACCGACCGCACCGAGACCGAGCGCAACTGCTCCGGCGATATCAACAGGATTGCGGCCTGACCAAGCCTGACGCGGTCCAGCGCGTCTTGCCGCTCGGGCATCGACAGCATGCCATTGATCGTGACCGCTGAGGAGATTCCCGTGCGCTCCATCCCCTGAACTTGATCGGCCATCAGGGCGACGAGAGGCGAGATGACCACCGTGAGCGCACCAGTCTTATCATAAAGGCTTAATGCGGGAACTTGGTAGCAGACAGACTTGCCTGTGCCGGTGGGCAAGATGCCAAGGACATGTGAATGCGCCATTGCTTTTGCAACGATGACCTCTTGCAGTGGGCGTCCTTCGGCATCGGTTGGTTCGGGACGGTAAGCAGGGAACCCGAACCACTTCCGCAACGCTCCTTTGGGGTCGTTCATCGTGGCGCACCAAGCGCAAGAGGGCTTGCCGCAGTTGGTGTCGCGCAACTGTCGAACGATCAGCGCTGCCTGAGGAAAAGAGGCCCTTACCCAAGGAGGCATGACAGATTCCCCGCCTGAAACAGAAATCCATGCCAGGGCATAAGCCATCGGCCAAACCATCTGCGTATCATTCAGCGCATCCAGCGTAGGACCGACCTGTACGCCGCAAGCCTGACCCTCCAGGATATTGCGGATCGCAGCCAGAGCTGTGACATGGTCCGGCGCGCTCGCGTTGCGTATGTACTGAAAGACCGCATCGAAGCCGTCGGAGCGATCGGTTCGCGTGACAAGGTGATGCCAAGCCAAAAGCAGATCGGGCGACTGCCCTTTGAGGGCTTCAATCTGGTTGCTCAAAACGTCGAATACCAGTCGGGCATCAAGCTCGGGGTCATTCACATGTCCCGCATGCAGCCGCCCGTCATGATGATGCTTGACCAGGTGATGGTAGGGGTTGCGAGGAAAGGCCAAGGGGTTCAGCCAAAGCGTATCGATAGGCGCCATCATTTTGTCACGGAGCCTTGGCCGTGCGGCCAATAGGTACTCGATGTCATGACGCAGAATGTTATGGCCAATAATGTAGCTGTTTGTGTTCAAGGCCGCTTCCAGCCTGTCGAGCGAATGCTGGAGCCTTCCTTTGCCTGCCACGACCGCCGGGCCAGGACCAGAGCGAACGGCCGCCAAGTCGAAGATCTCTGCTTTCTTGGGATCAACCTCCAGATCGACTGACAGGCACCGTTCCAGAAAGGGCGCCTTATCTTCCGTTTTTTGACGCAAGAAGCTGAGAAAAGGCATCCAGTCCAGTCACATAATCGGCAGGTTGTCCAAGTGTTAAGGCACCCCTCATCGCCCGGCAACACAATTGCCCTCTCCGGGGCTTGAGATGCTATGCCCACCAGACCTACGAACGGTGTCAGCATCGTCAATGACGAGCTTGGTACAGCAACCGCTCCAGCAATGGGCGGGGATGGACTCGGCCTAAAATCTCGCTCCATTATTGCTGGTATCACCCGGCGATCGTGACCGGATACCCCATTGCCATCACGTCATGTGCCGACGATAAATGCGAGTGTCGGATCCCCGTCATGCATGCCGGAGCGACACGAACGGCCCAAGCACTAAATCGCTTCGCGATAGGGGCGCTTGTGGTCGGTGTTGTGCTGAACCGGGATTTGTTTCGCGTTTTGTGATGTTGGGTGTGTGCTGTTGGTCGAGGTGATTTTGCCTCGATTAACAGAGGACAATCCGATGAACATTCAGCACTCCACACCAACGACACCCCTTCGTGCGCGCATGATTGCCGATATGTCGGGGCGCAATCTCGGCCCTGCGTCCCAGAGCAGCCACCTGCGTGCGTGTAAGCGATTTGCGGCCTGGCTGGGGCGATCACCGGAGACTGCGACACCGGATGATGTGAAGTATTTCCAGCAGTATTTGGTCGAAAGCGGCGTCAGCACCTGCACGCGGAACCAGACGATGACAGGCGTTAAGTTTCTGCTCCGCGTGACCCTGCGACGGCATGATCTTGTGGCCGAGATCTTCCATTTGAAGGAACCGGTGAAAGTGCCACTGGTGCTGAGCAAAAAGGAGATTA
>Ga0163216_101403_pt1 | contig 14971 bp, 15 predicted proteins | sample SynspAceP_FD_167610 | JGI IMG/M metagenome (GOLD analysis project Ga0163216, IMG submission 167610) | Saline lake microbial communities from Ace Lake in Antarctica - Synechococcus sp. Ace-P (Illumina Assembly) | ecosystem: Environmental > Aquatic > Non-marine Saline and Alkaline > Saline ...
GTCATCATCCCTGCGCCCTACTGGGTCAGCTATCCGGAAATGGTGGCGATCTGCGGCGGCACTTCAGTGTTCGTGCCGACCACGATCGAGAACAGCTTCAAGCTCGCTGCTGCCGATCTGGAAGCTGCGATCACGCCAAAAACCAAGTGGCTGATGTTCAACTCGCCGTCCAACCCCTCGGGTGCGGCCTATACTGAAGCCGAACTCAAGGCGCTGACGGATGTGCTGATGCGCCATCCTCACGTCTGGATCCTCGCGGACGACATGTATGAGCACCTGACTTATGGCGATTTCGTTTTCACCACGCCTGCCCAGATCGAGCCGGCGCTGAAAGACCGCACGTTGACCATGAATGGCGTGTCGAAAGCCTATGCGATGACCGGCTGGCGTATCGGCTATGCTGCCGGCCCGCTGGAACTGATCAAGGCGATGGACATGATCCAGGGCCAGCAGACGTCGGGCGCTTGTTCGATTGCGCAGTGGGCAGCGCTTGAGGCGCTTACGGGTACGCAGGATTTCATTCCGAAAAACCAGGAAATCTTCCGCGGCCGCCGCGATCTGGTGGTGTCGATGCTCAACCAGGCCAAGGGCATCCAGTGCCCGACGCCAGAGGGCGCCTTCTACGTCTATCCGTCCTGTGCCGAGCTGATCGGCAAGACTTCTCCATCGGGCAAAGTGATCGAGAGCGACGAGGATTTCGTGACCGAATTGCTCGAAACCGAAGGCGTGGCCGTGGTGCACGGCTCGGCCTTTGGCCAGGGCCCCAACTTCCGCATCTCCTACGCCACGTCAGAGGAATTGCTGGAAGAAGCCTGCAACCGGATCCAGCGCTTCTGCGCAGCCCTGCGCTGATCATATTGTAGGAGCGCGGAGACACGCTAAGGCCAAACTTTTACGACCGCCCTGTCTTGGGGCGGCCGTTTTCGTTTCAGGTCCAGCGCAGCAGCCAGTACCCCACTGCGGAGGCCGCCGCAGTCAGAATGGTGCCCCAAGCCATGTCGACAAGGCTCATGACCAGCGGCCAGTTTTTCAATGTGGCCAGATTGGTGATGTCGTAGGTTCCGTAGGCGGCAAACCCGAGAACCGCACCCAGCAGCAGCGCATCCTGCAGCGAGCCTGAACGGAAAGCCGGTGCGGACGCCAGCAGGACCACGACTGCGGAATACATCACATAGAAAATCGCGGCGATCGACAGGCGCGGCTGGTCAAGCATCAACTCGCCGAGCTGGCGGGCGTAAAATCCCTTGGCGACGAGGCCGAGCCAGACAGCATCAATGATCAGGATAAAGGCCGCGGTTCCGGCCCAGGCCTTGAGAAAACCCGCCGGAATCATCGTGCGCCCTCAGCGGCTGAGCTGAAGCTTCTGGCGGTGCTGGTCGTGTGCCGGGTGTGTCGGGTCATGGGGAATTGCCTTTCAGTCTGAGGCCGTCTTTCGGGCCTATGCCGTTTTCAGCTCAGGCGCGCGGTCGGCGATACTGGCTGCGTAGGATTTGGGAACAAGGGTTCGCAATGCACCGGGATGGCAGATGCATTCCACCTCCTGCTCCAGTGGTATGATCTCGCCGTCAATCGCGGCTTTTGATGCGCCGCGGGCATTGGGAAATTTCAATGTGACTTTGTGCGCCGACTCGACGCTCATGTCAGGGTCTTCCTTGAGTTTGCCAATGGCTGCGCTCAGCGTCATCCGGAAGACCGTGCCCGGTTTGAGTGCGCGGGCCTGATAGACGCCCAGAACGCCCTCGTCGAGAAGCGCTGCATAGGCCAGCGATGTATCGCCGAACAAATTGTTGGATACGGAGACGGCGGAGACAATCTGGCGGGTATGCCCGGACCCGGACCCGGTATCGATCTTGACGCCGAAGCGTGGCGGATGGAGGATGACCCGACCAAGGGTCTTGATCGTTGATGTGATTTTGCGAAAGCGCGTCGAGGTGTCCAGCCTCGATCGCTGGTGCACCAGGCGAGCGTGCAGGCCAACTGAAAACTGATGAATGAACGGACGACCATTCGCGGTCGCGATATCGAGCGGGCGTTCGTCGGCGTCCGCAAGCGCGTCGAGCGCTTCGGATGGATCGAGCGGAAGGCTGAGGCTGCGCGCAAACATGTTCATTGTGCCCAGCGGCAGCACGCCGAGGATCTTGCCGGATTTGAAACATGCTCCTGCTGCGGCCGAGATCGTGCCGTCACCGCCACCGGCTACAATGGTGTCGGTGTCTTTGTCATCTGCGAGCTCATCGAGGGTTTTGACAAGATCCTTGCCTGATACCAGCCGCACCCTACAGTCGCGGCCGTTTGCGGACAGTTTGGCGGTCGCCATGTCACCGAATTGCTTTGCGTCCATTCCGCGAATGGTGCCGCCGTCCTGATTGAGTATCATGGTGATGCGCATTTTGGTCCCCGTGAGCATAGAACGACGCATTACAACGGAGCAGCCGCGTCAAAGTTCCATCGCATCTTTCCGCTGATTGAGTGTACGGGGGCAGGGATGCGGTGGATCACTTCCCGTGCAGAATGGAACCAGGATGTGTTCGGGGCATCTTCTGGCGCAGCGGGGACTTTGCCTGTCCCGGGCGAACCCAGGACAGGCGATTGAAGGCTCATCCGTTCTTGTGTGCGATCATCAGCTCCACGCGCTTGAGCTCGCGCATTATCCGGTCTGCCTGCATCTGCGGCATCAGGCTTGTCTTGAGAATGGTGGCGACAATCATCAGCGTGGCGGAGGGCAGACCCCATTTCAACGCTGTCAGTACATCGGCTGCGGTGAAGAAGTGCCAGCCGCTCCAGACAGCCGCCAGGAACAAGCCGGTCTGGGCGATCATGATGACCCATGACACCCAGCCGAGCTTGCCGGTGAACTGGCTGGCGCCGAGTGCGAACCAACCGAGTTGACTTGTCTCGCGCAGCATCTCCTTGTCTTGATCCGACAATGCTTCTTCTATCAACTGGTCGAGCTTACTCATCGAGGTCTCCTTTCAGGGCTTTGTTCAGTTTTGTCCGTGCATGCATCAGGCGGGTCTTGATGGTGCCGGGTGGCACGTCGAGGGCAATGGCGACTTCGGCAACACTCATGTCCTCAAGATAAAACAACGAAATGGCGGCGGCCTGTGGTGGTGGCAGCGCTTTGATTGCCTGACGGACTGCATAGGCATCGGCGGCCATTGATCCAGTTTCGACCACGGTGAGTTCATCAGGTTCAGCCGTATCGTTGATGTGTTGGCGGCTTTTAATCCGTGCGGCTACGATCCGCGCGGCGCGCCGGGTTACAATCCGGTAGGCCCAGGCCGCAAATGCCCGGTCGTCGCGCAAGCGGGGCAACCCCTTGATGATCTCGATCCATGCATCCTGGACGGCATCATGGGCGTCGTCACGATTGCCCAGAAGCCGGGCGGCGTGGCGCAACAGGGCTGGACCGCGCAGTGTGGCAAGCTGTGCAATGGCGCCGGTGCTGCCCATACGCGCGCCTGCGACCAGGTACTCTTCAACTATGTGTTGCTTGCTGCGCATCCAGGCTTTCCTTGTCACGGATATTACAAGGTGGCGTCAGGTGAGGCTTTGGTTCAAAGCGAAGCATAAAAAAAGTTTCGGGCCGCTCAGGGAACCAGACCGGTGATTGTCCCGCGATAGCTGAGGAGACCCTCGGCCAGCGCGTCGAAAGTTACCCGGCAGCGCGGAACCATCTTCAGGTTCTCGTGCATGACCAGGAAGGTCATCAGTTCCAAGTCGACTTGCCCGGCAACCAGCCGCACCAGATCCGGATCGCGGGCAGCCAGCGCGACCTGACACATGCCAATGCCCCCACCGGCGCGGATCATGGCCAGTTGAGCAACGTTGCTGTCAGTCCGGAAATCGAAGCGTATGTCTGAAATGTCGGGGTATTTTTTCGCCATGTCGCGCACATAGGCGAGCTGGCGATCAAAGCCGATTAACCGGTGCGCGGGCAAATCTTCGATGGTCTTTGGTGTCCCATGCCGGTCAAGGTAGTGACGATGGGCAAACAGGCCAATCGGGATGCCGCCGATCTTGCGGCTGACCAATGCACCTTGGGTTGGCTCCACCATGCGCACGGCGATGTCGGCCTGTTGCTTGAGAAGGTCCTCGACGGCATCAGAGAGCGAAAGCTCGATTGCCAGGCGCGGATAGCGTTCCTGGAGTTCGGTCAGGATTGGCGGCAGCACCTCGATCCCGATGACCTCGCTGGCGCTGATGCGTACCGTGCCCTCGGGGCTTTCGCCATCACCTGATGCTGCGCGGGCCAGAGCGGCGGCACTGGCGGCCATTGTCTCGGCGTAGGTGCGCATGCTCAGCGCCGTCTCTGTGGGCAGCAACCCCTGATAGGAGCGCAGGAACAGCGGTTTGCCAGCAGCTGTTTCCAGCGCATCGAGATGCCGTCCGATGGTGGGCTGGGTCAGCCCCAGGGCACGGGCGGCGCCGGACTGCGATCCTTCGTCCAGGATGGCAAGAAAAGTCCGGTAGTGATCCCAGTCGAGAGAAAGTATGACCATGCATTATTGTATAGCGATTCAATGAAAATGCGCAATTCCGTTTAGCGTGGTTGCAAATCATATTGATCCTATCGAAACCGATGGGGATCAGACATGACCAACGACATGACAAATATGCTGCCGGCGCGAGAAGAACGTATAGCGCTCGTGCTCGGGGCAACCGGCGGTGTCGGCGGCGCGGTTGCCGAGAAACTGCTGGCAAATGGCTACACCGTGCGGGCAATGCACCGTAATGCCGCAGCAAACGCCATCAAGACACCGAAGTATGATTGGGTCAGCGGCGACGCGATGAACCGGGACGAGGTGATGCGGGCGGCCTCAGGGGTGGATCTGATCGTTCATGCCGTTAATCCGCCCGGATACCGCAACTGGGGTACGCTTGTGCTGCCGATGATCGACAACACCATCGCTGCCGCCAAAGCCGTTGACGCCCGTATCCTGATGCCGGGTACCATTTACAATTTCGCGCCAGATACATTTGACGCCATCACCGAGGAAAGCCCGCAGAAGCCGGCTACGATCAAAGGCCGGATCCGTGTGGCGCTCGAGCAGCGGCTTGAAGCCGCCGCCAAGAACGGCACCCAGGTGATCCTGGTCCGGGCAGGAGATTTTTTCGGTCCCGGCGCCGGCAACAACTGGTTTGCCCAGGCGGTGGTCAAACCCGGTGCGCCCTTGAAAGCAATCACAAATCCGGCCGATCCGGGCGTCGGTCACCAATGGGCCTATTTGCCTGATGTGGCCGAGACCATGGTGCAACTGGTCGTCAGAGCTGACGAATTGCCCTCTTTTGCCCGCTTCCACATGGAGGGTTTCTGGGATCATGATGGCGAGCAGCTGGGCCAAGCCATTCGCCGTGTCACCGGCAAGGCCGATTTGCCGATCAAACGGTTTGCCTGGTGGATGCTGCGTCTGGGTAAACCTTTCGTGGCCGTATTCCGTGAGCTGCTGGAGATGCGCTATCTATGGCAGAGAGAATTGCATATGCGGAATGACAGGCTGGTGGCGTTCCTTGGCACTGAGCCGCGCACACCCATCGATCAGGCGGTGCGTGAGACCTTGAGCAGTCTCGGTTGTCTCGATGCTCAGGCTGGTTCGCAAAGTATGGTGATTGCCGACAGCAAAAGGCTGCGGGCATGAAGGCGAGAGAGCGATGGTTGACGCCTGCGCCGGTTTTGGCAGTGCTCGTCACCGGGGGGGCTGATTAGCGAGGTCTATCTCGCCGGGCTTGCTTGTTATGGCTGGCCCGGATCAGGCGGCAGGATCTATCGCCGTTCGGCGTCGCTTTTGCTGCGCTCTGTCTGCTGCAAATCAGTCTCGTCGTCGCCGGTATGATGCTGATTGCTACCCTGGACGTGCTGCGCAGGGCCGGAATGGGCCAGCAGAAAACGGAGCTTTGAGCTCAGAATCCGGACAAAAAAATGGGCCACGAGATTGCTCTCGGGCCCAATAGGTATGAAGGTCAAAAACCTCCAGAGGGGAACAGCTCATGCGGCGGCACTGGGAGGAGTAGGCCGCCATAACTGCATCAGCTGCAGTCGATATGGTGTTTAATTGGGCACTGTGCAAGGCAATGATGCGCATGTCAGCCATGCGAGGACTGCATGGCCTGAAAACAGGCATTTGCAGCTCAGAATCCGGACAAAAAAATGGGCCACAAGATTGCTCTCGGGCCCAATAGGTATGAAGGTCAAAAACCTCCAGAGGGGAACAGCTCATGCGGCGGCACTGGGAGGAGTAGGCCGCCAAAGGTGCATCAGCTGCAACCGATATGGTTCTTTATTGAGCAATGCGCAAGAGAATGATGCGCATGTCAGCCATGCTGAAGCTGCATGGCTATTTTGTTGGCGAATAAATAGGCAAAAAGCGGAATGCGATTTTCCTGATCGTTTTCGGCGTTTGATCCGATTAGGAGAGACCGGCTGGGTTGATCAAAAATTCCAGTTGCGGGCCTTGCTGATCAGAAAATCACGGAAAGCTTTGAGTTTAGCCGCGTTTTTCATTTCCTCCGGATAGCAGAAATACGTGTCAAATGAGGGAATGTCGGCGGGAAGATTGAGCTGCACCAGCGCCAGATCACGATTGATCATGTAATCGGGTAGCAGAGAAATCCCGGCGCCATTGAATGTCGCCCGCCGGATCGCCGGCAAGTTGTTTATCTGCAATTGCGCCTGTCGCCGGTTTTCGGGCGTGCGTCCGGCGGTTTCGAGCCAATTCACGTCCATCAGATAGGCTGGTGCGGGCTCGCCGAAGGTGATGATTCGGTGATCATCCAGATCCTCCAGCGTCTTTGGTTCGCCATGCCGGGCAAGATAGGTCGGCGACGCATAAATATGCATATGCACCGTGAACAGTCGTCGCTGAATAAGGTCTGGCTGCTGCGGCTGGCGCAGGCGGATGGCGCAATCAGCCTGCCGCATGTTGACGTCGAGTTCCTCGTTGTCGAGCAGCAGCTGCACATCAACATCGGGATAGAGCGTCTGGAATTCCTGCACCTTTTCGGTAAGCCAGCCCTGGCCGAAGCCAACCGTTGTGGTGACACGTAATTTGCCTGAGGGCCGTTCACGGGTCTCGGTCAGCTGGTTTCTGACCGATTCCAGCTTCATCAGCACTTCATGGGCGGTCTGGTAGAGAATTTCACCCTGCTCGGACAGGATCAGGCCGCGGGCGTGACGGTGAAACAGCTTGGCGCCGATATCCATCTCAAGTGCGGACACCTGTCGTGAAATGGCGGATTGCGACAGATGCAGCTTCTCTGCCGCATGCGTGAAGGAGCCAGCCTCGGCGGCGGCATGAAAAATACGCAGTTTGTCCCAGTCGAGTGGCACCAAGAACCCGTCCCCCTGGCCCGTTGATCGGGCCTTTATCCGGCGCTTGTGCGCCTATTCGGCGGCTTCGGCCTGTCTGGCATGGCCTGCCAGATAGCGTTCGGCCTCCAATGCTGCCATGCAGCCCATACCAGCCGCAGTCACGGCTTGACGGTAGATATCGTCGGTGACGTCGCCGGCAGCAAACACGCCGGGTACATCTGTGGCAGTCGAATCGGGTGCTGTCCACAAATAGCCGTTGGGCTTGTGCTTGAGCTTGTCCTTGAACAGGCTGACGGCTGGCGCATGCCCGATGGCCACAAAGACGCCGTCAATCGGCATATCGGTCATGACACCGGTCTTGCGGTTCTTGACGCGGACGCCGGTGACAGAGGGGGGCATTGGTGGTTTTGCCGGCGTTCCCAGATATTCGACAACTTCGGTGTCCCAGATCACATCGATATTGGATTTTTCAAATACCCGTTGTTGCAGGATTTTTTCCGCACGGAACTCATCCCGGCGGTGGATAACAGTGACCTTCGCCGCGAGGTTGGACAGATACAGCGCTTCTTCGACCGCGGAATTGCCGCCGCCGACAACGATCACGTTCTTGCCGCGATAGAAAAAACCGTCACAGGTGGCGCAAGCCGAGACGCCGAAGCCCATGAATTCTTTTTCAGTCTCGATTCCCAGCCATTTGGCCTGCGCGCCGGTGGCGATGACCAGCGCGTCGCAGGTCCAGACCGCACCGGAATCGGTCTTCACGGTGAAGGGGCGTTCGGTCAGCTCGACTTCGGTGACGAGATCATTGACGATTTCGGTGCCAACATGCTCGGCTTGCTTGAGCATCTGTTCCATCATCCATGGCCCCTGCACGGGATCGGCATAGCCTGGATAATTCTCCACGTCAGTGGTGATCATCAGTTGCCCGCCTTGCTCCATACCGGCAATCAGCACAGGCTTGAGCATGGCGCGGGATGCATAGATCGCTGCGGTGTAGCCTGCAGGGCCGGAGCCGATGATGAGTACGGGAACATGGCGAGTGGACATGGGTGGATCCTGAAACAAATGTTGCGAGGGCCATTTTGGGCTATCCTCGGTAACGCATCAATGACGAAAGCTGGTGTTTCAACGCTCGGCGTCACAATGCATAGCGACTTTTCCTCATTTAGGTGCGCGCAGGCCCCGGTTTCAAGCTTGCGCAATGAGTTACGCACAGAACTTCGCATCACAAAGCGTGGTTTGGCTTTACAGATGCTGCGCGCTGACGCAATAAAGTTTCGCCGTTGAGTTCCTTTCATGCAGGGGGACGGTGTTGAAAACAAGGAAGATTTTATGGCGATCAAAGCCGAGCTCGATGCGATTGACCTCAAGATCCTGCGTGAGTTGCAGAATGACGGGCGCATGACCAATGTGGACTTGTCAGCACGCGTTGGCATCTCTGCGCCCCCATGCCTCCGGCGGGTGCGCAAGCTCGAGCAGGCGGGCATTATTCGCGGCTATAGGGCGCTGTTGAATGCACCGAGCCTTGGATTCGATCTTGTCGCGTTCTGCATGGTCGGGCTCAAGTACCAGTCGGATGCAAACCTGAAGGCCTTTGCCGCCAAGACCAATGAATGGCCGATTGTCCGGGAAACCTGGATGGTGTCGGGCGAGAGCGATTTTCTTTTGCATTGCGTGGCACGCAACCTCAGCCATTTCCAGGATTTTGTCATCGAGCAGCTGACTTCAACTGATAATGTCGACACGGTGCGGACCATGCTGACAATCAGGCGGGTCAAGGACGAAGGGCTGGTGGCCCTGTAATCAAGGGCATCTGGTAATCAGAGACAACGGCGGCGCAGGGAATTGCCGTGGTGCCGGGGCAGCGCAGGTGTGTTGTTTCAGACCGCCGACCAGAGGGCTTGATAGACGGCATCGATTCCATCGGCTTCCTGTGCAACGCTGAACTGCTCGACGGCCCGGGCGCGGGCGGCGTTTGCCATCGACTGTTGGCGTAATGGGTCCGACAGAATCTCGATAATCCGGCCGGATGCCACTTGCGGATCGCCGCCGGGGATCACTGTGCCAGCCGCGCCGTTGCCCGAAAATTCGTCAAACCATCCGGTATCGCTTGCCACGAACGGAACCCCGGATGCCATCGCCTCCAACGGCGTGACGCCGTAGCCCTCATAGCGCGGCAGCGCCACCAGAAGGCTGAGCCCGCGCACCAGATCCGGCATGGTGGTTGCATCGATTTCGCCCGGAAACAGAATCCGTTCGCTCAGTCCCGCCTTAGCAACCTGATTTTTCAACCGCGTCAGGAAATGGGCGTGTTCAGTTGCTGCCTTGCCCAGCACCAAAGCCGTGTATCCGGGCAGAGCGGGAAGCGCGGCGATCATTGCTTCCACGAAGCGGTCGGTTCCTTTTTCCTCGCGGATGCGGCCGATGGTGGCGATGCCGGCTGTGCCGGGATAGCCGTTGCTTGCCCAGGCCTGACGGCGGGATGGAGCTGGCTGGAAACGGTTGATATCGACACCATGGGGAACCACGGCCTGAACACCGGGCACATAGGTGGCCGCCTCGGGGGTGGTGGCGATCACCGCGTCCATGCGTGAAATCAGCCAGCGCGGCACCGAGCTGTGGCGACGTTGGGCGGCTGAGGTGAACACCAGTCGAACCGGTAGTCTCAGGATGTCGCGGGCGAAGATGCCGGCCCACATTTCGGGATTTCGACGCACATGCCAGATGTGAAATTTCTTGCCGGATGGCGGCCGGCGTGACAAACGCACAGCCTGCCAGAACGAGACAGGATCGAGGCCGCCGGGCAGAGGGCGGCCTACCAGCCTTACATCATAGCGCTTGAGCTGCTCATGAGCGACGGCGGCGGCAGTTGCCGAAACGCCGGTGAAATTGCGGTGCATGTTGAGCACGAACAGCAGATCCCGACCGCCCTGGTCGTTGCCTGGTCCAGGGACGGTGGCGGGATCAGTGGGCATGAAACGCTCGAGTGTTTATGCAGAACGGGCGGTCAGCCCCATGTCACCGCAAGAATTTCGTAAGCCTTGGAACCGCCGGGAGCGACAACCTCGATGGATTCGCCGACAGATTTTCCGATCAGCGCGCGCGAGATTGGCGAGGAGATCGAAATCCGGCCTGCCTTCACATCGGCTTCCTGGTCGCCGACGATCTGGTAGGTTCTTTCCTCTTCGGTGTCCTCATCGACCAGCTTGACGGTGGCGCCGAACTTGACCGTATCGCCCGACAGCTTCGACAGGTCGATAATTTCTGCGCGGCCGACATAATCCTCGACCTCGCCGATACGGCCTTCATTGAGGCTCTGGGCTTCCTTGGCAGCATGATATTCGGCATTCTCCGAAAGGTCGCCATGGGCGCGTGCTTCGGAGATAGCCTCGATGATCCGCGGCCGTTCGGATTGCTGACGCCAGCGCAGTTCATCCCGCAGCTTGGTGTAGCCTCCTTGCGTCATCGGAACCTTCTCAACCATCAGTCTAATCCTTGTCATGTCGTGCTGACGCCGTGTCAAATGGCGGCAACACACAAAAATGAAACGGCCTCCGAAGTGGATACTTCGAAGCCGTCCCAATGTTTCCTTGCGTCAGGCTTATCAAATTCGATTGAAAAATTCACCTGAAAAAAACGGGACAGCTTTCACGGCCGGTTTCAGGACAGAAACCTGATTCTTGGCCGCTACCTGCTTCGATGTCATGATGAGGCATTGTATCTGAAAATTACAAGGAGCGCTTCATGGTTGCTGTAAAGGTCGCTACATTCAATCTCTATCATTTTGCGGCACCAGGCATTTTCTGGCACGAGCGCAAGCCGTCGGCGACCTATTCGGAAACCCAGTGGGCGGATAAAAAGAGCTGGATCGCGGACGTTGTGGCGGAAATGGATGCCGATGTGATCGGCTTTCAGGAAGTGGTGTCGCAGGATGAATTGAAAGCGCTGCTGGCGGCGAACGGCTATCCCTATTTTTCAAGCCCTGCGCATCCCATCCTCGATGCTGAAGATCCGGCGGTTTACGTCAACGCAACCGTTGCGATTGCCTCGCGCCATCCGTTTGTCAGTGTCCACGCGCTCTCGGGCGTCGCCGGTCTGCCAGACGACACGGTGATCGACGCCGATTTCAATTTCTCCCGCACCCCGGTCGATGCTGTGATCGATCTGCCGGGCATTGGCGAGACCCGGATCTTTGTCTGCCACTTCAAATCCCAGGGCGCCTTTGTCGATGATGACGACATCGACGCGCTGGCCGACTGGGGTGACAAGATCCGCACCGCCTATATGGCGCGCGCCATGTCTGGCGTGAACCAGATAGCCAAGCGCGCCGCCGAAGCAGGCGCGATCTACCGCATGTTCCGGCAAACGATCGACGCCGACCCGGATGCGCCAGTGATCCTGCTCGGCGACCTTAACGAGGACCCGGCGTCGCACATGATTTCGATCCTGACCCAGGCCGACCGGGTCTGGTCCTGGGGCAGCGTTGCCGCCACTGCAATCCCCGATGAGTTCGCCTATCTCAAGCATGTCTACAAGCTCTATGACAGTTTCAATCTTGTGGTGATGCAGGGGCTCGCCCGCCCCAATACCCATGACGGCATCGTCTCCGGCTCGGTGCTGGATTACTGCGTGGTCTCCAACGGGCTTAACCCGAAGAACCCGCGCCGCCGTGGCACGGTCACCAAGACCGAGGTGTTTGACGCGCATTTCGAGATCGGCCCGCCGAAGGATCGTTCATCGGATCACGCGCCGGTGGTGACGACGATTGAGGGGGCGGGCGAGGGGTGATGGAAAGATCCTGTTTCGGCTGCCGGTTTATCCATGGTTGACGCAGATGATCGCTATGCTGACAATGGAACAAGTTCTTGTCTCATCAGCGCTTTAAGGAGCCAAACTATGATTCGACTGTTTCTTGCGCTGGTTTTCGCGTCGACGTTCGCCGCCTCTGCATCTGCTCTGCAGAAATTCGAGCAATACCGGATCATGGGCAGCGAAATCCGCTCTGTCCGGCTGGGACCGCAGGAGGTCGAGGATCCGGCGACGCTGATCATCGAACTGGTGTCGGAATCCTCCGGATCCCGGGAGATCATGATCGAATCCGACGGCAGTCTTGATGAGTGCAAGACCACGATCGACTACGTCATTGGCGATAAGGCCAGCTACATCCAGATCACCACTCAGCTCACGGCGGACACGATGAACGGTGTCATGGTGACCGAGTGCGCGAGAATATCCGTTCCAGGCTATTGAGGGGTGCGGCTGGTCGCTGTCTTCCTCGGGGCGGTCTTTGCCGGATCACCGGCCTGCTGGCGCGGGCCGGGTTTTTACCACCTCGTAAGTCTGTGGCAGGTTCGGCGGTTTGTAATCGGGGCGTTTGTCCCGGCGCTCGATCACGGATTCATGCAGCTTCGCGCCTTCGGGAATTCTGCGGCGATCGAACATCGGGATATGGAGTTTGCCGAACTGCATCCGGTGGTAAAAAGCGGTCTTGAGCTTTTTGCGTGGCAGGAATTCAACACAAGACCAAGCCGCGTTCATCGAGTTGTTGATGTCGGCCAGAGGGTCGGTCCGACCATAGTGCTTGCCGCCCTTGGTGGCCTGATCATTGGCAGTGTCCGCTTCAAGAGCTGCATTGCCATCAATCGGTTCTCCATGGGTTAGGAGCCGGAACACCTCTTCATTGCCAAAAACACCGGCAGCTTCTGCTTCGCGGTAGAGCCACTCCAGCGGAATTTTCGCAAGCCCGCTCTTGGCATCCGGATAGCCGCCGCCGACATCGCCATGACAGCCGGTGAACCAGACTTCCTCGAAATCCTGCGGCCTCTTCTCATAGGACCGGGTCTTGCGCGACCACTCTTCATAATTCTGCCCCGGTTCCCACAGCGAGGGCTGGAAATAGGTTCGCTGCTCGTCGATGGCGACGGCGTGGCGGACAATCTTCACCCGGTCGTTCTTGTTGGTATAGGCCTTCTGGGTGATGGTCAGCCAGGGAAAACCGGCCGTGGTGTCAAACACCGAAGCCACCGTGTCCCACACACCGAGAAACTCGATGCGAATGCCGGAGCCATCGAGCACCTTCTGGAAATGGCCGATCTCGGCGCTGAAACCCTCGGACCCCGGCTCGCCAAGCCGCGCGTAGGCGCGCCAGGCATAGCGCACCAGCTGCAGTTGCTCCGGCCGCACCAACCCGAAAATACGGATGAAACCGGCGAGCAGGCGCGCGGTGTAGGAGCCGCGCGAAAAGCCGAAGATATAGATCTTGTCGCCATACTCAAAGTTTCTGACCAGGAATTCATAGGCCTGCATCACATTGTCGGCGATGCCCGCGCCGGTGGCCAGCCCCAGCACGATCCGGGTTTTCGATTTGAATCGCTGCCACCAACCGGTAAGGCCGAATGTGCCGACGCCGGGCTGATAGAACACCAGTTGCTTCTTCGACCGCTCAAGGCTGCCATACAACCTGAGCACATTGGTCCGGTCGCCGGAGATCTGGTTTGACGTACCGTCCAGCAGAATGACGATGTTCTTGGCCATGGCGCGGCCCTCCACCTGAAGGATGATACGCGAGAAGCGGGGAGGCGGCAATCAGAGGGGTGCATCGGGCTTTGTCCAAGGCAGGGTTCAGGCTAAGGCGCGGATATGTCAGCGGTCGCCTTCGCCCTGTTCGAGAAGTCGCTCCAGCCTGTCGAAGTTCTGTTCATTGGCGGCGTGCAGGAACTTTTCCATTGCCTCGTTGTCTTCCGTGCGGTCGAACAGCATGCGCCATGACAGGCGAGCGCCGCGATCATCATCGGCAAAGCGCATCTCTAGCCCGAAGACATGAACCGGTTCGTGGTGTGTCATCCGCACCATCTCTCCCGCGGTAACCTCCTCGAAGGTCCAGCGGTTGTGAAAGTCGGTGCCGTTGTCGGCGGTCATGGTGACCAGCCAGTCTCCGCCGGGCCTCAGATCGAAAGCCGAAATGGTGTTGCTGAACCCTTCCGGTCCCCACCATAGGGCCAGCTTCTGCGGATCGGCGAAGGCATCGAACAGCGTTGCCCGGTCAACCGGGAACAGGCGGCTGTTGAGGATCTCGATCGTGTCGGTCATGGTCCGCTCTTGCCCGGTGTCTATCTTAACAGTGCTTCACCGCGCAGACGCGCGGTTGCTGGATCCCGGATCAGGTCCGGGATGACGAGGTGTTGGGAGCGCTAAGCCCCCAACACAATCTCCTTCAAGCCGCCGGAAAGTAACTCTGCAGCGGATGCACTTCGAGATTGCCTGCCTTCAGCGCGGCGATGGCTTGGGCGGCGGAGAGGCTGCCGGACATGGTGGTGAAGTAGGGCACTTTCTGCATCAGGGCGGCGCGGCGGAGCGACTTGGAATCCGAGATGGTCTTGGCGCCTTCGGTGGTGTTGATCACCAGCTGCACCTGACGGTTCCGGATCGCGTCCTCGATGTGCGGGCGGCCTTCGAGCACCTTGTTGACGTGCTCGACCTCGAAGCCCTCGCCCTTGAGGAAATCAGCGGTTCCCGACGTCGCCATCACCTTGAAGCCGTTGTCGACCAGAATGCGGATGGCTTCGAGCACGCGCGGCTTGTCCTCGTCACGAACCGAGACGAACACCCGGCCCGAGCGCGGCAGGTCGACGCTGGCGCCGAGCTGCGCCTTGGCGAAGGCAA
>Ga0163216_101404_pt1 | contig 14968 bp, 14 predicted proteins | sample SynspAceP_FD_167610 | JGI IMG/M metagenome (GOLD analysis project Ga0163216, IMG submission 167610) | Saline lake microbial communities from Ace Lake in Antarctica - Synechococcus sp. Ace-P (Illumina Assembly) | ecosystem: Environmental > Aquatic > Non-marine Saline and Alkaline > Saline ...
CATACTAACTCCAAAATCTCTTTAAATATTTTAGCTTCTACTGCAGTCTTATCAGTGTGGCTCTCTTGCTTATTATCATGATTAAACCAAATAACATCCATTCCTAAGTTAGAAGCGCCTAAAATATCTTTTTTAAAGCTGTCTCCTATCATGCATACTTCACTAGCTTTTAAATTTAGTTTTTTTAGTGCTAGCATAAACATATAAGGGTGAGGTTTTTCTTTGCCTGCTTCTTCACTTGTGATGATAATATCACAATATTTATTTAGTTTTAATTGCTCTACTTTTCTATATTGAATATGAGCAGTTAAATCTGTAACTAAACAAATTTTATTTCTATATTTTTCTAATAAATCATATACCCCATTAAATGGCGTCATATTCTCTAAAAAAGTATCCCAGTAGACGTTGTAAAGTTTAAGGCTGTATTGAAGTGGATTGATTTTTAAAATTTCACACATTTTTTGAAAATACAGCAGTCTATTGTGAGAAGCAGCTGTTTCACTTAACTCCATATGAACTTTTCTTCTTGCTTTATTATATGCTAATACTATTTCATCTTCGTCAATTTTGAATGTTTTTATGAAAAAAGATACAACGTTTTTTTTTGCGATGGTATGGGAGATATTGTAATCATAAAGTGTGTTGTCTATATCGAGTAGTAATGCTTTATATTTCATCTATTTATTGTCTTCTTTTAGTTTTTCACTAATTATTTTTAATAATATAAGCTGAATAAGACCATCGTAACCTTTGTCCCATTTTGGTTTTGGCGCTATTATTTCATCTATATTATCGATTGTACTAAGAGCGATATTTTCAAAATCAATTTGTGGTTTTGACTTTATCTCTATATGTTGAGATTTTAAATCATCGTTATAATCCCACACAAAATCACAATTAATTTTTTCTAAAATATTTTCTATATGGATATTCGCATCAAAAGTGATCCGTAATCCTATTTTAATATTAGCTTGCTCATATCCAATCTCAAATGAATTAATAGCAAAAAAATGGATAACGACGTCTGAGAAGTCTTTTTGTGGATAGATATATTTTTTTGCATCATCCATTCTTGCTTCTATTTGTAGCAAAATTTTCTCTTTGTTGTAACCTCTTTTTTTAGTGTCTCTTAGGATTTTCCAATGTCTTCGTAAGTTTTCATCTGTATCTACATAGATTTTTAGGTCAATGTTTTTTCTAAGTTTTGGCAAGTAGAAAGGGTGAAGCCCTGCAATTACTATAAACTCTTTAGGTTCTATTTTCTGAGGTTTCGTAAACTTACCATTCCGATGATCATACTCACTTCTATAAATAGTTTGATTGTGCTTTAGATCATAAATGGCTTCTGCTTGTTTATGAATGTGGTTTGCTTTTGGGTCAAGATGAGTGAATTTATTCCAATTTTCATCACCTCTTTCCCATTTATGTTCTCCATCACCCTCTATTTGAAGTAATTTTCTTCCTAAAATTTCTTGAAGGTTATTTAAAAGAGTTGTTTTACCTACGCCGCTGTCTCCACCAATACCAATGGAAAGGTTGGATTGTTTCTTATATATAGAGTTACTTTTAATGCCATATTTATAAAATGCGTACATGATAGCAAGCAGTGTTACTTCTAGTATTGTGAAAGAAAGGTTTCGTAGCTTTTCATTATTGATTTTAAAATCTACCGATCGACCTAAAAATAAAATGTCTTCATATTCACTTTTATGAAAAAATATAAAAAAAATCAGATAGAAAAATGAAAAGGTGCTATGCAGTATGAGTGTTTTATTTTGATTATTATTTTGAATAAAATAGATCACTACAAACGGAATCATCCATACATACCATGCAGGTCCTGGATAGATGAAAAATATTGTGACAGTGAATAGTAAGCCAAAGTAAAAAAACAGTAAGTCATGGTTGACCTTGTTTTGATTGAAAAAATGAAAGTAGACCATCAAAATAGCGGCAACTGGAAGGAATATTTTCACAGAGCCAATATTGTAAAAGGTGTCAAATAATAAAGATTGTTTTGGGTTAAATAATACCATTTGTATAAACCCATCACTAAACACAAATGGCGCATCAAATGCAATCAATACTATAAAAGATATCAATATATATTTTAAAGCCGAACTAGAATTGATTTTTTTATACAAGTAAAAAAGCATAAGAGGCAATGCAATGATGACATGAAATTTAGTCGCTAATGCGAAGCCAAAAAAAAGTGCAGAGGTTCGTAGCTTTTGAGTAGTTACAAAGTAAATGGCAATAAAAAGTAGAGCTGTAGGAATTATATCAAGTTGTGAATGAATGTATATTGCATACAGGACGACGGGGTTTAAAAAATAATAAAAGAGTATTTTCTTTTCTTTCTGTGGGAAAAATTTCAAAAGAACAATAAAAATCCCTAAATCTGCAAAAAGCAATGGGATCTTCATAATATATTCTGCTCCCGCTATGTGTTCTCCAAAAAAAGCAAATGGAGCAAGTACTAAAAGCATTAGTCCATGATATGGAAAAGAGTCAACTAGATTTTTTTCATAATGTAATTGCCAAGGGTTGAGGTTTTCAAAAGATAATGATGTAACAAATGGGTAAAAAAGTGCACTGTTATATTCAGAGGAGAACATGAAAATTAGAGTGATTTTCAGCATTGTTGAAATTAATATATATAATGAAATTTTCATTTTATTTTCTTCAGTGCTTTTTTTTTTGTCATTTAGCATACATTTAGACTCGGGGTTTTTATAAAAAATAATTTTCTCTTATAACAATATTCTACTGTGTCGATTTTACTTTTAATAATATCTTATTAATAAAAATTTTTATTATTTTTTCATTTTGCCTCTTACAATCTTGATCTCGATTTCTAGTAGTTCGTATGATAACGGTTAATTTGACTTTATTCATCTATCCACGCAGAGAAATCTTTAAAAATTTTAAACTATATTTAACTTAACAAAGCTAAAATTAATTGTTTTCAAGTTAAGGGGCATACGAATAACTCCTTGAGTCTCAACTATGTCACATCAACTCACGTTTACCGACAGTAAAATCAACATTAATCGTAGTAAAGCACGTAAAAATCTTCTTCGCACGCATGAATGAGTTGATGCATGGGATCAAGCATAACTGGTTGTTCAGCCTTTTCCCCTAAACTAAGGAATGGCAAACGTCCTTATCCATCGTCTAGCATGTTTCGTATTCATAGCATGCAGGATTGTTGCAACATGAGTGATCCAGCTATGTTAGATATTTTGTATGAGATCACTTCTATGTGCTTGTTTACTGATTTACTGTTAGATAGTCCTAGTACTTTTTAGATAGTTGATTGCACCACCATCATGAATTTTAGGCACTTATTAGAAAAACACAAACTATCGAGTTGGCTTTCCAAAGTAATGAATAGGTGGTTCTATGATGCAGGAATTTACCTCAAAGCAGGTGTTATTATGGGCGCTACAATTATTAATACAGTCAGCTTAACGAAGAATAAAGCCAAAGTAAGAGACCCTGAGTGCATCAAACTCAGAATGGAAAACAGTAATTCTTTGGCTTAAAAGCCCCTATTTTTGTTGGTGCTAGGACAGGGTTGATTTACAGGTTGAGTGCAATGGCGGCCAACGTGCATGGCATCACGGAAACAGCGAATCTGCTTCACGACGAAGTGTGCTTTGTATCTACGGATTCTGGCTATTATGGTGCTCATAAGCGAGATGAGCTAAAAGATATCAAAGCAGACTTGCTGATTGCAGATGTTTTTTAAAAGAAAGGCGGGAAAAATTAGAATCTTAAAAAAGTACCTTAGAAAAAATAAACAGCGAATCAAAACGGAATATACCGAAGTCTGCATCGAGCAAAAGTCAGACCCCCCCTTTAGAATCATTAAATATCAGTTTGGTTTTAGAAAAGCTATTTATCGTGAGTTTGCTAAAAATGACAGCAAGCTAGAAGTGTTGTTTGCTCTTGCCAACGTGTTTCGAGTTGACCAGATGATCTGAGCCGGCAGGAGTTAATCCGTTTAAAAACCACTAAACAAGGTTTAATTATCTTGTTTAGTGGTAGGAGTGTGATAAATCAGCCACATTACTGGCTGCTATTGGGCTTTTCAGAATGTTAAGGCGCGGAGCTCGACTTGAATGCATGTTCCCAAGTAAGCAAACTAAAACGTGGTAGGCTTGCGGCTTTTGAAACCGTCATTCTGATAAGGCGTTTGGTGCATGGCGAATAAAGCCGTTAAGGTAGGGAGTAGCTCTCCATAATCTGGCCAAATATACGAAAGCTAACGCAAGTTTGTTAGACCGTTGATAAGTATTGTTAATAAATAAGTGGAATACGCATGATTCTTTATTAAAAAATAGGGACGTTATTGTTACATCCCCAAAGGTGTCTATATTTGGTCAATGGATTATTCACTTTTTTCCTTTATTTGTCTTTCATTAATTTATTCTTATATTTCTTGTCTCATGCTTTTGTTAGACTAGCCTGATTATTTTTGTCATATACGAAGGATCTGGTGTGAAAATTATTCCTGTTATTTTATCCGGTGGCGTTGGCAGCCGTCTTTGGCCATTATCACGTGAACATTTCCCTAAGCAATGCTTACCGTTGACAGATAAAGAATACAGTCTTCTACAGCAGACCATGCAACGCACATTATCTTTGGAAATGGCAGATCCTATCGTGGTTTGTAACGAGGATCACCGCTTTTTAATTGCACAACAGTTGCAATCTATCGGTGTTGAAAAATCCAGTATTGTACTTGAGCCTAAAGGTCGCAATACGGCGCCAGCCATTGCTTTGGCGGCTTTAGAAGCGATACGAAGCCAGTCTAATGATGCGCTTATGTTGGTGTTACCTGCTGATCATGTAATCCGTGATCTTGTGGCGTTTGAAGCGACGATTAAGCAAGCGTTTGAATTGGCTAAGCAAGATGCGTTAGTTACTTTCGGAGTGCAGCCGACTCGCCCAGAAACGGGTTACGGGTATATTCGTTCTGGTGAGAACTTCTCTGTCGTAGAGTTCGTTGAAAAGCCTAACCTTGAAAAAGCTCAAGGCTATTTAGACTCCGGCGAATATCTGTGGAACAGTGGTATGTTTTTGTTCCGTGCAAAGGCTTTCCTTGATGAATTGGCAGTGCATCGTGATGATATTTTTCAAGCGGTAAATCTTGCCTATCAGCAGCGTACAGAAGATGTGGATTTTGTCCGCATTGATGCAGAGTTGTTTTCTCAATGCCCTGATGAATCGATTGATTTTGCTGTGATGGAGCCGACTAATAAAGCGAAGGTTGTTCCGTATACGGGTGACTGGAGCGACATTGGTGCTTGGGATGCTTTATATGACTATGCCGATAAAGACTTAGATAACAATGTACTACTTGGTGACGTGATGTCAGAAGGTTCTAGCAATTGCCTTATTCGTTCAGAGTCTCGTTTAGTAGCGGCAGTGGGCGTAAATGATCTCGTTATTGTCGAAACCACAGATGCTGTTTTGGTGATGGATAAAAATAATGCGCAAGATGTGAAGAAGATTGTTAAGCGCATCCAAGCGGAAGGTCGCACAGAGCACATGCATCATACTACAGTGCATCGTCCTTGGGGAACATACCAAGCGGTTGATTTAGGTGTACGTCACCAAGTGAAACGTATTATGGTAAAGCCCGGTGAGAAGTTAAGCGTGCAAATGCATCATCACCGCGCCGAACATTGGGTTGTTGTGTCTGGTACTGCGAAAGTACAAAACGGTGAACGAGAAATTCTGCTGACTGAAAATGAGTCTACTTACATTCCTGTCGGAGTGGTTCACGCGTTAGAAAACCCAGGTAAAATTCCTTTGGAGCTAGTAGAGGTCCAATCTGGTAGCTATCTAGGTGAAGACGATATTGTGCGATTTAGTGATCGCTATGGCCGTTAAGAAAATAGTCGTTAATATAATGGCCGTTAGGTTGGAATGGATAGAATGAGTGCTAATGCTGTACAGGTTAAACAACTTAGCTATGAATTGGGTGTGGCGTTTGGTACGAGCGGTGTGCGTGGTTTGGTCAAGGATCTAACCCCAGCACTTTGTTTTGTATTTGTACGTTCTTTTCTACAAACCGTGTGCCCTTCTGCCTCTAGCGTGGCTATTGGTACGGATCTACGTCCGAGTAGTCCTGATATTGCCAGAGCCTGTTTGCTGGCGGCTGAATCTTTTGGTGCTAAAGTTATATTTTGTGGCGCCTTGCCAACGCCAGCTTTGGCGTTTTATGCCATGCAAAATAACATGCCTGCCGTGATGATAACGGGCAGCCATATCCCATTTGATCGCAACGGCATTAAGTTTTATCGCCCAGACGGCGAGATTAGCAAGGCTGATGAAACCTCTATTATGGATGGCTTAGTTGGTGTGCCTGAATTCATTTCAGAGCAAACTACTCAGTTGGCTTTGCCTGTAGTAGACGATTCTGCTATTGAACTTTTCAAACAGCGTTACACCGCGATTTTTTCTGCGGCTATGTTGCAAGGTAAACGTATTGGTGTATATGAACATTCCAGCGTAGCGCGCGATGTGATTAAAGAACTATTGGCTCATTTCGGTGCCGACGTTATTTCATTAGAACGTACTGAGACTTTTGTGCCGATCGATACAGAGGCGGTATCAGAAGAAGATGTTCAGAAAGGTTTGCATTGGTCTAAAGAATATAAGCTGGATGCCATTATCTCGACCGATGGAGATGGTGATCGACCACTTATTGCTAACGAAGAGGGCGAGTGGCTGCGAGGCGATATTCTAGGAGTGCTTTGTGCTAATTATTTGAAAGCGACTCATGTGGCGGCGCCTGTGAACGTCAATACTGTTTTAGAGTTAGAGGGCGAAAAACAGCAACCCGCTAGAGTCAGTCTGCGTACTAAAATTGGTTCGCCTTATGTAATCGCTGGTATGGACGCGTTACTCAATCAGTCGCCAGACGCTCGACTTGTTGGTTACGAGGCCAATGGTGGCTTTTTGGTGGGTTCAGATTTTGTGGTTAATAACGAAACGCTGCATGCATTGCCGACTCGAGACTGTGTATTGCCAGCGTTAATTGTATTGGCTATGTCATTGGAACAGGCCCGCCCAGTTAGTCAATTGACGAATGAATTTTCTAAGCGTTTTACGGCTAGTGACCGAATTAAAGACATTCCAACAGACGTTAGTAAACAGCTTATAGCAGATATTAAAACGAGCAAGGCCAAGCAAACTGAGCTTTTATCTGCAATAGCGAATGAAGGTGAAGTGCTTGAGGTTGTTTTTATTGATGAAACCGACGGGCTGCGTATGACACTTAATAGTGGGGATATTGTTCACTTGCGTCCTTCTGGAAATGCACCAGAATTGAGGTGTTACGTGGAAAGTGAGAATATGAAAAAAATCGCTTTGAAGGTGCTAAATATTTTATTTAAGGTGAGCGAGAAATGAGTGCTCTAGTTACTGGCGGTACGGGCTACATTGGTTCGTATACTTGTGTAGAGCTAATTTTAGCCGACTTTGATCTAGTGATTGTTGATGAATTTTCGAACAATAAATAAATCTTTTAGATCGTATTAAGATGACTACCGGTAAGCGCTCAGCGTTTTTTGAGGTAATGTTCTCGATTCTGTTTCTCTAAAAATGTGTTTGAGCAATATGCCTTTTCGACTGTTATTCATTGCGCTGGTCCAAAAGCGGTCAATGAGTCTGTTCGAAAGCCTTTTTTATTTTTCAATAAGTTAGTTTTCTTATGGTGGCTGGTCGAAATGTTTAAGTTAAACGCTGAAAACCAACGTTTTTTTTCTAACGCTGCTTTTTTGGCGATTATTCAAGCGGCAAATTCTTTTTTACCTTTGTTAACTGTCCCTTTTTTGGTACGTGTATTGGGTGTTGAGTTGTTTGGTCAGCTGGCTTTTGCAATGGCTCTGATGTTTTATTTTATTGTTTTAGCGGACTATGGTTTTAATTTAACAGCTACCAGAGCTATTTCAATTCATCGAGAAAATTGGGTAAAAGTTGGTCGTATTTATAGCTGTGTGATGTTGATTAAGTTTGTTTTATTACTATTTAGTGCGTTCTGTTTGGCGTGTTTGGTATTTTTTGTACCAGCTTTGGCTGAGTATCGGACGTTATATTTTGTTTCTTTTCTTGTGGTGATTGGTCAGTCTTTGTTCCCTGTGTGGTTTTTTCAGGGCATTGAAAAAATGAAGTATGTGACATATTTAAGTGTGCTGGCTAAGGTGTTTTTGACAGTGGGTATTTTTGTCTTTGTGTCTGGGCCAGACGACTACCTTTATGTGCCTTTATTGACAGCGATGGGTACTTTGTTGTCTGTTGTGCTAGCGTTGTATTTTGTTCATGGGTCTTATTGTGTTCGTTTTACTTGGTCTACGTGGCAAGAGATTTGCACGAGCTTGGCAGAAGGGTGGTATGTATTTTTGTCTCAGTTGAAAGTGACTTTGTTTAGTTCAACAAACATTGTTATTCTTGGGATTATTTCTGGTCCTATTGCTGTGGGTTATTATGTGGGAGCTGAAAAAATAATGCGAACTTTGGCGCTAGCTCAAACTCCTATTACGAGTGCGCTTTTTCCTTTGATCGCCAAAAAAATGACCAGTGATCGAGCAGGTGCGATAGTAAAGCTGAAAAAGGTTGCGTATATAGGTAGTGCGTTATATATAGCCGTTTTACTTGTGGTATATGCTTTATCTGATACCATTATACACCTGCTGTATACCGATGAAATGAAGTCTAGTACCTGGGTTTTAAAAAGCATGTTGGTGATCCCTTTATTAATCTTTCTTAACAACATTTTTGGTACGCAAATTTTACTTAATACTGGTCGTGAGAAAGCTTTCTTTTATGTGTTATTGTGTGCGGCATTGTTAAGCTTGTTACTATGTGTAGGCTTGACACAGTTGTATTCTTACAAAGGTACGACCATTGCTTTGCTAATTACTGAGATATTTATTGTGGTAGTGTTTTTCCACTTAATTCGGAAGGATTGGTGGCTTGTATGAAATTCAATTATGTTATTAACTATTAGATTTAAAAAATATTTAATCAGTCTTATTGTATTGAAAGGGTAAAATGTTTTATTTATATTTTTATAGAAAAGAATGTCTTTTTATACTGTTTTCCTTATTGGCAGCATTTCTATCAGCTTATATGTCAATGGACTCTGTAAACTATCAAAATATTTTTAATCATTATAGTTCAAGTGGATGGGGAAATATTGCCATTGAGATAAGGGGTTATGAACTTTTTTTTATTGTTTGCGCAAAAATAATGAATGGGTTTTCTTCATTTTTTTGGTTTCTTATGATTTCATTGATATCTGTTAGCTTAAAAATATATACAATTGAAAAAACTTCTCGAAATTTTTATATTTCTTTTGCTTTCTATTTGGCTTATTTTTTTGTGTTACTAGATGGTACTCAAATTAGGGTGTCGTTAGCTATTGCTATTGCTTATTTAGGGCTCTATTTTTTGAGTGGGGATAAGAATTATAAATCGTTGTTTCTGATACTTTCATCAGCTCTTTTTTTTCATTACTCTCTTGTTTTTATACTGGCTATTTATGTATTTAAAAATAGAAAAACAATAGTTTTCTTAGCCAGTCTTTGGCCAATACTTATTTTATGTTGGTGGTTAGGGGTTGATTTTTTATCCTTATCTAAAATTGTTTTTTCTTATGCTGATCAAAATTGGGTCGGAATCGATAAGGTTAATTTATATTTGAATAGTTATGATAAGAGTTCTGCACCTTATTCTCTTCAATTTATTTTTTTGTTTTGTGCAAGTGTTATTGTTTATTGGCGCTATCGTGATGAGTTAACTGATTTTGAAGTGATTTGTTTTAATTGTGTTTTTATGTCTTTGGTTGTATTAGGCTTGTTTGTTGGCGCTTCAGCGTTTCAAAATCGTGTGAGTGAAATTTTTCGATTTGGATTGATATTTATTTTCCCTTTATATTATCGCTATTGTTTGGAATGGGTACGTAAACCTTGGATTGCCAATGTCTTAATAGGTGGTTTTTTAATTGGTTATTTTTATTATTATATTTTACGTGCGGGTCTGATTGTATGGCCTGAGAACTGGGGTCTTTCTTAATGATTCAGCTTGCTTGTGTGGTAGTTACTTTTAATCCAGATTTAGAGTATTTTAAAAAAGTTATTAATAGAATATTAGATAATGAAGTTCCAGTTTATGTAGTGGATAATGGTTCTGATAATATTAGTGAATGGTCTGACTGCTTATCGTCATGTATTGTTTTAATCAGCCTTGAGGAAAATGTTGGAATTGCAAGAGCTCAAAATATCGGGATTCAACACGCTTTTTCTACCGGTGCTGAATATATTTGGTTAAGTGATCAGGATACTATTTATCCTTCTGATTACGCGACTAAAATGATGGATGTCGTTGAATCTATAGAAAGTGAAAAAATACTCTTTGGGGCCGTGGGGCCTAGCTTTATTGAACTCAATCGTAATCGAATAGAGGCATTTGTTCGTTTTGCTCCTTGGGGGAGGCGTTTTCAGCCGAGTAAAGGGCTTAATAAAGTCGCGCATTTAATTGCCTCTGGCATGATTATCCCTAAAAATGCTTACGAGGCGGTTGGTGAAAAGCGTGAAGACTTATTTATCGACTGGGTTGATTTGGAGTGGTGCTGGAGGGCAAATGCTCAAGACTATCAAGTATATGGTACTGGCGATGTTGTGATAGAACATAACCTTGGTGATTTAATGGTTAAAGTTGCTAATAAACAAATTTCTATTCGTAGTCCATTTAGGCATTATTTTATTATACGCAATGGTTTGTATTTGTGCCTACATAATGAGTTGCTTCCATGGGGAGCTCGTATTCATTACTTTATTCTCACATTAGCAACCAGTATTGTGTATCCTATTTTAGCTCCTTCTCATAAGTGGCAACACCTTAAGGCTAATGTTTTAGGTATTTGGCATGGTATTATTGGTCGATTGGGGTCTAAACCATAATTAATCTTTTTTGGTAAATAATATGAAAATTTTAGTAACCGGCGGAGCCGGTTTTATAGGCAGTGCAGTGGTGCGTTATTTACTGAGGACTACTCAGTATCATGTAGTGAATGTAGACAAGCTGACCTATGCAGGCAATTTAGAGTCCATTCCAACAGATTTGTACGATAACCGCTATGTTTTTGAGCAAGTGGATATTTGTGATTCAATTGAGTTAGATCGAGTTTTCTACGAACATCAGCCCGATGTGGTGATGCACCTTGCGGCGGAAAGTCATGTTGATCGCTCTATTGATGGTCCTGGTGATTTTATCCAAACTAATGTGGTGGGCACTTATACTTTATTAGAGGCAAGCCGTAAGTACTGGTCCAACTTGAGTGCTGAGAAGAAGCAAACCTTCCGTTTTCATCATATATCTACGGATGAAGTATACGGTGATTTGCCGCACCCAGATGAGGTTGAAGGTAAATTGCCTCTATTTACTGAAACAACAGCTTATGCGCCTAGCTCCCCCTATTCTGCCAGCAAGGCGAGCTCTGATCATCTAGTTCGTTCATGGTTGCGTACTTATGGTTTGCCAACGATTATTACCAATTGCTCTAATAATTATGGTCCATACCATTTTCCTGAAAAACTCGTGCCGCATATTATTTTGAATGCTTTATCTGGAAAGTCATTGCCGGTTTATGGTGACGGTTCACAAATTCGTGATTGGCTTTATGTTGAAGATCATGCTTCGGCCTTAGTAAAAGTGGCTACCGAAGGGGTAGTTGGGGAAACCTACAATATTGGAGGCCATAACGAGAAGCGTAATATCGAAGTAGTACATATTCTTTGTGATCTGCTTGAGGAGCTGGTACCCAGTAAGCCAGAAGGGGTGAATCAATATCGAGATTTGATCACTTTTGTTACCGATCGTCCAGGTCATGATGTTCGTTATGCGATTGATGCGAGTAAAATAGCCCGAGAGCTGGACTGGAAGCCTGAAGAAACGTTTGAGACAGGTATGCGAAAAACAATTCAGTGGTATTTGGAAAATCAAGGATGGTGGAAACGTGTTTTGAATGGCCGCTATCAACTAGATAGGTTGGGAAAGTAATGGTTATCGTAGAATCAAAAAAACGCAAAGGTATTATTTTAGCAGGCGGCAGTGGTACTCGTTTACACCCATTGACCTTAGCTGTTTCAAAACAGCTCATGCCGATCTATGACAAGCCGATGATTTATTATCCTTTGTCTGTGCTTATGTTGGCAGGGATTCGTGAGGTGCTGATCATTACTACGCCGGAAGATCAGGCAAGTTTTCAGTACTTGCTTGGGGACGGTAGTCAATTTGGTGTTGAGCTAACTTATGCAATACAGCCTACACCAGATGGTTTAGCGCAAGCGTTTCTTATCGGTGAAGACTTTATTGGCAATGACAATGTAGCACTTGTTTTAGGTGACAATATTTTCTTTGGGCAACATTTTTCTGAAAAATTGAAGCAAGCATCATCCCTTGAAAAAGGCGCGACGGTGTTTGGTTACCATGTATCTGACCCTAATCGATTTGGTGTGGTTGAGTTCGATGACAAGGGTAAAGCCGTTAGCATTGATGAGAAACCGTCGAAACCAAAGTCAAATTATGCCGTCACAGGCTTGTATTTCTACGATAACGACGTAATTGAAATCGCCAAGAAGATTAAACCTTCTGTGCGAGGTGAGTTAGAGATTACTGATGTGAACTTGGCCTATCTTCAACGTGGGGATTTACACGTTTCATTACTAGGCCGTGGCTTTGCCTGGTTGGATACTGGCACCCACGACTCTTTGCTTGAAGCGGGACAGTTCGTTCAAACGGTAGAGCATCGCCAGGGGTTGAAAATCGCCTGTTTAGAAGAAGTTGCCTATCGTCAGCAATGGATTACTCGAGCGCAATTGATTGCTTCGGGTAATGCGTTGAAAAAAACGGGCTATGGTCAATATCTACTTAAAGTGGCTGATGGTTATCAATAGTAGGGGGGGTTATGAAGGTAATTAAAACGAATATTCACGATGCCATTATTATTGAACCAAAGGTGTTTGGTGACGAGCGGGGTTTTTTCTTAGAAACCTTTCAAGCTGAACGCTACAAAGAGTTCGCTGGTATTAATATGCCCTTTGTACAGGATAATCATTCCCGTTCAGGCAAGAATGTATTACGTGGTTTGCATTTTCAAAAGACTAATCCTCAGGGTAAGCTGGTCCGTGTAGTGCGTGGTGAAGTGTTTGATGTGGCGGTAGATATTCGGAAAGGTTCGCCGACCTATGGTCAATGGGCAGGTACTATTTTATCTGAAGAGAATAAATGTCAGTTTTGGGTGCCACCAGGACTGGCTCATGGCTTTGTTGTGTTGTCAGATATAGCGGATTTTGAATACAAATGCACCGATTATTATGATCCAGCCGATGAAGGTTGCTTGATGTGGAATGATCCCGCTGTGGGCATAGAATGGCCAGAGGGAATTGAACCGATTCTATCGGCAAAAGACCAAGTGGGTCAGACGCTAGCAGAGTTGGTTTAAATGCGTATTTTATTAACAGGCAAAAATGGTCAGCTTGGTCGTTGTTTTCAAGATGCCGTAGCTGGAAAAAATCACGAGCTATTCGCTTATGGTTCAGCAGAGTTAGACATATCCAATGCCCTGCAGGTTGCACTGATTGTTGGTCAAGTTCAGCCTGATATTATCGTCAATGCGGCTGCTTATACGGCAGTAGATAAGGCTGAAACAGATTCTGAAAATGTCTATTCTGTGAATGCTACGGGGCCTGAGCTATTGGCTAGACAAGCTGCTGAGTTAGATATTCCTTTTATTCACGTTTCTACCGATTATGTTTTTGATGGTGCGGCAGTTAAACCCTATTTACCTACGGATGAGACTAATCCTCAAGGTGTCTATGGTGCTTCTAAATTAGCTGGTGAGCTTGCGGTTGCCGCAACGTGCAATAAGGCTATAATTTTACGTACTTCTTGGGTATTTAGTGAGTACGGTAACAACTTTGTTAAAACCATGGTGCGTTTAGCGAAAGAGCGAGATGAGCTGGGCGTTGTTGCGGATCAATATGGCTGTCCAACTTATGCAGGTGATCTTGCCCAAGCCGTTTTGCAGATCTGTAATCAATACGAACAAGGTAAAAAAATCCCAGCAGGAATTTATCATTATTGCGGTGATACACCTACGAGTTGGCATGGTTTTGCCCGGGCAATATTTAGCGTGGCAAAGGTTAATGGACTTATTAAGAAAATCCCTATGCTAAAGGCGATTTCTACCGATGCTTATCCAACCCCAGCGAAAAGACCTGTTTATTCTATTATGAAGGATGAAACATTGTCTTCATTTGGTATCTTTCCATCGGACTGGTTTGCTGGCTTGAATTCTATTTTAAGAGAAGATAATGCGTGATTCAGACTATACTCTAGTGATTCCGACATATAATGGCGGAGATCTATGGAAACAATGTATAGCGGGAATATTGCAGCAGTCTAAGCTTCCATCCAGTGTGGTTGTTGTCGATTCATCTTCGAGTGATGATACGTGTCTGGCTGCTGAGCAGGCAGGATTTCATGTTGTCAGTATTCCTCAGTCTGATTTTGATCATGGTGGTACCAGAACCTTTGCGTTGCAATTTGTGCGCACAGATCATGTGGTTTTTTTGACTCAAGACGCCATTCTTGAGAATGAAAACGCGGTTGAAGTTCTATTATCTTTGTTTGATGATCCCCAAGTAGGGGCTGCTTATGGTCGGCAGCTACCTCACTACGATGCTAATCCGTTGGCGGCTTTTGCTAGGCAAAACAGTTATAAAAACACGTCTTATGTGACGGGCTTGCACTCTGATATGCCTCAGGGGTTTCGTAAAGCATTTTTGTCTAATTCCTTTTCTGCTTATGATGTGTCCATGTTAAAAGCATTAGGCGCTTTTCCTAATAAACTTATTTTAGGCGAAGATTCTTACGTAGCGGCTAA
>Ga0163216_101410_pt1 | contig 14879 bp, 15 predicted proteins | sample SynspAceP_FD_167610 | JGI IMG/M metagenome (GOLD analysis project Ga0163216, IMG submission 167610) | Saline lake microbial communities from Ace Lake in Antarctica - Synechococcus sp. Ace-P (Illumina Assembly) | ecosystem: Environmental > Aquatic > Non-marine Saline and Alkaline > Saline ...
GGACCAGCAGGATATCAGGCGCAATGCCCATGGCCTGCAGTTCCTTGACAGAGTGCTGGGTCGGCTTGGTCTTGAGCTCGCCGGCAGCGGCAATCCACGGCATCAGAGTGAGATGGACATAAACAGCGTTGCCGCGCGGCAGATCATTGCCGAGCTGGCGGATCGCCTCGACGAAGGGCATTGCCTCGATGTCGCCGACGGTGCCGCCAATCTCGCACAGGACGAAATCATAGTCTTCATTGCCCTCGAGCACGAAGTCCTTGATTTCATTGGTGACGTGCGGAATGACCTGGACAGTGGCGCCGAGATAATCGCCGCGGCGTTCCTTGTCGATGATGTCCTTGTAGATCCGGCCGGTGGTGATGTTGTCGGATTTGACCGCCGAACGCCCGGTGAAGCGCTCGTAATGCCCCAGGTCGAGATCGGTCTCGGCGCCGTCGTCGGTGACAAACACCTCGCCGTGCTGGGTGGGGCTCATCGTGCCCGGATCGACATTGAGATAGGGGTCGAGTTTGCGCAGCCGCACCCTGTACCCACGGGCCTGCAGCAACGCACCAAGTGCGGCCGAGGCAATGCCTTTTCCAAGCGAGGAGACCACGCCGCCGGTTATGAAAACATATCGCGCCATGGGATCGAACCGATACCTTTAGAATGCTGATTCCGCCACCCCAAAAATCAGATGGCGCATTTTAGTGGTGCATAACAGAGCATCTGCCCGCAAAACCACATGAAAAAACCGGCGGGGGCCTTGTCTGCCGTCCGCCGGTTCTGATGAGCTTTGGCCTTACTGGCCGGTAGGAACGTCTGAGGCGGGTACCTCGGGCAGTGCCGGGATATCACCGGCAGCGTCAGCCGCAGGCGTCGCTGCGCCACCGAGCTGATCAAGAACGCCGGAGCCGGAGCCATCGGTCTGAGTCGGGATCCGGTCGAGAATGTCGGTCGGGCTGTCGCTGTAGCGGGCCAGAACGCCGAGCGACAGTGACGTGATGAAGAACGCCGCGGCGAGAATGCCGGTGGTTCTGGTCAGGGCGTTGGCCGCACCACGCGCCGACATGAGGCCCGAACCACCACCGACGCCGAGGCCACCGCCTTCAGAACGCTGGATCAGCACGATACCGACAAGCGCCAGCACGATCATGAGATGAATGACAATCAAAACGGTTTGCATCGAGTTCTTTCCTGCCCATGAAGGGCGCAATCTTCTTCACGTTTGGCGGCTCTTTACACGAGGGCAGCCAGCTTTCCAAGTCCTGTCTGAGCGGAACACCAGCTCTCAGGCACTCAAATTCATCGTTGGGTCAGCCAATCAGGCTGCGGCAAGCCTTACAAATGGCGAGGAAGTCGGCCGCTTTCAAGCTGGCGCCGCCGATCAATGCGCCATCAACATGGGGCACAGCGAGAAGTTCAGTGGCATTGTCGGGTTTGACCGATCCGCCATAGAGCAGCCGCATCGAGGCGCCCTCGCCCGCAAAACGGTTTTTCATCTCGGAGCGGATAAAAGCATGAGCCTCGGTGACATCGGCAACCGTTGGCGTCAATCCGGTGCCGATGGCCCAAATCGGCTCATAGGCAATGACGGTGTCGGCCGCTGTTGCGCCACTGGGCACTGAGCCTGCAAGCTGGTTGCCGAGCACTTTGAGCGTGGCGCCGGATTTGCGCTGGGCCTCGGTCTCACCGATGCAGATGACGCGAACCAGGCCGGCGGCTTTGGCAGCGTCCGCCTTGGCGCGAACAGTATCGTTGCTCTCGCCATGCAGGGTACGGCGTTCGGAATGGCCGACCAGCACGTAATCGCCCAAACAATCGGCGATCATCTCAGCCGAAATATCGCCGGTATAGGCACCGCTTTGCTTGTCATGGCAATCCTGGGCGCCGATGGCCAGCGGGGTTTGTTCGGCAATGGCAGTGGCTACATAGAGCAGCGTCGCGGGCGGGCAGATCAGCGCGTCGATCTTGTCACTGAGATCCGGGCCGAGGCCTTCGGCAATCGCCTTGATCTGATCAAGGTTGTCGCGCGTGCCGTTCATCTTCCAGTTGCCTGCCACAAGCGGGCGAATGTCCGGTGTCATCTGGTGTCCCCGTCGCTGTTGTTGTGTTGAAACGGGGCTTAGCAGACCGGGGGTGATTTGCAAACGGCGGAGGACTGAGCCAGCGGCGGCCGGAATTGATGGCTTTTAGCAACTTGGTCATGTGCGAGCGGGCAAATGCGCATTTGCTGCAGACGAGATTCTGCCGCGACAAGCCAAGGCGTTGAGAGATACTTAAAGCCCAGGCGCACAGATCACCTGCGTGTCAGCGGCAGAATGCGATTGTATTTGCTTGGTGTTTTGGGCGTGAAAACCCGTTTCTTATTTGATTCGAGGCTGGCAACCGACTTCACCAGATTTTCCTGAAGCGCTTCATCAAACTCAACACCGATTATGAAAGATCCGATACGTCGGATCTTGCCGATCGAATGGGTGTTGATCCACGGAATATAGATGCGGCAAGTTTCATTGATAACATCAAATATCGAGTCCAAGGGTTGCCGGGCATTCATGTTGGCCCAGGGCATCTTGTCATTGGAAAAGAGACAGCCTGTGACGGACAGGTTCACGATCACCCCGGTAAGGGCGATGTGATGCTTCCTGTCCTTGAATGTCAGTTCGACAATACCCGGGCAATGGGCGCCATACCGGACGTCGGATTTGCGATAATAAGTGTCTTCAGCCAGATCAGCCAAAGCCTCATTTTTCGAATGCATGCCACATAGCCTGTTGCTTCACCATAGGAGGTTTTCAAGCCTAGATAGACCGCATGAAAAAAACGTAAATCACGCAGGTAATCGCTGACATTACAGGACGAACTGCGCGCCCGGGCCGAGGGCGAGCAGACCAGCACGTTGATCTTGTCGGCCAGATGCGGCCGGGAGCCTTTGGCCATCGCCTTGATCCCGGTAAGGTTTTCGCGCGTGTGTCGTTCATCTACCCGTTGCCTGCCACAAGCGGGCGAGTGTCAGGTGTCTGCTGGAGTCGCGACCCGGTTTGCCGTGGACCGGGGGTGATTTGCAGACGGCGGGGGTATGGAGCTGGCGGGATGTGAGGTTGGAGCGGCTTGAGGCCAGAGCGGCCGTTTGCTGCGCCGCGCTCCACGGCCACATTGGGCGGGAAGCTAACTTTCGTTGCGATGCCCAGCAGACCTACCGTATCGACGAGGATATGCCGCTTCTTGCCCTTGATCTTTTTCCCCGCATCATACCCGCTCGGGTCGATGTAACGCTCCATTTTTTTCCGCGTCTTTGACGCTTTGACTATGACCGTCCGGGGAACCCGCTCTGGCTAGGTGAAGGGTTTGCCAGTTACGCTGCGGATACGCGTAACGCCAGGGGAGATGTCATACCCAAATTGCATTACCCTGGTTCAGACGCCGTCTTGAAGGCGTTGGCCTGATATGGACCACCCATCCTATGCAGTTAGGTCACACAGCTTGACGCCACCTATTCGCCCTCCTTTATTCGTGGCCTTTTTATCTGCTTTCACAATGTCATCAGACGCAGTAAGCATCCTGATCTTTGAATTTTTGGGACATATCATGGCGCAAAATGCCACTATCTATAAAGTCGAACTTTCAGTCTCCGACATGGATCGTCACTATTACGACACCCATAAACTGACCGTTGCCAAACACCCCTCAGAGACGGATGAACGGCTGATGGTGCGTATTGTAGCTTTTGCGCTAAATGCCCACGAGCATCTGGAAATGACAAAGGGCCTTTCAACGGATGACGAGCCAGACATTTGGCAGAAAAGCCTGAGCGGCGAACTTGATGTGTGGGTGGCCCTTGGGCTTCCCAGCGAAAAAATGGTGCGCCAATCTTGTGGCAAGGCCGGCAAGGTGGTTGTCTATCCTTACGGCGGCAGGACGGCCGAGATGTGGTGGGACAAGATCAAAAACAGCACCTCCCGTTTTGACAATCTTCACGTGATAAATTTTTCCGAGAAAGACACCGGCGAACTGGCAAAACTGGCAAGCCGCGCCATGAATCTCCAGGTAAATATTCAGGACGGCGAAGTGATGGTGAGTGCTGGTGACAACATCGTTTACGTGACCCCGTTAAAATGGAAGAGTGCCGCATAACTCACGGGTTTCTGGCGTAAAAATGGATTTAGGTTGATCGGTGGTGCCATCATTGTCAGATGTGGCTCACCAATGTCCGCACTTAAGAAGCCGCGCTGCAGCGTCGAGAGCTTCCGTAAACGGCAGCTTCGGGCCGAACGTACCAATTTCGCAAATTGCTCGAACGGCAGGTCTGCCCGTATTCCGTTGAAAAACTCGGGTCGTCAGAAATTCCAATATTTTCTTAGAATTCCATTTCGTTGGCGGCGAAGTCGCGCAACATAATTTCACTCAAGAGCTCAGAATGAAATTAGCTACTATGATTACAGGTACTCCGCGCTCAACGTCGAGTTTTTCAACGGAATACCCGCAAGGCCAACATCCAGTCCTCGGCCGCGCCACCCTCACCCAGCCCTCCAAACACCTCAGCCCGCTTTGCCTGATGTAATCCGCAACCCCGCTCTTCATTTCGCCCAAGCTTTCGTCTAAAGGAACGCATGAGAGGTTTGCCGGGCCGGTTTTCTCGCCGGGTCGCGGGCCTATAATGACAATGCCGCAGGAGCTTTGATGCTTGATATTTTGCGTAGGGGTGCCCAAGGCTGGGTTGCCAAATTTCTCCTCGTCATGCTGGTGGCGTCGTTTGGCGTCTGGGGCATTTCGGGCTCGATCCTGAATGCCGGCAGCACGGCGGTGATTACGGTCGGCGACACGGTTGTGGGTCCGAACGAATTCCGCCTCGCCTATGACCGGCAGGTTGCCGTGGTCGGCCGGCAGATCGGCCAGAGGCTGACCACCGAACAGGCCCGCGCCTTCGGCGTTGAAAACCAGGTGTTTTCACAGCTGATTGCCGGCGCTTTGCTGGACGAGCAGGCACGCGAAATGAATTTGGGGCTGTCGGATGACCGGCTTGCCGCGTTGATTGCCGATGACCCTGCTTTTCATGATTTCAACGGCCGGTTTGACCGCAACAACTTCCGCCAGGTGCTGGGCTCGGTCGGCATGAGCGAGGAAGATTACCTCAAGAGCCGCGGCCAGGTTGCCGTGAGAACCCAGATCGTCGAAGCTGTTTCCGACGGGTTTGCCGCACCCGAGGCGCTGATCAAGGTGCTGGCGCAGTATGAAGCCGAAGCCCGTGATGTCGATTATCTGCTGCTAACCAAATCGAACATCGATCCGGTGGCAGCGCCGAGCGACACGACGCTTTCCACCTGGTTTGAGGAAAACAAGACCAGATACGCTGCGCCCGAATACCGCAAGATCACCTATGTGAAACTTCAGAACCAGGACATCGCTGATCCAGACGCAATTACCGCTGAAGCCGCACGTGCCGACTATGAGACTCGCAAGGACCGCTACACGACGCCCGAGACACGGGCGATCGACCAGCTGGTGTTTGCCGACCGTGCAGCGGCGGATGCGGCGGCAGTCGAGCTTGCAGACGGCAAGAGCTTTGACGAACTGATTGCCGCTCAGGACCGCAGTGCCAGCGACGTGCGAATCGGGACTTTCGGCAAAACCGCAGTCCCAGATCAATCGCTGGCTGACGCAGTGTTCTCGGTCGCTGAGGCCGGCGGCACCACGCCGGTGATTGATGGTCAGTTCGGACCGGTGATCCTCAGGGTTGCCGAAATCACGCAGGAATCTTCGCAAAGCTTTGAAGAGGTCGAGACCGAGATCCGCAAGGAACTGGCACTGGCTGAAGCCTCGCAGGTACTTCTCGATGTGCATGATGCCTATGAGGACGCCCGTGCCGGCGGCATGACGCTGGTTGAAGCGGCGGCAGAGCAGAAACTGACACCGGTAACCCTTGAGGCCGTTGATCGCAGCGGCCAGACCCCTGACGGCACGGTGATTACCGACATCCCTGAATCACAAGCCCTGTTGCGGGATGCTTTCGAGACCGAAACCGGGGTCGAAACGCCGCCAATCAACCTGGGTGCGGATGGATTTGTCTGGTTTGAGGTTATCGATGTAACCCCTGCCCGCGACCGCACGCTTGATGAAGTGCGCGACCGGGTTGTGATTGACTGGACAGCAATGAAAACGGTCGAGGCATTGGGCGCCAAGGCGAGCGAACTGAAGGAACGGCTGACAAAGGGCGCGGATCTTGCCGCGATTGCGGAAGAGCTCTCGGTTGCAGTGGAAACCAAATTCTCGCTCAACCGCCGCGGCGCGGACGGAGTCTTCGGCGAGGCTGCTGTGGCTTCGGCCTTCTCCGGCCCGTCCGGGCTTGCTGAAGTTGCCAGTGACGCCTCCGGGGACAACAAGATCCTGCTCAAGGTCAAATCGGTCAACGACGCCTCCACTGTCACTGCCGGTTCGGTTACAGCCGAGCAACGCGAACAGGTGTCACAGCAGATCGCCGACGACATTCTCGATCAGATGGTGGCCCGGCTGCAGACTGATTACGGCGTGTCGGTCAACCGTGAGCTGGCCGAACGCGCATTGGCGTTTTAAAGATCTAATGCATGCCGCGTTCAAATAGGTTCATTGAACGCGGCATGCACCAATTCAGGGTGGTACAGCGTCCTTCGCGGATCCAGTGGGATGGCGGCGCTGTAGAGGGCACGGGAGCCGACCAACATGGCTGATCTCAAGTCATTCATCGCCAAGGTGGCCAATGCCGAAGCGCTGAACCGGGATGAAGCCCGGAAAGCCTTTGGCGTGATGATGTCGGGCGACGCCACACCGTCGCAGATCGGCGGTTTTCTGATGGCGCTAAGGGTGCGCGGCGAAAGCGTCGACGAGATCTATGGCGCGGTCAGCGTGATGCGTGAGAAGATGCTGCCGGTTTCTGCGCCAGCTGATGCGGTCGATATTGTCGGCACCGGTGGTGACGCCACAGGAACCTACAATGTCTCGACGGCTGCAGCCTTCATCACGGCTGGCGCCGGGGTCAAGGTGGCCAAACACGGCAACCGGGCGCTTTCATCAAAATCAGGTACGGCGGATGCACTGTCTGCGCTGGGGATCTCGCTGGAGCTTGCCCCTGCGGGGATTTCGGCCTGTATCGACCAGGCCGGCGTCGGCTTCATGTTCGCGCCGGCGCACCATTCGGCGATGCGCCATGTCGGCCCGAGCCGGGTGGAACTGGGCACAAGGACGATTTTCAACCTTCTCGGGCCGCTGTCCAACCCTGCGGGCGTGAAAAGACAGCTTCTCGGCGTGTTTTCGCCGCACTGGCTCGATCCGCTGGCACAGGTGTTGCGCGATCTCGGTTCGGAAACCGTCTGGGTGGTGCATGGCGATGGCCTGGACGAGATGACCACGACGGGCGTGACCCGTGTGGTGGCTCTCGAAGACGGCACTATTCGCGAATTTGAAACAACACCCGAAGAGCTGGGACTGACACGGGTTTCGCTTGACCTGCTGAAGGGTGGCGATGGGGTTTACAATGCTGCAGCGCTCAAACGCGTGCTCGAGGGTGAAAAGAACGCCTACCGGGATATCGCAGTGCTGAACGCTGCCGGCGCGCTGGTAATCGCCGGCAAGGCGGAAGAGCTCCGCGATGCCATTGGTATGGCGGCTCAATCAATCGACAGCGGTGCGGCGCTGGCGGCGCTCGACACGCTGGTCAGCGTCTCCCAGGCCCATGCGCCCGCACCGAAGGCGAGCTGAGACCATGAGCGATATTCTGGCGAAAATCGAGGTCTACAAGCGCGACGAGATCGCAGCTGCCAAGGCAGCCATTCCATTTGTTGAAATCAGCGCGCGCGCCCGTGACATGGAAGCGCCGCGCGGTTTTACCGCTGCGATCGAAGCCAAGCACCGCGCCGGTGGCTACGGACTGATTGCCGAAATCAAGAAAGCCAGCCCGTCGAAAGGCCTGATCCGGGCGGATTTTGATCCGCCATCGCTGGCCAAGGCTTATGAAACCGGAGGCGCGGCCTGCCTGTCGGTGCTGACCGATGCACCATCATTTCGGGGCGCACCGGAGTTCTTGACCGCTGCCCGCGCGGCCTGCAGCCTTCCTGCGCTGCGCAAGGATTTCATGTTCGATACCTATCAGGTTCAGGAAGCACGTGCCTGGGGCGCAGACGCAATCCTGATCATCATGGCCTGCCTTGACGATGAAGACGCCAAGCGGCTCGAGGATGAAGCCCACGGGCTTGGCATGGCGGCGCTGATCGAGGTGCATGACGAAGCCGAGATGGAACGGGCGCTGAAGCTCAACAGCCGGTTGATTGGTGTCAACAACCGGAATTTGCGGACGTTCGAGGTCTCGCTTACCAATTCCGAACGGTTGGCGCCGCTGGTGCCAGACGATCGCATTCTGGTCGGCGAAAGCGGCATTGGTTGCTTTGCCGATTGTGAGCGGCTCGCCAAAAGCGGCATCAAGACATTTCTGGTGGGCGAAAGCCTGATGCGTCAGGCGGACGTGAGCGCTGCGACAAACGCGTTGCTGACCGGTGCTGCAACACCTGCGGCGGTGCACTGAGATGGCCGAGGAAACCGAACACCGGCTGACCCACCTTGCCGAGGACGGCTCGGCCGCGATGGTTGATGTCGGCGACAAGGCCGACACGGTGCGCATTGCCGAAGCTGTTGGCCATATCCGGATGAAACCCGAAACGCTCAAGCTGATCCTTGCCGGCAACATGAAAAAGGGCGACGTCATTGGGGCTGCGCGGATTGCCGGCATCATGGCGGCCAAGCAGACCGCCAATCTCATTCCGCTGTGTCATCCGTTGGCGTTGACCAAGGTGAGTGTCGAGATCGAGCCTGACGAGGCGCTGCCCGGCTTGCGGGTCCGCGCCATGGCCAAACTGACAGGCAAGACCGGCGTTGAAATGGAAGCGCTGACAGCGGTGTCGGTCACCTGCCTGACCATTTATGACATGGCCAAAGCTGTTGATCGCGGCATGGAGATCGGCAGCATCAAGGTGCTGACCAAATCGGGCGGAAAATCCGGCGACTGGACAGTGGACACGGAAAGGCAAGGCTGATGGCATTGATGCCGGTTGATGAGGCGCTGACACGGATCCTGGACGGCGCGGCCCCTTCCAAAGCCCCCGACATGCTGCCGTTGGCGGAATGTTTCGGCCGGGTGCTGGCCCGCGACCTTCTTGCGCTTCGCACCCATCCGCCGTTTGCAGCGTCCGCCATGGATGGATACGCAGTGCGCACGGATGAGGCCGTAGCGGGCGCAACGCTGAAGCTGCAGGGCGAGGCCGCTGCAGGCCACGGTTTTGACGGAACGCTCGCGCCGGGTTCAACAATCCGCATTTTCACCGGCGCACCTGTGCCTGAAGGCGCTGACGCCGTTATCATCCAGGAAACAGTCGACCGGCTCGAGGGTGGCATTGTTCGCCTCAACGAGGCGGCAATCTCTGGCCGGCACATCCGTCTCGCCGGGGTTGATTTCGAAGAGGGCAAGACCGGGCTCGAAAAAGGCCGGCTGCTTGATGCCGGCGCCATCACATTCGCCGCGGCCATGAACCACGCGGAATTGCCTGTGGCGCGCAAGCCCAGGGTTGCGGTTCTCGCCACAGGAGACGAACTCCGCCTGCCCGGCCAGTCACTGGGGCCAGGCCAGATCATTGCGTCCAACACATTTGGCGTGGCAGCACTTGCACGCGGTGCCGGCGCCGACATCATCGATCTCGGCATCGCCGCTGACCAGATGGACGCGCTCGATGAGGCGCTTGATGAGGCCATCGCGCACGAAGCAGACGTGCTGGTTACCATCGGCGGCGCATCGGTGGGCGATCATGATCTGGTGCAAAAGGCGATGACGGGTCGCGGCATGACGCTCGATTTCTGGAAGATTGCCATGCGTCCGGGCAAGCCGCTGATGTCAGGTACACTTGGCGGCATGCGGGTTCTGGGGTTGCCTGGAAACCCCGCTTCAAGCCTTGTCTGTGCGCACCTGTTTCTCGAGCCTCTGGTGACCCGCCTGGCCGGATTACCCGACCCAGCCAGAATGAAAAAAGCAATCCTGACCAAAGACTTGCCGGAGAATGATCAACGCCAGGACTACCTTCGCGGCGATCTTGAATCCGGTGCTGACGGACAATTTGCCGCGACTCCGCTGGCGCGTCAGGATTCGTCGCTGATGAAGGTGTTCGCCGATGCGCGGTGTTTGATCATCCGGCCACCTTTCGCGCCACCGGCAAAGGCCGGTTCAATTTGCGATGTGCTGGTTTTGCGCCCCTGATGTTGTCCCTGTTATCGCAATTCGGGAATGTCGGCACATAACCAGACCGGTGGTGCCGAACGCTATTTCGAGCGCTCCGGTAGAGGCGGAACGGCCGACTGCAGGATCACCTTGACCTTGCTCGTTTTGCCGCTCCCCGGGAACGGGATCGGGGCCAGCGTCTTGCGCAATCGACCATCAACGAAAAGCTCCAGGTCTGCGTGACCTAGCCTGTCGGGGTCTTCCACCGTCACCTCGATGCTGCCCTTTTCTGTGCGGACTGTCGCCGGAAATCCTCCCCAGTAGCACGGCAGGCACGGATCGATCGCCAAGCGTCCGTTCAAGACCCGCAGACCAAGGATGGCCTCGACGCCAAGCTGACAAGTCCAGCCGGCCGCACCTGTGTACCAGGACCAGCCACCAAGCCCGAGATTCTGTCCCGGGCCATAAACATCGCCGGGCAGCACATAGGGTTCACGCTCATAGTGCTGTGCACCGCTGTTGCTCTGGGTACGGCGGATGGGGTTGATGATATCGAACACTTGCCAAGCGCCATCACCGAGCCCGGCCAGCGCATGCCCGAACCACGCCGCCGAATGGGTGTATTGCCCCCCGTTTTCGCGAATACCAGGCGGATAGGCCCGAATATTGCCAGGGTCGCGTGGTGTTATGTGAAAAGGCGGATCGAGCAGTTGCACCAGCCGTATGTCCTGATGCACCAACCGTGACCTGGCGGAGGCCATTGCAGTCCTCGCCCGATCCTCCGGCGCGGCACCTGAGATGACCGACCAGGATTGCGCGATGGAATCGATCTGGCATTCGTCGTTCTGGTGCGCGCCCCAGGGTATGCCGTCATCATCAAAGGCCCGGACGTACCAGTTGCCGTCCCAGGCACTGGCCTCAACCGCTTTCGCAAGGCTTTCGGCATAAGTTTTCAGCTCCGCCGCTGTAGCTTTTATATATAATCGGGAATGACGGTATTTATCCGGGAATATGTGGGATTTCGCGGGATTAAGCGCCAAGCTCTTGGAAACTCCCCCGGTTGAGGAGACCAAACCGCGGTGCCAAATTCAGGTACTGACTGACAATCCCCGAGCATTGCCGTCCCCGCATCATTGCCAATGGATTCCTCGTTGAGCCGACGGTAACTCGAAAAAGTCCGATGACTGATAATAACAAAATAGGTTTCCATATCGATCATGGAGAAACCCAATTCATACATGGCGTGGGCGAGAGATATGACATCCGCTGCATATAGACGTTTGACGCCGGCCTACCAGCTTCTCATCATCGACGAGTTGGGCTTCGTGCCGCTCTCAAAGACTGGTGCAGAAGTTGCTGTTCGAACTGATCTCGCAACGCTACGAGCACGGAGCCACCCTGATCACCAGCAACCTACCGTTTGACGAATGGACCGAAACGCTAGGATCTGAGCGTCTGACCGGCGCGCTGCTGGATCGCGTCACCCACCACGTCAACATCCTCGAGATGAATGGCGACTGCTATCGTCTCGCCCAAAGCCGAGCCCGCTAGGCCGGCTGAAACCCTCTCAAAATCGCCACGCACGCATGAGATCCCCGCTCGGGCTACGCCCTCCCGATGGTCTCATGCGTGCGCAGAAAGTGGCCGACTATTGCTCCGGTGCGTGGCCGGATTTTACTCCGCCGTTGACAGCCGTAAAAGCGTCTCCTCTCGGAAAATTGCCGCGCAATCGCCTGCCAACAATGAATGGCCTGGCAAAAAGTACACTTTGCACCCTGTCCCGAGCGATGAACCTTGACGATAGTACCATCTACTGTCTGGCAGTTTATTGTAAAACAATCAACGAGAGGGGATCATCACCTACTCCAAGTCTACGTCGGAGGCTAATGCTTTGAACATACGACAAAAAGCATCCACTTTAACCCATCTGCGAAACCGCTTGAACACAGAGTTCCATTTGCCGAACTCACCCGGAAACTCGCGCCATTGCGCGCCCGTGCGGATGATCCTGAGGACCGCCTCCACGAAAAGCCGTGGGTCACGCCCGGTTGGTCCAGGATCGGTGGATTTGCCGAGACAATAAGGTTCGATGATCAGTCATCACAGCGTAACCGCCCGCCGCGCGATAGGCCGCCAGCCCCTCATAGGCGGGCAGATGCGCATGGGTGTCGTCCGCCGCAATCGCCGCCTGCACCTTTTCCGGGGTGGCGTGGTCGATGTGGTGATGGCCGATCTCCAGGACCGGCGCTGTATCGCATCGTCCCATGAAGGGCGCACGCCGCATCCGCACCGCTGCCGGGTCCAGCCCTATGGCCAGGGCGGCGTGCAGTTGTTCCGCCCCCGCCAATTCCCAAGACAACGAATCGCAGACCCGGATAGTCAGCGCCGGCGGCGGCGCGTCATCCTCGCGCACAATATCGAAATGCGCATAGAAGCTGGCGAATTCATAGACTTCGGCCTGCCCGATCCGCATTTCCTCGGCCAGCGCGCGCAGATGGCGCGCCGACAGATGCCCGAACTTGTCCTGTAGCAGATGCAGATATTCGATCAGCAGATCGCGGCGGCGCGGGCCTTCGGGGTATGGCGGCCCTTGCCCTTGCCAGACTTCCAAACACCCGGCTGTGCGTTCTGAACGTTCATGTCTTCCCCCTGCTGGTCCGTATTTTTTTACCTGTATCGGCCATAGTTTCAAATACGATTATCGGAACGCGTCATTTGCTATGGTTATAATGACGCTCGGACCGCCACCCTTAGCGCCCGCACCATCGGCAGCACTGGTGATTGGTCCTTGATGCACAGACCCACGGTAAGACTGACGCTGGGTTCGACCAGATCAAGGTTGACCGACGATTTCAGCGCGAAATAGGTTTCGGCCACGCCGCGCGGCGCAATCGTGGCGGCCGACCCGCTGGCCGCCTACGCCAGCGCCGCGTTGAACCCGTTCGCCTCCATCACCACACTCGGAGCAGTCTGAACCTGTGCGAAAATCTTATCAAGAAGCTGACGGTTGCGCATGTCCCGCGTCAGCAAGCACAGCGGCAACTGCGCCGCCTCGGCCCATGTCACCGTACCTTCGTGACGAGGGCCAACTTGCGCGGCGAGATCAGCACATAACTTTCCTCATACAGGATCTCGGTCGTTGCCGGGTCGGCGTCGTCGTAATACATGACGCCGGCATCCAGCGAATAGTCGTTTAGCCGGGCCTCTATCTGGCCGGTGGACCGCGACTGCACCTCGATAGACAGGTTCGGATGCGAACGGCGTAGATGTGTCGAAACCTTGGCCGCAAAAGGTAGCGCAGTGGGAATTACTCCGATCACCAACTTGCCCATCAGGTTGTTGTTGAGCGCATCGATCTCCTGACACATCCCTTCGACAACAGCCAGCAGTTTACGGGCCCATTTCAGCACCACTTCACCTTCGCGGGTGAACCCCATGAATTTGTTGCCGCGCCGGACCAACGGAATACCGTACCCCCCTTCCAGCTTGCGGATCCGGGCCGAGAACGCGGGCTGCGAAATGCCGCAATCATCGGCGGCGCGCGAAAAATGCCGGTGCTGGGCCAACGCGGCAAGCAATCGCAGATCACGGATTTCAGGCAGTGGCGTTCGACTTTCTTTTGAGCACCCAAGGGGACTGCCTGATGGCCGTTTCGACAGACTGGGAACGGGGGTGTGACACAGCAAGCGGAGATAGGGAGATTACGCCGCCCCCCACGCCCCAAGCGTGAACTGATGCTCGTGGTCAAAGTCCACTTTGGGCCGCTCGCGCGGTGGTCCCTTGTCACAACTGATCCCTATCTGGTGAAAAAACCCGTTCGCCTCAAAGGTGATGTCACCATCCACAGTCTGCCCCATAACCCTGAGTGTGGCAGCATCCGCGAAGGTCACGTGCGCCACATGGCGGATGCATTCGGTCAGAATGTCGCCGGTGGGTTCGGTCGGCAGCAACACGTCGTCAGCCGTTCGGGCGTCGATGTTCACATTCTGATAACGATTCATTTGCCGCATCGCCTCAGGATCAAGAATCGTCACCTGACCGTTCCAGCCGAACGCCACCGTGCGGGGACGCTCGCCCAACGGCACGCTGTTATCCAGAAACTCGAAATGCACGCGCTGCTGGGTCTTGTTGACCCATGACAGGAATAGCTGCGGCATCCCGGTATAGGCCTCGATGTTGTGGAATAGCAAATCGTCCACCGCCTTGTAGCGCCCGGTCTTTTGCCCGCGCTTCCAGGCGCGTTCGACCGTTTCGTCTGGCGGCGTGATGATGAAGAAAATGAACACCTGATCGCCAAAGCGGCTGAGCAAATTACCCTCAGCGTTCTTTTGTGCATGGGCGGTGAAACTGTCGAACCGAAAGCGATCGATCAGCAAATGAGGCACCTGCCCCCGCGCGTCCTTGGTGACCATGTAGCTGTCAAGTTTCTTGTCGATGATCTCAAGTTCTTCGCCCGTCAGCATCGCGGCATATTTGTAATCGTCGCCCAGACTGGCGTAATCAAGTAGGAACTTTCGCCAGTAATCGGGGCTGATCAGGGCAAAATCCTGCCAGGAAACGCCCAGCCGTTCGGCCAGTTCGCGTTGCAGCGGACGGATCGTGCTTTTGCCCGCAGCCGAAGCCCCCTTGACGTTCAGCACCATGGGTTTGGCCTGAAACGGCAGAA
>Ga0163216_101413_pt1 | contig 14775 bp, 11 predicted proteins | sample SynspAceP_FD_167610 | JGI IMG/M metagenome (GOLD analysis project Ga0163216, IMG submission 167610) | Saline lake microbial communities from Ace Lake in Antarctica - Synechococcus sp. Ace-P (Illumina Assembly) | ecosystem: Environmental > Aquatic > Non-marine Saline and Alkaline > Saline ...
ATCAGTAACTTTTTATTATGGCAACTGGCCTATGCGGAGTTGTATTTTACTGATGTATATTGGCCTGATTTCACTGAAGAAGTGTTTCTTCAGGCTGTAACGAATTTTTCTGAGCGTCAACGTCGTTTTGGGTTGACGGGCGAACAAGTCTGTAGTTGAACGCTCAGTTTGGAATATTAATGTGTTAAAACAACGTATTATTACCGCTTTAATCTTGGCGCCTATGGCGCTATTTGCAATTTTATTCTTACCTTTATTAGGCTTTGAGTTATTGATTGCCTTGGTCGTGGGTCTCGGTGCTTGGGAATGGTCCAGCATGTCGGGGATGACACGCTTTGTGACTAAATTTGCCTACGCAGCGCTTATTACGACTGCTTGTTTAGTATTAGCATGGCTGTTACCCACCCATATGATTTGGTATCAAGGGCAGTTAAATGCATTATACCAATACATATTGTCCGTCGCTGCAGCGTGGTGGTCGATTTCATTACTGATGATTATCTTGTACCCCAAATTCAGCTCGGTGTGGCATACCAGTAAGATATTACGCGCCATTTTCGGCTTGTTAACCCTGATCCCAACTTGGGTGGCGGTTGTGTCACTGCGTACTAGCTTGTTTGAAGTTGACCCTTTTTATGGCGCTTCATTAATTTTTTATGTCTTAGGTATTGTGTGGGCTGCTGATATTGGCGCCTTTTTTGTCGGAGTTAAATTCGGTAAACACAAACTGCGTCCAAATGTTTCACCAGGCAAAACCATTGAAGGGCTGATGGGTGGTATTTTTGCGTCTTCTGCTATTATTGCGTTTGCTGCTTTGCACTATCATGTCGATCCATCACGAATTTGGTTACATGTTTTGGTCGGAGCTTTAACGGTCGGTGTATCGGCCTTGGGTGATTTGAACGAAAGCATGTTCAAGCGCTGTGCTGGTCTTAAAGACAGCGGTACCTTGTTACCTGGCCATGGTGGCATCATGGATAGGATAGATAGCCTAACGGCTGCTTTCCCAGTATTTGCCTTTTGTTATGTATTGTGGATGGCTTAATGCAATCTATTTGTATTTTGGGCTCAACGGGATCCATCGGTCAAAGCACGATTGATGTCATTCTCAGACATCCGCAAGAATTTCAGGTGTTTGCCCTCACTGCGCATAAAAATGTCAACTTGTTAATCCAACAAGCTGTGTTGTGTCAACCGCAATTTGTGGTACTGGCGGATGAGCAAAATTACACCCAAGCAAAAGCCCTTGTGCTACAACATGGCTTGCGATGCACAGTGTTGTGTGGACAAGACGCGTTGCAACAAGTGGCCTGTGCAAGTGACGTTGATATCGTTATGGCGGCTATTGTAGGCGCTGCGGGTCTACTGCCTACCTTGGCTGCAGTCAACGCGGGAAAAAAAGTATTGTTGGCCAATAAAGAAGCGTTAGTGATGTCGGGCGAACTATTCATTCATGCTGCAAATCAATCTAAAGCCCAATTATTACCAATCGATAGCGAACATAATGCTATTTTTCAATGTTTGCCCTTTGATTTCGAGTACGGAAATTTAGCCGCCAGTGGCATAAGAAAGATACTATTGACTGGCTCAGGTGGCCCATTTTTAAAGACACCACTAGAGACACTCAGTTCAGTGACGCCGCAGCAAGCCTGTGCACATCCTAATTGGGACATGGGTCGTAAAATCTCGGTTGATTCGGCCACTATGATGAATAAAGGTCTGGAGTTTATTGAGGCACGGTGGTTGTTTGGCCTGCAAAGTAAAGATATTGAGGTGGTACTGCACCCGCAAAGTATCATTCATTCAATGGTACAATATTGTGACGGCTCGATTTTAGCGCAATTGGGAAATCCTGATATGCGCACTCCTATTGCTCATGCATTGGCTTATCCAAAGCGCATTGAGTCAGGCGTTGCGCCACTTAATTTTATGCAACTGGCAGATTTTAGTTTTTGTGCGCCGGATGTAGGCAGGTATCCCAACTTAAAACTAGCCATTGATGCCAGTAATGCGGGACAAAGTGCTACAACAGTATTAAATGCCGCTAACGAAATAGCCGTGGAAGCTTTTTTACAAGAACGTATTAGGTTTACCCAAATTGCGACAGTTAATGAAAACTGTTTGAACGCCATTGCAAGTCAAGAGGTTAGCAACATCAACAGTATTATTGAGTTAGATCAACGAGCCCGACGTCAAGCACTAGTGGCAATTGAGCAGCTAAAGCAAACGTCCATATCAATGAGCACCGGTCATGCTTGATATTATACAAACCATCATCGCGTTTATTGTTGCGATAGGTATTTTAGTTGCGGTGCATGAGTGGGGCCACTTTTGGGTTGCTCGTCGTTGTGGGGTGAAAGTATTGCGCTTCTCTATCGGGTTTGGTCCGACTTTATGGTCACGCACTGATAAATTGGGCACAGAGTACGTTATTGCAGCTATTCCTTTAGGTGGCTATGTCAAGATGCTAGACGAGCGGGTTGAGGAAGTATCAACGGCCGATTTGCCTTTTGCTTTTAATCAACAAACCGTATGGAAAAAAATAGCCATTATTGCTGCGGGCCCATTCGTCAACTTTATTTTTGCGGTTTTTGCTCTGTACGTGATGTTTTTAATCGGAGTGCCTACCAGCAAGGCTATGTTAGGTGAAGTAGTGCCGGACTCGATTGTTAGCCAAAGTCCCATAACAAGCCATTCAGTCATTACTGGCATAGGTGAGAGACAAACTCGCAATTGGGAAGAAGTTAATCTCGAATTGATGTCATATATTGGCCAAGATGCTATTGCCGTAACCTGGCAACCAGAAGGTCAACAGTTTGCAAAAACCACCAATTTAAATATTAAAAAATGGCAGTTTGACCCAGATAAAACCTCTGCAGTCAGTAGTTTGGGTTTCAGTGTTTACCGTCCTGATATCATTTTAGTGCTAGCGCAAGTGGTTGAAAATTCGGCAGCTGAGCAGGCTGGTTTACAGCTTGGCGATAAAATTCTGCAGTTCGATGGAACTACTATGCAAAATTGGGAACAAATAGTGGGTTATGTTAGCGAAAGACCGAATCAGTCGGTAGATATTAAGATTGAACGAAATGGTCAGATACTGTCGCTAAATGGCACTATTGGTGAAAAAACCGAAAAAGGCATAACACGAGGATATATGGGTTTTTTGCCCACCTTGGAAGCGTGGCCAGAAGGAGTCTTGTTTAACTATCAATATGGTGTTGTTGATGGGATAGGCAAGGCCTTAGATAAAACCTGGCGTTTAATGACGGTAAGTGTCGGGATGTTAGGAAAACTGATAACGGGAGATATATCAGTTAAGAATTTGAGCGGGCCTATTGCTATCGCTCAAGGCGCAGGAATGAGCGCGAGTTCTGGATTAGTCTACTTTTTGAGCTTTTTAGCGCTAATAAGTGTCAATTTAGGAATTATCAACCTTTTACCTCTACCAGTGCTTGATGGTGGCCACTTACTCTATTACTTTATAGAGCTAGTTAGTGGCCGGCCTGTGCCTGAGTCTGTGCAGGAAATCGGTTTTAAAATTGGCGGCGTTATTTTGCTGCTGTTAATGAGCATCGCGATTGTAAATGATATAACGCGTTTGTAGTTTTTATCGACCAATTTGGTCATGCGCAAATTGTTGTGCGTTTAGGAAGAATATTATTAAATGAAGTTTAAACAGTTAGTTGTTGCCGGATTGATTCTTTCCATTACTAGCTTTGCTAATGCGGCTGCCAAAAGTGAATTTGTTGTTCAAGATATCAAAGTGGAAGGCCTACAAAGAGTTGCGCTAGGTGCTGCACTGACCTACCTGCCTGTCAAAGTTGGCGATGAAATGAATAGTTTCAGGATAAGCCAACTGATCCGCTCTCTTTACTCTTCCACGCATTTTGAAAGTATTCAGATTTTGCGTGATGGCGATACCTTGTTGGTGCGAGTGAAAGAACGCCCCACTATCAGTAGCATTATTTTTGATGGTAATGATGATATTAAAGACGAGCAGTTGCAGGAAAGTTTAGACGGCAGCAATATTAAAATTGGTGAGCCGCTAGATAAAACGGTATTAACCTCAATTGAAAATGGCTTAAAAGATTTTTATTACAGCATAGGTAAATATAATGCGGATGTTAGCGCTATTATTACCCCACTTCCGCGTAATCGTGTTGATGTGAAATTGCTGTTTGAAGAAGGTGATGCGGCTAAGATTCAACAAATTAATATTGTTGGTAATGAAAAATTTGCTGACCAAGAGCTGTTAGACCAAGTTGAATTGCAGTTTGATACGCCGTGGTGGGATTTCATGTCCGAAACTCGTTATCAGAAGCAAAAGCTCTCTGGCGATATGGAAACAATTACCAGTTATTACAAAGATCGCGGTTATTTACGTTTCAATATTGATTCAACACAAGTATCAATGACTCCTGAAAAAAGTGGTATTTATATTACTTTAAACATTGATGAAGGTGAGCAGTACACTATTTCTGAAGTAGAACTCATTGGCGATTTACTTGGGCATGAAGACTATATCAAATTAGTTTTACCATTGACCAAAGGTGAGCTGTATAACCAGGCTGAAGTTACCTATACCGAAGAATTCATCAGTAAATATTTAGGGCGTTATGGTTATGCTTATCCAACTGTTACGACCATTCCTGATATTAACGAAGAAGAGAAAACAGTTAAGTTAGTGTTGTCTGTTGATCCCGGTAAACGCATTTATGTACGTCGTATTAACTTCGAAGGAAACGCCAGTACTTCTGATGAAGTATTGCGTCAATCAGTTACGCAGATGGAAGGCACTTGGTTATCTAATGCCACGCTGGAGTCGTCTAAAAACAGTTTGTCTCGTTTGACTTATATGGAAAAAGTAGACTTTGAAACCATTCGTCTGCCTGGTGAAGATGATAAAGTTGATGTGAATTTTGACGTAAAAGAACAAGCTTCCGGATCGTTTAATGCGGGTATCGGTTATGGTGATAGAACTAAACTGAGCTTACAAGCGGGTATTCAACAAGATAACTTCCTAGGTACAGGCAAACGTATCGCATTTAACGTCAGTACCGTTTCTTATCAGAAAAGCGTGCAAATATCTTATACCGACCCTTATTTTACTATTGATGGAATCAGTTTGGGCGGCACTATTGCATATAGTGAGTTTGATGGTAGTTCAGCTAACTTAATTCAATACAACAGTAAGCAATATTCAATCGGCGCCAACGTTGGTTATCCGATAGATGAATTTAATCGTATTAACTTTGGTTTAACCTACAGCAGTGTGGAGCTATTCCAAAATACGCCTTACGTGCAAACTACGCGCTTTAATAATCAGTTTGTTGATCCTAATGATCCTGACGCGGCTATTAATTATGATAGTTATTTGGGATCAGTCGCGTGGTTACGCTCAACCCTTAACCGCGGTGTGTTTCCTACTGCAGGGTCGTCACAGCGTGCTTCGTTTAGTATTACTACTCCTAACTCGGATGTGAATTATTTTAAAACTGAGTTAGATACTAAGTGGTATTTTCCTCTGTCAAGAAATCAACGCTGGTCGTTCTTAGCCCGCTTTAAAGCAGGTTATGGTAATGGCTATGGTTCGGTTAATGGTATTGATCAAATTTTGCCTTTCACTCAGCACTTTACCGCTGGTGGTAGCGATTCTTTACGCGGTTTTGAAAATAATACTGTTGGTCCCCGTGGTATTCAGGTTTCGCCCAGCTTAGTCTTAACTGATCCAAATGGTGTGCCCATTTATGCAGGCTCAGAGAACGATACGATCAGCATTTCTAGTCGCTCTTTAGGGGGCAATGCAATGGCGTTGGGTGGCTTGGAATTGATTGTTCCGACCCCATTTGTAGAGGTTGATTTTGATAACTCAGTTCGCACTAGTATCTTCCTCGATGTAGGTAATGTGTGGGATACTGAGTTTGATTATAATAAGTATAAACAATTAGCCATCAACAAAAGCTACAATAATGATGACTTGCTTGATTACAGTGATCCAACTCTTTTTAGATCTTCTTACGGACTCTCTGTACAATGGCTGTCCCCAATGGGACCGATGGTATTTAGTTTTTCTAGAGCGTTAAAAGAACGTGAAGGGGATGATATTAAATTCTTCTCCTTCAATATTGGTCAAACATTTTAATAATTATATTGGCAGCAATGCCAGTTATCGATAGAAGTAGGAGTGTGTTTTGAATAAGTTTACTAAAAGTTTAATCGCCAGTGCATTGTTAACCACAGCTATGGCCAGTTCTGTTGCCATGGCAGAACAAAAAATTGGTGCTGTTAATGTACAAGGTATATTCCAAGCCATGCCACAAGCTGCCACTATTCAGCAGACCATTGCAGCTGAATTTAAAGATAAAACGGAAGAAGTCAGCCGTTTAGAAAAAGATATCAAATACTATCTTGAAAAAAATCAGCGTGATGCGGCGACAATGAGCGCTAAAGAGAAAAAAGAACTAGAAGATAAAATCATCGCCTTACGTGAAGAATATACGGTTAAGGCCCAGCCTTTACAGCAAGAAATTCAGCAACGTTTAAAAGATGAGCAAAACAAGTTACTTGGTTTGATTAAACAAAGTATCGATGCTGTGGCGGCTAAAGGAAAATATGACGTGATCTTAAACGCTAACGCTGTGGCGTTTATCAATGCAGATCATGACATATCTAAGTCGGTTCTAGACCAAGTTTCTAAAGTTAATTAACCCGCAAAGGTTTAAGCAAGGTTCACTTGATTAATGCCATTAGTTTAAAAGACATTGCTTCAGCCATCGGTGCTCAATTGCACTTGGCTGAAGGCGATAGTGAAAATACGCTAATTCACTCTATATCCACATTAGCCAAAGCAGGCGATGGTCAGATTTCGTTTTTGGCTAATAGTAAGTATCGAAATCAGTTGTCTAGTACCTCAGCTCAAGCGGTTATTGTAACTGCCGATGAACAAGAGCACTGCCAGCGCAGTGCTCTTGTGATGGATAAGCCCTATGTGGGTTTTGCCAAAGTCGCACAGTTATTAGATACCACACCAGCGGCCGCCCACGACATTTCGCCAAGAGCTGTCGTGGCTGACGACGTTGTATTGGGGCACAATGTTAAGATTGGTCCTAATGCTGTCATAGAACGTGGTGTGAGCTTGGGCGATAACGTTGAAATTGGTGCTGGCTGTTTTGTGGGACAAGATAGCGTTATAGGTGCCAATACTAAGTTGTGGGCCAATGTGACTATTTACCATCGTGTAGTGATCGGTAAAAATTGTTTGTTTCAGGCTAACAGTGTGATTGGCAGTGATGGTTTTGGTTATGCCAATGACAATGGGCAATGGTTGAAAATCCCCCAACTTGGGCGTGTTTTGATTGGTGATCGGGTTGAGATTGGCGCGAGCACAACCATAGATCGCGGCGCACTCGATGATACGATTCTGCATGACGGTGTTATTATTGATAATCAATGCCAAATAGCTCATAACGTAGTCATTGGTGAAAACACCGCTATGGCGGCATGTTCAGTGGTTGCTGGAAGTACTAATATCGGTCGTAACTGCAGTATTGCAGGCTTAGTGGGCATCAATGGTCACATTGACATATGTGACGGTGTCTTTATGACTGGCATGAGTATGATCACCAAAAATATTTCTGTTCCTGGAGTGTATTCTTCTGGAATGCCAGCGGCACCTAACAAAGATTGGCGCAAAAACATGGTTGCACTGAAAAACATTGATAATCTCAATCAGCGCATCAAAACTTTGGAAAAGTTACAAACCAAGTAGTCGATCTATTTGGTTGTTGTAGTGTGAGGAGACGCCTTTTGGCAAACGAATTACAAACTATCGAGATAGAAGAAATACTCAGTCTTCTGCCCCATAGATACCCATTTTTATTGGTTGACCGTGTCACAAATTACACTCTGAATGAGTCAATTAGTGCCTATAAAAATATTACCTTTAATGAACCTTGTTTTACAGGGCATTTTCCTGGTAAACCTATTTTTCCAGGGGTACTAATACTTGAAGCATTGGCACAAGCAGCCGGTATTTTGGGCTTCAAAACCTCAGGCAACTCAGACGATTTGTATTTGTATGCAGGCATCGATAAGGCACGTTTTAAGCGACCTGTAGTGCCTGGTGATCGAATGGATATGGATGTGATATTGAAAAAAGAACGTCGCGGTATCTGGATGTTTCATGGTGTGGCCAGCGTTGCCGGTAAAAGCGTTTGCGAAGCTGATTTTATGTGTGCGATGCGGAAAATGTAATTGTGATCCATTCAACAGCTATTATTCATCCTGACGCAGAACTCGGCAATAATGTATCGGTGGGCCCATTTTGTATTATTGATGAAAATGTGACTATCGGTGATAACACCACCTTAGAATCTCATGTTGTGATCAAGGGGAAAACTACTATAGGTAGTGGTAATCACTTTTATCAGTTTGCTTCTATTGGTGAGGATTGCCAAGATAAAAAGTATAAAGGCGAACCGACAGAATTGATTATTGGTGATAATAATGTTTTTCGTGAAGGGGTTACTGCCCACCGTGGCACTGTGCAAGATAAAGGCATCACCCGCATTGGCAATCATAATTTATTTATGACCAATGCGCACATTGCCCACGACTGTGTGATTGGCGATAACAGCATACTGGCGACGCTATGTACCTTAGCGGGTCATGTAACTGTGGGTGATTGGGTTATTTTGGGTGGCATGACTGCAGTGCATCAATTTTGTCATATTGGCTCCCACAGTTTTATTGGTGGCGGCGTGATTGTGCTGCGTGATGTTCCGCATTTTGTCATGCTTGGAGAAGGTAGTGTACCCCGCGGAATTAATTCTGAAGGCCTTAAACGGCGCGGTTTTTCTGCTGCGACTATTATGCAAATTAAACGCGCTTATAAAGTCCTTTATCGCAACGGTAATTTGGCTGATGAAGCGGTAATACTGTTACGAGAAATGGCTAAAGATACTCCAGAAATATTGCCTTTAGCCGACTTTGTTGAACATTCAGTACGAGGTATTGTACGCTAACTCATGCGCGACAACCCCCTAAGAATTGGCATAGTAGCCGGTGAGACCTCCGGTGACATCCTCGCTGCTGGCCTAATAAAACAAATCAAACTACGTCATCCCGATGCACATTTTGTGGGCATCGGTGGGCCAAAGATGCTGGCCTTAGGCTGTGAATCCCTATTTGAAATGGAAGAGCTGTCAGTGATGGGCTTGGTGGAAGTATTATCTCGCATCCGCCGTCTGTTGTTTGTGCGAAAATCCTTGCTTAATTACTTTTTAGCCAATCCTATTGATCTATTTATTGGGGTTGATGCGCCTGATTTTAATTTGGGTTTAGAGCTTAAATTAAAACGTCAGGGCACACTTACCGTGCAATATGTCAGCCCCACTGTCTGGGCGTGGCGTGAAAAACGCATATTTAAAATCGCTAAAGCAACTAATCTGGTGCTGAGTATTTTTCCCTTTGAAAAAGCGGTATATGACAAACATGCTATTCCCTGTACTTTTGTGGGCCATACGTTAGCCGATGATATTGCGCTAGAGCCTGACAGAAACGCCGCGCGTAAAGCCCTGAATTTAAAAGCGCAGGATTGTGTACTAGCCGTGCTACCGGGCAGTCGTCAAAGTGAAGTTGATGCCTTGTTAGAGGTATTTATGCAAAGCTGTGAAATCCTCACTCAGGCCAAGCCAGATTTAAAAATACTCATACCTGTGGTTAATCGCCAACGTAAGATTCAAGTTGAAAGCTTTTTTGCTAATCATGCTCTGTATGTTGATTATCGCATCGTGATAGGTCATGCCAGACAGGTGATGATTGCAGCAGATGCGGTGTTATTGGCATCAGGCACAGCAACCTTAGAAGCCATGTTATGTAAACGGCCCATGGTCGCGGCTTATCGCTTGAATAAACTCACCCATCTAATGATGAAATGGCTGTATAAAGCCAAATATTTCGCTCTGCCTAATGTACTAGCCGACGAAAAAGTAGTACCTGAATTATTGCAAGAAGAAGTCAATGCTCAGACCATTAGCGAGTTGTTGTTACCCATGTTGAGCGATGATAATGTGCAACAGCAGCTCAACGCTAAATTTACTGAGCTGCATCTCGCCTTAAAGAAAAACGCTGATGTACAAGCTGCGGATGCGGTACTTCAGTTAATTGAGGCCAAGTAAGTGAACAGACTGCTTGCGGGAGTAGACGAAGTGGGTCGCGGCCCCTTGATTGGTGATGTTGTAACTGCAGCTGTTATCCTTGACCCCAATAAACCTATTATGGGTTTAGCCGATTCTAAAAAACTAACTGAGAAAAAACGCGAAGCTTTAGCGCAAATTATTCGTCGTGACGCCTTGTGTTGGGCCATAGGTCGTGCGTCGCCACAAGAAATTGATGAATTGAATATATTGCAAGCTACCCTGTTAGCGATGACACGAGCGGTACAAGCTTTGTCTATGCAACCTGATCACGTATTAGTAGATGGTAATCGTTGTCCTAAGTGGGTTTATTCTAGTGAAGCGATTATTAAAGGTGATGGCCTGATCGCCGAGATCTCTGCCGCCTCAATTATTGCCAAAGTGGCCCGCGATCATGAGATGCTGGCGCTTGATAAGCAGCATCCAGAATATGGTTTTGCCCAACATAAAGGCTACCCGACACCCTTACACTTAGCTAAATTGAATGAATTAGGACCTTTGTCCTTACATCGAATGAGTTTTAAGCCAGTGCAGCTTGCTTTAGCGGCACGTGACGGCCAATTGGCAGGAAATTAAATGGCACAAGCGCCGGTAAACTTTGTGCATCTGAGAGTGCACAGTGACTATTCAATGATGGATGGCTTAAATAAAGTTAAGCCATTAATCTCGAACATTAAAAAACTTGGCATGCCTGCGGTCGCAATTACCGACCAGATGAACATGTGCGGCTTAGTTAAATTTTACAGTGCCGCCCACGACAATGGTATCAAACCTATTGTAGGTGCTGATTTTTGGGTACAAAGCACTGAGTTAGAAGACAGCATTTTTCGACTGACTATCTTGGCCATGAATAATGCGGGTTATAAAAACGTCACGTTGTTGATTTCCAAAGCGTATTTGCGCGGTTCAGTAAAAGACAAAGCCGTGATTGACCAGCAGTGGTTAGTGGAACATGCCGAAGGACTGATTATATTATCGGGAGGGCGTGCAGGTGATTTAGGCCTGACGCTTACCAAAGGCAATGTAGAAGCGGCAGAACGCATCACGCAATTTTATCAACAGCATTTTAACGAGCGTTTTTATCTCGAGTTAACGCGCACCGGGCGATTGGGCGAAGAAGATTATATTCATCGCGCAGTGGCTTGGGCCGGCCAACACGACTTACCGGTAGTGGCCACTAATGAAGTGTGTTTTATTGAAGAAAAAGGCTTTGCTGCCCATGAAATTCGGGTCGCAATTCATGATGGTTTTACCCTCAATGATCCAAGGCGTCCTAAACTCTACAGTGAACAACAATATTTGCGTAGCAGCGAAGAAATGGTGGCATTGTTTGCTGATATTCCCGAAGCCATTGAAAACACCGTAGAAATAGCTAAACGTTGCAATGTCACTATCACCTTGGGTGAATACTTTTTACCGCAATTCCCCACTGGCGGTTTAACCGATTCAGAATACTTGGTAAAAGTGTCTAGAGAAGGTTTAGAAAAGCGTCTTGCCTTTTTATTCCCAGATGAACAAGTGCGTCTCGAACGACGTCCAGAATATGACGAACGTTTAACCATAGAGATGGAAGTGATTAACCAGATGGGTTTTCCTGGTTACTTCCTTATCGTTATGGAATTTATTCAGTGGAGTAAAGATAACGGTATTCCTGTGGGACCCGGTCGCGGGTCGGGGGCCGGTTCGCTGGTGGCCTATGCTCAAGGCATTACTGATCTTGATCCCCTGCAATTTGATTTATTATTCGAACGTTTTCTTAATCCAGAACGGGTATCCATGCCTGACTTTGACGTCGATTTTTGTATGGACAGACGGGACGAGGTGATTGAGCACGTTGCTGAACTGTATGGCCGCCAAGCGGTATCACAGATAATAACTTTTGGTACCATGGCCGCTAAAGCGGTAGTGCGCGATGTAGGTCGAGTACTCGGCCATCCTTACGGCTTTAATGATCGCATATCCAAACTTATTCCGCCCACTCCAGGTATGACCCTCGAAAAAGCCTTTGCTGAAGAGCCACGTTTACCTGAGTTATATAATGAAGATGAGGATGTCAGAGAACTCATCGATATGTGCCGTATACTTGAGGGTGTAACACGTAATGCCGGTAAACATGCCGGTGGTGTGGTTATTGCTCCTACCCAAATCACCGACTTCGCCCCCCTGTATTGTGATGATGAAGGCAAAAACCCAGTAACCCAGTTTGACAAAAATGATGTTGAATATGCCGGGCTAGTTAAGTTCGACTTTTTGGGTCTGCGTACCCTGACGATTATTCAATGGGCCATTGATATGATCGCCAGTGGCCGCGGCGTTAAAATTGATATAACCGCCATTCCACTGGTTGATGCCAAGTGTTTTAGATTACTGCAAAACGCTGAAACGACGGCCGTATTCCAATTAGAATCCCGCGGTATGAAGGAGCTGATCAAACGACTGCGGCCTGATACCTTTGAAGATATTATCGCCCTAGTGGCCCTGTTTCGCCCAGGGCCCTTACAGTCAGGCATGGTAGATAACTTTATCGACCGTAAACACGGTCGTGAAGCCATTTCTTATCCAGATGCGCAATATCAGCATGAATGTTTGAAAGAAATCCTAGAGCCTACCTACGGTATTATTTTATACCAAGAACAGGTTATGCAGATTGCCCAAGTTATGTCGGGTTATAGTTTGGGCGGTGCGGATTTATTACGCCGAGCTATGGGTAAGAAAAATGCTGATGAAATGGCTAAGCAGCGCGAATCATTTGAGACCGGGGCCAAAGATAATAATATTGATCCCGACTTGGCGATTAAAATATTCGACTTGGTTGAAAAGTTTGCCGGTTATGGTTTCAATAAATCTCACTCTGCTGCTTATGCATTAGTTTCGTATCAAACCTTGTGGCTTAAAACCCATTATCCAGCTGAATTTATGGCGGCGGTTATGTCCGCTGATATGGACAATACCGACAAAATAGTAACCTTGGTTGATGAATGTCAACGCATGGGTATCGAAATATTGCCACCTGACCTCAACGCCGGTGAATACAAATTCACGGTCGATGAGCAGGGTCGTATTGTCTATGGCATCGGTGCCATCAAAGGGGTGGGAGCTGGTCCTATTGAGGCGATTATTGCCGCCCGTGAAAAACATCAAAAATTCTCAGATTTGTTCGACTTTTGCGCCAAAGTTGATATTAAAAAAATCAATAAACGTGTACTAGAAAAATTAGTTTATGCTGGTGCCTTTGATACCTTTGGTCCTCATCGTGCATCAATTATGGCCACCTTGCCCAATGCCTTGGCAGCGGCTGATCAACACGCAAAAGCCGAATCCTATGGGCAATCAGATATGTTTGGTTTATTAACCACTGAGCCTGAATTAGTTAAACAAGCCTTTGTCGATGTGCCAAAGTGGCCGGAAAAAGTCTGGTTAGACGGCGAAAAAGAATCTCTGGGTTTGTATTTAACCGGACACCCTATTAACCAATATCTTGGCGAAATAAAACACTATTCACCAACTCGCTTGGTTGATCTTAAACCCACCCATAAAGACCAAACATCCTATGCTGTGGGCTTAGTGCTGAGCGTTAGGGTAATGACTAATAAACGAGGCAAACGTTGGGCTTTAGTCACTTTAGATGACAAAAGTGCGCGTATTGATGTCCGCTTTTTCCCTGAGATGTATGAACAATACGAAAGTATGCTGTTGGCAGACAAAATATTGGTGATAAGTGGACAGGTCAGCTTTGATGAATTCTCTGGGGGCAATACAATGCAGGCCCGCGATGCCATGGATATTGTGCAAGCCCGTGAAAAAAATGCCAAGGCGGTGCAAATACAATTGGAATCAAGCTGGTGCAATCCTGCAAGTCTGGCTAAACTGCAGACTATACTAAAGCCTTATCAAGGTGGTAGTTGTCCGGTGCTGGTGCGCTATCGCCATCCCGACGCAGAGGCAAATTTAGCCTTTGGTGCGCAGTGGTATATCAGCCCTGAAGATGAATTATTATATGACTTACAGCAGTATCTGGGTGCGACTCAGGTCGAACTCGTCTTTCATTAAGGTACAATGTTTACTCTGCTGTAAGCAAAACTATTAGGTGTGTAATGAGTGTAAATTTCTTAGAATTCGAAAAGCCCATCGCCGTATTAGAAGCGAAAATTGAAGAATTGCGACAGGTCAATCAGGGTGGTGAATTTGACGTTAGCATCGAAGAAGAAATCACTAAACTACGTGAAAAATGCGCAGAGCAAAGTAAAAAGATCTTTGCTAATTTAGGTGCATGGCAGATTTCGCAATTAGCCCGTCATCCGATGCGTCCCTATACCTTAGATTATGTCGCTAGAATATTGACTGAGTTTGAAGAGCTGGCCGGCGATAGAGCCTTTGCCGATGATAAAGCCATCGTGGGTGGTTTAGCTAAATTGGATGGTCGCCCTATTATGGTCATTGGCCACCAAAAAGGTCGCGATACCAAAGAAAAAATTCGTCGTAACTTTGGTATGCCCAAACCTGAAGGATACCGCAAAGCATTACGATTGATGAAAATGGCTGAGCGGTTTAATTTACCTATTATCACCTTTATTGATAC
>Ga0163216_101415_pt1 | contig 14706 bp, 12 predicted proteins | sample SynspAceP_FD_167610 | JGI IMG/M metagenome (GOLD analysis project Ga0163216, IMG submission 167610) | Saline lake microbial communities from Ace Lake in Antarctica - Synechococcus sp. Ace-P (Illumina Assembly) | ecosystem: Environmental > Aquatic > Non-marine Saline and Alkaline > Saline ...
TTCATCCGCGTGTCCCCCCTTGCAGACGCTGCCGGTTGGATCGACGTGGATCAGACAACCTTGCGCCACAAAACTTACGACAACATATGGTCTTTGGGCGATGTGATGAATGCACCGAACGCTAAAACGATGGCCGCCGCCCGCATTCAAGCCCCCGTAGTCGCCGAAAACATCATCAATGACATGCGGGGCAAGGCACCATCCGCGCAATACAACGGCTATGGGTCATGCCCCTTAACGGTCGAACGTGGCAAAATCGTTCTGGCCGAATTCGGCTATGGCGGGGTTATGTTGCCCAGCTTTCCAAAGGCCGTCATCGACGGCACAAAACCAAGCCGAGCGGCTTGGTTCCTAAAGGAAAAGATGCTGCCCCCCATCTACTGGAAAGGCATGCTCAAGGGACGTGAATGGATGGCCAAGCCGGAAAAGATCACCGCTGATTAATGCCCTCGGCCGTCCTACCTGCGTACAGGAGGGACGGCCATTTTGATGCTGGAACACCTGAATGAAGCTATCACTCTATTTCCCCATCCTATCATGGGGCCGTGACTACTCGCGCGCGAACCTGTCCAATGACCTCGTCGCGGCTTTGATTGTTACGATCATGTTGATCCCGCAATCGCTAGCCTATGCCTTGCTTGCGGGCCTCCCGCCCGAGGCCGGTCTTTACGCCTCCATCGTGCCGATCATGCTCTATGCAGTGTTCGGCACCAGCCGCGCCTTGGCCGTTGGACCGGTCGCGGTTGTGTCGCTTATGACCGCTGCGGCGCTTAGCAATATCGCTGAACAAGGTACGATGGGGTACGGCGTCGCGGCGCTGTCGTTAGCGGGCTTATCTGGCGTGATCCTGTTAGCGATGGGATTGTTCCGACTTGGTTTTATAGCAAATTTTCTGTCACACCCTGTCATCGCAGGCTTTATCACGGCGTCGGGTATTATCATCGCTGCCAGTCAGCTCAAACACCTCCTTGGCATTGATGCCGAGGGCCACAACTTATTGGAACTGGTCGTCTCTTTGGTGCGGCACCTTACTGAAACCAATTGGATCACGGCCATCATCGGTGTCCTCGCCACCGGTTTTTTGTTCTGGGTGCGCAAGGGCCTGAAACCGTTGCTGGAACGGTTGGATCTGGCCAGTGGCCTGACGGGTGTGCTGGTAAAAACCGGCCCTGTTGCTGTCGTCGTGGCCACAACACTGGCGGTTTGGGCGTTCGGGCTGGCAGACAAAGGGGTCAGGATTGTAGGCGCAGTGCCGCAAAGCCTACCGCCCTTCACCCTACCCTCGTTCTCTCCTGACCTGTTGGGGCAACTCCTATTGCCAGCATTCCTGATCTCGATCATCGGATTTGTGGAATCCATCTCGGTTGCCCAAACCCTCGCAGCGAAGAAACGTCAACGCATCGACCCCGATCAAGAACTGATCGGCCTCGGGGCCGCCAATATCGGCGCATCCCTGACAGGTGGCTTCCCTGTAACGGGTGGCTTTTCGCGATCAGTTGTGAATTTTGATGCCGGTGCGGACACCCCTGCCGCTGGTGCATTTACGGCCATCGGTTTGGCCATTGCCGCCCTTGCCCTTACACCGCTTATCTATTTTCTGCCAAAGGCAACGCTGGCCGCAACGATCATCGTCGCGGTCCTGAGCCTTGTAGACTTTTCCATTCTCAAACGCAGTTGGACATATTCCAAAGCCGATTTTGCCGCGGTGCTTGCGACGATCCTGATGACGCTGGGTTTAGGCGTTGAAATCGGCGTCTCTGCGGGCGTCGGGCTGTCGATTTTGCTGCATCTCTATAAGTCCTCCAAACCGCACATCGCAGAAGTTGGACAAGTTCCCGGCACGGAACACTATCGCAATGTCCTGCGCCATGACGTCATCACGGACCCCGCCATCGTCACTCTCCGTGTTGATGAAAGCCTTTATTTTGCAAATGCGCGCTTCCTTGAAGACAAGATTCAGAACCGCGTCGCAAAGGATAAAAACATCCGCCACGTGATCCTGCAATGTTCTGCCATAAACGAAATCGACCTCAGCGCGCTGGAATCCCTCGAGGCGATCAACCAACGCCTGCACGAAATGGACGTTCAATTGCATCTGACCGAGGTCAAAGGTCCCGTCATGGACCGTTTGAAGCGCGAGCACTTTTTGTCAGAAATGACGGGGCAGGTCTTCTTGTCTCAGTTTGAAGCCGTAAAAAACTTGACCTCGAAGAACCCTGCTTAGAACGCCTTAATCAGAGCCACCGATCATAGGAGACCACAAATGGCCTATACAGAAAAATTCCAGACGATGGCAGATACTGCGATGTCTCTGGTTAAAGGGGTATCGCCACAAGATGTCGATAAAATGCTGTCCCATGGCGCAACTGCTTTGGATATCAGAGACAAGGAAGAACACGACGCTGGCCATATTGATGGGTCGTTGAACATCAGCCGTGGCAAGCTTGAGATGAATGTAGAAGGACAGATTGCAGATCTGGACACAGTTATTCTGTGCTACTGCAATGCAAACAACCGTGGTGCACTTTCTGCCGCCGCCTTGCGATCTATGGGCTATGTGAATGCCAAATATATCGCTGGCGGCCTGAAAGCCTATCGTGCGTCAAAGACATAGACCGCTCCTACAATCCAGCTCCCACGTTTGAAGCCAGATAGATAAGTTACACGATAAGGACATTGCCATGTGGGAAGAACGCTTTGCGAAAGAAGACTATCTGTTCGGAACGGAACCTGTCCCGTTCCTGATCAAACACGACGCGTTCTTTCAAGCAGGCCAGTCTGTCCTGTCCATTGCCGAGGGCGAAGGACGTAACGCAGTGCATTTGGCCCAAAAAGGCCTGGACGTGACAGGTGTAGAATTTGCACCTTCGGCCGTCGCCAAGGCGCAAAAACTGGCCGCATTGCATGGCGTGCAGCCGACGTTCATTCTGTCTGACCTGTTCGAGTGGGACTGGCCCCACGACAGCTTTGATATCACGCTTGGCTTGTTCTTTCAGTTTGTGGGTCCTGCAGAACGAGATATCCTGTGGCGCAATATGTTGAACGCAACACGCCCCGGCGGATTGATCCTCATTCACGGATACACCCCCAAACAACTCGAATTTGGCACAGGCGGGCCACCCCACGCGGCCAACATGTACACAAGCGAGAGTTTTGGACCGGTGTTTAAGGATTGCGAGGTGCTTGTTTGCGAAGAATACGAAGCTGAGCAACGCTCTGGATCCGCACATGTCGGAATGTCTGCATTGATCGATTTCGTCGCGCGCAAGCCAGTGTAAAAAACACCGATACGTCCAACATCGCCCAGTTAAATAATCATCTGCGAAAGGCCGGACATGACAGTTGATCCATCCACGTTACCCCTTGCCAACAACGGAATGGCCACAAGCGCAGAAAACAAGACGGCCCAAAAAGCCAGCTGGAGCAGGTGGTTTTTGGTTCCACTTTTGATGGGGACATTGTTCACGGGCGCGGTGATCGGAATGTATTTTCAACCACCCGGATTGCGTGTGTTTTTCAACACGACCGGGCTGGAACCCGGTGCGGGAACTGACACGCCTATCGCGGTTGCCATTCAGCAGGTCAGCACCCAACAAGAGGTCGCGGTGATCAGCGAGGGCGATGTGGTCGCTTTGGGCCGAATTATACCGCTTGGCGATATTATCAGCGTAGCCACTCCCTCCGGTGCGGGCGATGCACGCATTGCAGACATCAATGTTACCGTTGGCGCAACAGTCGCAGCGGGCGATGTGCTGGCCGTTTTGGACAACCTGCCCCAATTACAAAGCGCGGTTGCCTCTGCGACAGCGGACCTAAGGGTCAGCGAAGCGACGTTGCTGCAAACTCAAGCGTCGAACGCCGCAAGCCTGCGCGAAGCACAAGCGTCACTGGACCGCGCAGAAGCCGCAGCTGTCGTGGCCCGCGCCGATCTGGCTCGGTCGACATCCCTGCTTGAACGCGGTGTTACAACACGGGCTGATTTCGACCAGATCGTTGCAACCGCAACCGAGGCTGAACGCAGCGTCGAAAGCGCCATGGCAACCTTGTCGCGGTATGCATCCGGCTCTCAAACCGTGCAGGCAGATATTGCTGTGGCGCTGGCAAATGTCGCCGCTGCCAGCGCTGATCTGGACACGGCGATGCAAAACCTCGACCGCGCCTATGTGCGCGCGCCTGAAACTGGAACGATACTGGACATTAAAGTACGTGTTGGCGAACGCCCGCCAGCGGACGGCATCATTGACCTTGGCGATACGTCGCAAATGACGGTCGAAGCCGAGGTGTATCAAACGCTTATTGGCCGCGTGACCATCGGTGATCCTGTCACGGTGTCCGCCGAAGCCCTGCCCCAAGACCTTAGCGGCGTGGTGTCGGCCATCGGCCTCGAAATCGGGCGTCAATCCATCATGTCGGACGATCCGGCCAGCAACACGGATGCGCGTGTCGTCGATGTCATTATCGTGCTGGACGACGCATCTTCCACGCTGGCGCAGCGGTTTACGAACCTCGAGGCAATTGTCAGGATCGATGCAGGCCGCACGCAATGAACTGGCTGCTCACACGATTGTTCGGGCGCCTGCCCATTGGCTGGCTGCAATTGTCCCACAACAAAGGCCGCCTGTTTGCAGCCGTGTCCGGCGTCGCCTTCGCCAATCTGCTAGTGTTCATGCAATTGGGGATCATGGGCGCGCTGAACGGGTCCACCGTAGCCCCCTATGCGATAATCGACACGGACATCATTTTGTCGTCACAAGAAGGAAACACCCTAACGGATAGCGAACATATCGCGCGGGTCTGGATGCTACAGGCGCTCGGCGTGGCAGGCGTGGCAGACGCAAGCCCGCTCTATATCGGCAACCTGCCGTTTACGCTGGATGACGGAACGTCTGTGTCCCTTTTGGCGTTTGGTGTGAACACAACCCAGCCGGATTTTGTCTCACCCGCCATTGCGCCTTTGCTGTCGCAACTAACATTGGAAAACACCACACTTCTCGATGAAGGGACACGCGGGATGCCAACATCCGTGATTGACGGATTGAAAGCAGGCGCGCCTTTTGCGTTCGAAGCGTCGGGCCAGACTCTGACGGCGGTTGGCACCATGAACGTAGGTGGCGGATTTCTGGCAGACGGCATGATGATGGTGTCAGATCAGACATTCCTACGGTTCTTCTGGTCACGCAGCAGTGCGGCCCCAGATCATATCTTGATAAAGGTTGCGGACGGCGTATCAGCTGAAACCGTCGCCGCACGCTTGGCAGATGTTCTGCCAGCATTGACCGTGCGTATACAGACGAATGAAGCCGCACAGGCCGCCGATTTGTCGTTCATGTCATCCGAACGCCCGACGGGGATTATATTCGGCTTCGGCGTGTTCATGGGCATTCTGGTGGGCCTTGTGATTGTCTATCAAGTTCTGTCGACAGACGTCGCCGACCATTTGCGCGAATACGCAACGTTCAAGGCCATGGGCTACGGTCAGCCGTTTTTTCTGGGCATCATTTTCGAGGAAGCCATCGTGCTCGCCGTATTCGGTTTTTTCCCCGGATTAATCGCGTCAATGGGGCTTTATGCGGGGCTGGTCGCGGTGACGGGCCTGCCCGTGACGATGGACGCCAGCCGCGCTATCCTTGTGTTCCTCGGTACCTTGACCGCCTGCACCATTTCTGGCGCCATCGCGACTCGACGTTTGGCCAACGCTGATCCGGCGGATTTGTTTTGATGTCGGATGCACCGATCATCGTCAGCGGCCTGAATCATTTTTTCGGCACGGGCGAGGCGCGCAAACAGGCGATTTTCGACGTGAACCTAACAATCACAGGCGGCAGCCTGACCATTTTGATGGGGCCATCGGGGTCTGGCAAGACCACCTTACTAACGCTGATCGGGGCGTTGCGTGATATTCAGGACGGCAGCGTTCAATTGCTGGATCACCAACTGAACGGCGCGTCTGAGGGCGATCTGGCTGCCCTGCGCCGCCAACTGGGTTTCATCTTCCAAGGGTTCGTCAGCATAAAGGTACCAAACCCACCACGGGGATTTTGGTAACAATCTGATCTACAGTGGTTTTCTTCGTATTTTACCCTGCCGTTTTTACGCCTCTGCTATGCTGCCTTTTTCGGGGGTAGAATTCCGAGGGTATCGCGGAGCTTCTCTTCCGAGAAGTCGTATTCGCCGAGCATGTTGATGTGGGCCCATGACATGGGCGAGTGGGCTGCGATCAGCTGAAGCAGGTTTTCTCTGGTCTCGACGTCTGGCGCCTTCTCGAGTTGTCTGGCGAGGTAGAGGTAATTCCAGCAGATGATGCTGTTTTTGATCAGTCGATTGCAGGCCTCGGCGATTTCCTGTTCTTCCTTTTCGGTCTGGGTGAACCCACGCGGATTTCCGACGGCGACTGCGCGGGTGAAGCGGTTGGCCAACTCTACCTTGTTGAGCTGTTTCTCAATGGCCTGTCGTAGCGCGAGATCGTCGATGTAGCGCAGGATGAAGAGGGATTTGATGATCTGGCCGAAGGCTTTCAGCGTCTGGTACAAGGCATGCTGCCGGGAATAGGAATTCAGTCGCCGGAAGATGTCGGAGGCGGTGTTTTCCTTAAGCTTGATGGTGGCCACGAGGCGCAGCAGGTCATCCCAGTTCTCACAAATGACCGCTTCATTGATGGTCTTGTCGGGGCGGATGATCCAGCTGTCGTCGACCTGATGTTTCGGCTTGAAGATGTGCAGGGTCTGTTTGCCGATCCCCTTAATCCGTGGGGCAAACGAGAACCCCAGCAGATGGGTTAGACCGAAGACGGCTTCGGTATAGCCATGAGTGTCCGTGGAATGGATGTCGCTTTTCACGACGTCGTTGTGCATCAACCCGTCAATCACATAGGCGCTTTCGCGGTCAGCGGCGCTGATCATCAGGGAATGCCAGAGAAAGTTGCGCTCATCGATAAAAGTGTAGGCACTGATACCCTGGCCTTGCCCGAAGTATTTGAATGACCGGCTGGCATGCAGGCTGTCACCGCGCACCTCGAACTTTTGACCGTCACTGGCGGTGTGGAGCTGATCCTTGGTTTGACGATAGAGGTTTGGCAGATCCATTCCATCCATGGCCTTGACCACGGCATCGTTGGCAACACGAATATTCTCCAGCGAGAAGCGCCAATTGACCGTGTGATCCAGTTCGCTCTCTGTGACAAACGAGGAAATTCGCGCCATCTTCCGCACACCGATCCCGCAGCCCAGTCCCATGATCCCGGCCAGCAATGCGGGATGTGATGTGGTCTGCCGGACATGGGTTTGCTGCCAGTGCTCGAAAGACCGTAGCATGTGGCAGTGGTGGTTGACGGTTTCCAGAACCTGCGCGAGCGGTACGTCGTGACGTTGGGGGAAAAGATCGCCCAGCGGATCGGCCTCACGGGCATCGAGTGCCGGGGTGGCAATGTGAAACGCCCTGTCCTTGCGCAGCTTGAGGTGGGGATTACCAGCCGCGCGATCATTGGTTGCCCGATACTGGGCGGTCAATGCGACGTTCAGCCTTGCCAATACGGGTTCGGGATCGGCGAACTCTGTCAGACCGGCGCGCTCCAGTAGGTGGATCTTTTCCCGTTGCCAGCGTTCTTTCTCGATCAGATAGGCGTCCATGGGCCGATATTTGTAGGATTGTTCAACATTCAGGTCGCCGGACTTGATGGCCGTGGTCACCGCCTGAAACAGGAACACCTTGTACAGTGATACCCGGAAGGTACCATCCGTTCGCACAAGCGCTGCCTTCTGTCCCGCATCAAGGAAGTCTATCGGCACGTGGCTGGCAGCTACGTCTCCATCTGCCTTGAAGTGATCAATCGCATCCAGCAGCGCTGCGGCCCGTTTGTTTGGCATGAAGTTGAGTGCTCTTAACAACGGACTAAGGCGGTTTTGTAGTTTCAGTGACCGGGCTTCCAGAATGCCATGCCAACCGGCTTCACTGGCGGTCGCGGCCAGATCATTCTTCAGCTGATCGAAGTCTTCCGTTTTTCCCTGAGCAAGAAGGGCCTGTGTGGCAGTAACCTTTTCTGCGTCTGACAGATTGGCCGCAGACATGACGCTTCGAATGCCGCGCAGGACCCCAAAGACGGAAACCTCCAGGCCATCGACGACAATTTTGATCTGTCTCTGCTGATCCTCGCGCTCTTGCACGAGCGTTTCCTGATATTCCCGCGCCGCCACCGATTTGAACGAGGCCATGACGCTGAGCCAAAGGTCGATCATGTTGTCCTGACAGCGATAGAATTGGTGCGCCACAAAGGCCGTGGCGTGAAGGTGGCGATCAGGTCGGCTTCTTTGTTGAAGCTGAAACATCCGGGATTTCAGAACGCTGCCAGCAAAGTACCGAATGCCAGCGGCTCCCAGTTCAAGTCTTGCAAGAATGTCGTACAGATGGCCGTACAGATCTGACAATACTTCCAGATCAGCAACGGCTTCCTTGATCTTGGAGGGGCTGGTCGATTGCGACAGTTTCTTCAAAAGTGTCAGGCGATACCGGCTCTGATCATCTGGTGCCGTGAATAATCCATCAAGCAGGTCCCGCGTCTCAGCAGGCAGCTTACTGTCCATCAATGTGACCAACTCGGCTTTGCGTTCGTGCAGACTGGCACGAATCAAATCCGTCAGGCGACGCGCCGTTGGCACCTGCACGTGGCGCTGGATGAGAAAGTCCACGCAACGATCAAAGATCAGCCGTGGTTTCAGGTGCATCCGGGCCATTGTGGCGATCTCGGTGGCCAGCCCTTTGCTGGCACGCTCATCAAAGAATACAAAGCCATGGAATTCGAGGATTAGACATTGGTGTCTGAGACGGGTCGTCTCGGCGTACTGGTACGGTTGAAAGGCATTCTCTGACACATCAAGTTGGTGCGCGGCGAAAGCGATATCGCGGACGTGAAAATTGTGTGGTTGATAAAAGCGCTTGGTGGCTTTGAAATAGCCACACATCAGGAGAAAGCCGATCTGGCTGTCGGGCGAGCGCAGGCCCGTCGCGATGTCCATCAGCCCTTTGGGTAAAACGAGGAATTGCTTTCGCTCTTTGTGACCAAAGACCGGGGGTCTGTCGAAAGCTTCTTGTTCATTATTCGTAAGGATACGCATTCTGGCCATGGTCGCTCCGAAAAGTCTGTGTTCTCAAAACCGTCGTTTAACGAACAGACGCAGACAATGTCCCGCAGGGCTTCCCTACCTAGGGGAATCAGGACGTTTACCTTGTTCGGAATCGCAGGTTCGTTTATGATGCTGGAAACAGGATTTGTGAACAAAAAACATGCTCATCGGTTACGCCCGAGTCTCAACCATGGATCAGAACCCTGCGCTTCAAATGGATGCGCTGCGAGATATCGGCTGCGAGAGGATCTTCGTCGAAAAAGCCTCCGGCTCCCATCGCGACCGCCCTCAGCTCAAGGATGCCCTCGATTATCTGCGGAGCGGCGATACACTGGCTGTCTGGAAACTCTCGCGACTGGCGCGGTCTCTCACACAAGTAATTAAAACAGCCTCGGACATCGCTGAGCGCGGCATCGCCCTCAAAGTGCTGACTCAAAATATCGATACCAGCACCCCTGAGGGGAGGCTGTTTTTCCACATGACAGCAGCCTTCGACGAATTCCAACGTGAACTGATCGTTGAAAACACCCGCGCAGGTCTCAAAGCCGCCGCAAAGCGCGGAAGGCGTGGCGGCAGACCAAAAGCCATGAACGAGCAAAACATCAAACACGCCGAAGCCATGCTAAAAGACACCGAAAACTACCCATTCATCGGCGACGTCATTGACCAGCTCAAAATTGGCCGCACCGCATTTTACAAATATTTCCCCACAGATCGCATCAAGCAGCTGCGGCCTGACCACTCAGACGCGCCTCAAACATAGCTAAATCCTGTGGTGGATTTGGTACCTTTATGCAGATGGACCCCACTTTGACAAACAGGCCTGACACCGCTTACGCTGAACTGTATCTAAAATTAACAAACCTTTTGAAGGTAACAAAAAGGCTGTAAAATGAAAAAAGCACTTCTGCCACTCGCATTAGGTGTGGCAATGGGCGTATCCGCAACGGCATCGTTCGCGGCGTCTCACGGTTCTTCAACTCTTGCTGAAATCCAAGCCAAAGGCTTCGTTCAGTGCGGTGTTAGTCAGGGGCTTCCTGGGTTCTCAAACCCGGATAGCACCGGCGCATGGTCGGGTCTAGATGTGGACGTTTGCCGTGCAATTGCTGCTGCAATTTTCGGTGACGCTGAAGCCGTCAAATTCACTCCATTGTCTGCAAAAGAGCGCTTCACTGCTCTACAGTCAGGTGAAATTGACATTCTGTCTCGCAACACAACTTGGACTATGACGCGAGATGCAAGTCTCGGCCTGAATTTCTCAACTGTCACATATTATGATGGTCAAGGTTTCATGGTTCGCAGCGACATGGACATCAATTCAGCACTTCAGCTGAGCGGTGCTTCCGTTTGCACAAACACAGGTACGACGACTGAGCTAAATGTTACTGATTATTTCCGTGCCAATGACATGGAATTTGAAATTGTAGCGTTTGAAAAAGCTGATGAAGTTGTTGCCGCTTATGACGCTGGTCGTTGTGAAGTTTACACGACTGATGCTTCCGGCCTTTATGCTCAACGTTTGAAATTGGAAGATCCTGGCGCGCACATTGTTTTGCCAGAAATCATTTCAAAAGAGCCACTTGGACCAGTTGTTCGTCAGGGTGACGATGGTTGGCTAAACCTCACCAAATGGGTTGTCTATGCGTTGGTAAACGCTGAAGAACTTGGGGTTTCCAGTGCAAATATCGGCGATATGATGGACACCAAAAACCCTGCTGTTGCTCGTCTAATGGGCACTGCGGGTGGCTATGGTGAAATGATTGGTCTTGAAAACGACTTTGCTGTGAAAGCAATCAAAGCTGTTGGCAACTATGGCGAAATCTTCGAGCGCAATGTTGGCCCAGATACGCCACTTGGCATTGCTCGCGGTGTAAACGCGCTGTGGTCTGATGGTGGCCTGATGTACGCACCGCCACTGCGTTAATCTAACTTTTGTCCGGCCGAGGATGAGTAAATCTTCGGCCGGAAATTCATTTCGCGAACAAGCTCAATAATAGTAGTTCGCGAATCTGACCTTAGGCAAAACAAACAACATCAAATTCTTCTTTTCGAAGCAAAGTGGGTTGTATTGTGCCAGATTAGGCAAGGGGCTCATGGCAGTTCAGGATGCAATCGCGGGTCCGCCGCGTACGAGCCTAAGCTTGAACGATCCAAAAGTGCGGGGCATGATTTTTCAAGCCTTACTCGTTGGGTTCGTCGCTTGGGTATTTTATTCCGTCATTCACAATACCGGTGCAAACCTCCAACGGCAGGGATTACCGTTCGGTTTTGGCGTTCTTTCAGAACCAGCCGGGTTTTCAATCAATCAAACTCTCATCGAATATGATCCAACGTCGTCCTACGGGCGCGTTTATTGGGTCGGGTTGCTGAACACTTTACTACTGGCAGTCGTCGGTATAATTTTTGCAACAATTGTTGGTTTTTTGGTAGGTATTGCCCGCCTTTCCAACAATTGGGTCATAGCCAAAGTATCTTACGCTTACGTTGAGGCTATTCGAAATATTCCATTGCTTCTCCAGATTTTCATCTGGTATTTCGGAGTTCTCAGGCTGCTACCGGGCAAGAGAGAATCTGCAGACTTGGGCATGTTTGGTTTTCTGAATGTAGCCGGGCTTTATTTGCCAATGCCGATCTATGGCGAAACGGCGTGGATGATTCTTGCGGCTTTTGTCATTGGCATCGTTGCAACCTTCTTAATCTCCAGTTGGGCAAAACGCCGTCAACTTGCGACTGGACAGCAGTTTCCAATGTTCTGGACAGCTGTCGGCTTGACAATAGGCCTCCCGTTTGTGGCTTATTTATTGTCGGGTCTTCCAATTTCGTTTGAACAACCAACAGTGGGTAATTTTGGCCCAAGGGGTGGTCTCCGTGTGTTCCCGGAATTCATGGCGCTGTTATTTGCCTTGGTTATGTACACCGCAGCATTCATTGCCGAGATTGTACGCGCTGGTATCTTGGCGGTGAGCCATGGCCAAACCGAGGCTGCAAACGCTTTGGGCCTTAGAAATGGTCCAACCTTGCGTCTTGTGGTCATTCCTCAGGCTATGCGGGTCATCATTCCGCCGCTGACCAGTCAGTACCTCAACATCACCAAGAATTCGTCTCTGGCAGTTGCCATTGCCTATCCGGATCTTGTGTCGGTGTTTACGGGTACGGCGTTGAACCAAACCGGTAGAGCTGTTGAATTTGTGCTGATCACGATGCTCACTTACCTGACCATCAGTCTGGCAACTTCGCTCTTTATGAACTGGTACAACAATCGCATGTCATTGGTGGAGCGCTGATTATGTCTAAAACGACTTCAACCAACAACATTTCCTTTGTGCGCAATGAAATGCTCACTGAACAGAAGGCCCCATCGGACAGTCGAGGTCTGAAAAAATGGATCTGGGACAACATTTTAAGCTCGATGATGAATTTCACGTCTGTTGGCGCCGGAATTGTGTCTTGCCTGATGATTATTCTGACGCTTGGTTCCGCTTGGTTTGCATATAATGCTATTACTTTTGTTGTGACTTTTGGTTTCACAAATGCTGTGTGGAGCGGTGAAGACCGCGAAGCATGCGCTACCATCAAACAAGGTGGCGTGCGACCGGATGGTTCCTTTGGTGCCTGCTGGGCCTATGTCGATGCCTATATGAGCACCTTTATATATGGGCGCTACCCGCCAGTGGAACGTTGGAGGGTTGATTGGTCTGCCATTCTCTTCTTTGGCGGACTTGTTCCACTTCTCGCGCCAAATCTTCCGTTTAAACGCGAAAACCTGATTTATATGACAGTAATTGCACCGTTGGCAGTTTTGATCCTCCTTACCGGTGGTCACTTTGATTTTGGCGCTTTTTTGCCGGTTATCGGGCTTAACTTCTGGGTGGATTTTGCAATCTTGTCAGCGGTTATTGCGGGTGGTTGTGCCTATTGGGCTCATATGACTGCTGGTGATCCAAAGAAGAGCGCTACATCTGTGTTGATTGTTATGGCGGCTATTGCAGCTTTGATCTTCATCATGACAATTGACTTTGGTCTCACTCATGTAGAGACGGAAGTTTGGGGCGGCCTTTTGGTTACTCTGGTGATCGCCATTTCGGGTATAGTTGCGTCATTGCCGTTGGGCATCGCTTTGGCATTGGGGCGTCGCTCCGAAATGCCAATTGTGCGCATGGTATGTATCATCTTTATTGAATTCTGGCGCGGTGTGCCACTTATCACCGTGCTCTTCATGTCTTCGGTAATGCTCCCACTGTTCCTTCCTGAAGGTGTGACATTCGATAAGCTCTTGCGAGCCTTAATCGGTGTTGGACTCTTCTCTGCGGCCTATATGGCCGAGGTGGTTCGCGGTGGCCTGCAGGCTATTCCCAAAGGGCAATATGAAGGTGCAATGGCTTTGGGGTTGACCTTCTGGCAGATGATAAACAAGATCATCATGCCGCAGGCTCTGAAGCTGGTGATACCTGGCATCGTCAACACTTTTATTGGGTTGTTCAAAGACACAACTCTGGTGTTAATTATTGGATTGTTTGATTTCCTTGGAATGATTCAATCCAGTTTCACCGATGCGACATGGTCATCACCTGTCCAATCTCTCACTGGCTATTTATTTGCCGCATTCGTCTATTGGGTCTTTTGCTTCTCTATGTCCCGATACTCGATCTTCATGGAAAACCGGTTGAATACCGGTCACTAACGCTAAGAATAAGGGATTAATTCCATGTCCGCACAAAATGCCGTTAAGGCTGAGGAACGCGAAACAGACCGAACTAAAATGACCGTATCCGAGACGGATGTGGCAATCGAAATAAATGGCATGAATAAATGGTACGGTGACTTTCACGTCTTGAAAGACATCAATCTGAAAGTTATGCGCGGTGAACGTATTGTGGTTGCCGGCCCGTCAGGCTCTGGTAAGTCAACCATGATCCGTTGCATCAATCGGTTGGAAGAGCATCAGAAGGGAGACATTATCGTTGATGGTATTGAGCTTACGAATGATCTCAAGAAGATTGATGAGATCCGCCGTGAAGTTGGTATGGTGTTTCAGCACTTCAACCTGTTTCCGCATCTGACAATTCTGGAGAATTGTACGCTTGCACCAATCTGGGTTCGCAAGATGCCGAAGAAGGAAGCTGAAGAAATTGCGATGCATTATCTTGAGCGTGTTAAAATTCCAGAGCAGGCATTGAAATATCCTGGGCAGCTTTCTGGTGGCCAGCAGCAACGTGTGGCGATTGCCCGCTCGCTCTGCATGAACCCACGCATTATGCTTTTCGATGAGCCGACCTCAGCGCTTGATCCAGAAATGATCAAGGAAGTGCTGGATACGATGGTTGGTTTGGCCGAAGAAGGCATGACTATGATTTGCGTCACCCACGAAATGGGCTTTGCGCGCCAGGTTGCGAACCGCGTTATTTTCATGGATATGGGGCAAATCGTAGAACAAAACGCGCCAGATGAGTTCTTCGACAATCCACAGCATGAGCGGACGAAATTGTTCCTCAGTCAAATTTTGCATTAGCAGGGTTTCAAATGATCAAGAAAAAACCCGCTTTTCGCGGGTTTTTTTTGTGTTTTGAATCGAATAGATCGTTTTTTTAAA
>Ga0163216_101416_pt1 | contig 14673 bp, 9 predicted proteins | sample SynspAceP_FD_167610 | JGI IMG/M metagenome (GOLD analysis project Ga0163216, IMG submission 167610) | Saline lake microbial communities from Ace Lake in Antarctica - Synechococcus sp. Ace-P (Illumina Assembly) | ecosystem: Environmental > Aquatic > Non-marine Saline and Alkaline > Saline ...
GCATCCGTAATCTCATTATGGAGCAGTTTTTTACCAGCGAAAATATTCAGCGTTTTATGGCTGATAGCGGCCAGTCTAAAAGTTTTAATTTAAAACCTATTTTAGAGAAAGTTGATTTAGCCCCCACGTTTGATTCATTGGTGTCGGTGATCCAAGCCTCCTCATTTGGTCAAATGCTCGGCATGTTTGGTGGCGTGCAAGCCCTTGAGCCACTTAAACAACCGTTTATGGATAAGATGCTGGTGTCTTTGCAAGAGATTGCCGACGATCCGGCCTTTATGGCTTTAATTGCTGATGAACTAAAACAAGCCGACGTACAAGATGAAATGCAAGTTAAAATTAGCAATATTGTTGAGCAACGCCTAAACGAACTGACACCACAAATGGTTAAAGAAATTGTGCAAAAGATGATTCAACAGCACTTAGGTTGGTTAGTGGTATGGGGCGGCGTGTTTGGCGGTTTAATTGGTTTAGTGGCGGCACTTTTGGCCTAAACTAGGCTTAGTTTAAGGTGGTATGCAAAAACGCTTGTTTGACCAGCTCCACCTTATTGGCTTCCCTTGGAATGCTTTTGTTCACTAAAGACAAGCTAAATTGATAGAAAAATGTATCGGGCGAAATTAAACGTATTTCGCCCTTATCAATTTCTTGTTGCACATAATTTAACGGTAAAAAACCGATGTAGCAGCCCGACATTATCAGGGTTTTGCGCATGTCAAACTGATAGGCGCGCGCACTTAAGTTTAGTTTTTTAAGTTGTTGTCTGCCATCAGTATCAATATCTAAGCCCGGATGAATCGCCTGTTGCTGGGCCAGTAAGTTATCATCTAGCTCAGAGTCCTTTTTAACAAACAAGGGATGGCTGCGACCACAACACAAATACATGGGTTCGGTAAATATCTGCTGATAATCTAAGCCTTCAACTTGTTTATAATTGGGGAATAAACCGATATGGGCCTTGTCTTTTAACAGGGATTTTTCAATATTATGAATGGAGTCGCCATCTAAGACCAAATGAAGTTTTGGTGCCTGTTGATGAATATAAGCCACCACTTTGGCCAACTCTTGTTGTTTAACATGGTCTAGTTGATCAGCACATAAAATAACTAATTCGCCACTCAGTTCACTGTTTAACGAGCGAATTAAAAATGAAAAATCAGTCAGCGAATCAAACAAATCGACACAGGCATGATACACCACCTGCCCAGCCTCGGTTAAAGCAAAACCGCCACGACCACGCATACAAAGCTTAAGTTTCATGCGGCTTTCTAAGTTGCTCATGTGCACACTTATGGTTGAACGCGTTACCCCGAGTTCAGACTCTGCCGCGGCAAAACCGCCATTTTCCACCACCGTTTTAAAAATACGTAATAAACGTAAATCGTATTCGGTAACAGGTTTGGGAATAATCGCTGACTTAGACATAATGTTTTACCTAGACCAAACTTAAGGTTGAATGTTTTATATTTAAACTCGATTGGTTTTACTATTCAATAGGCCACTGAATAATTGTCGGGAGAAAATCATGTCGAACTTAATTCAGCTGTCATTATTAAAAACCAGCTCATACATCAACGGCCAGTGGCAAGAAGGCAAGGCAGAACTGGCGGTCGTTAATCCGGCCAATGAACACACTATTGCTTACATTGTGAACGCCGGTATAACCGAAACCGAACAAGCAGTATTGGCTGCGCAGCGAGCCTTACCTGCTTGGCGGACAAAGTCAGCCACCGAGCGTGACAAACTAATGCGCCGCTGGTTTGAACTTATAATGGAAAACCAAGATGAGCTCGCCCTTATTCTGACTTTAGAGCAAGGTAAACCCTTGGCCGAAGCCAAAGGTGAAATAGCCTATGGGGCGGCGTTTATTGAATGGTTTGCCGAAGAAGGTAAACGTATTTATGGCGATGTGATCCCGCCTCCTTCGCCCGATAAACGTATTTTAGTTATCAAGCAGCCAGTGGGCGTGGTAGCCGCTATTACCCCTTGGAATTTTCCAAATGCGATGATTGCACGTAAAGCTGCCGCAGCCCTTGCGGCTGGTTGCACATTTGTTGTACGCCCTGCTACACAAACCCCCTTATCCGCCTTAGCGATGGCCGAGTTGGCCGAGCGTGCGGGCATTCCCGCTGGCGTTTTTAATGTGGTAGTAGGCGCAGATGCCCGTGGTATGGGCAAGGTATTAACTCAGCATCCTGCCATTGCCAAATTTACCTTTACCGGCTCAACTGAGGTGGGTAAAACCTTAATTGCTCAGTGCGCTACTACGGTCAAAAAAGTGTCGATGGAACTAGGCGGCAACGCACCTTTTATTGTATTTGATGATGCCGATGTGGATGCGGCCGTGATCGGCGCTATGGCATCGAAGTACCGCAATGCTGGCCAAACTTGTGTCTGTACTAACCGCATTTTTGTGCAAGACGGCGTCTACGCGGCATTCTGCGAAAAGTTTATCGCCGCGGTTAAGCAACTTAAGGTGGCCGATGGCCTCAGTGATGGCAGCCAAATTGGTCCATTGATCAATCGTCATGCGCTGGATGATGTTCATAAACTAGTCACTGAATCGGTGCAACAAGGCGCAAAAATCGCTTTGGGCGGCAAGGTACATAGTGCTGGGCAGAACTTTTATGCCCCGACCATTATGACTCATGTGACTAACGACATGGCCATTGCCAAAAATGAAATATTTGGTCCTGTATCACCCATTATTCGATTCAGCGATGAAGCTGAAGTCATTGCCCAAGCCAATGACACCGCGGTGGGTTTAGCCGCTTATTTTTACAGCCGTGACATTGGCCGTATTTTCCGAGTCGCCGAAGCACTCGAATACGGCATGATTGGTATTAATGAAAGCCTTATCTCTAATGCCGCTGCGCCTTTTGGCGGTGTTAAACAATCGGGTAACGGTCGTGAAGGCTCCCATTATGGATTAGATGATTATTTAGAAATTAAATACCTGTGTTTAGGTGGAATAGGAGCAAAATCATGAGTATACAATTAGTCGCTGACAACAGTAAAACCACTAACCAAGCCTTACAACAACGCAAAGTCGCGGTAATAGCCCGTGGTCAGGGTAATCTTTATCCCGTCTATGTTGAGCACGCCCGCAACGCTGAGGTGTGGGATGTAGAAGGCAAGCGATATATTGATTTTGGCGCCGGTATCGCCGTGTGTAACACCGGCCACAGCCACCCCACCATTGTCGCTGCAGTCAAAGCCCAATTGGATAAATTCAGCCATAGCTGCGTGATGATTAATCCTTATGAAGTGGCTGTAGAGCTGGCAGAAAAACTGGTTAAACTGGCGCCTGGCTCATCAATTAAAAAAGCGATGTTTGTTAGCACCGGTGCTGAAGCAGTTGAAAACTGCGTTAAAATTGCCAGAGCCTATACGGGCCGTCGCGGTGTGCTTGCTTTTCATGGCGGGTTTCACGGCCGGACTAATTTGACCATGGCCATGACAGGTAAAGTGGCACCTTATAAAAACTTATTTGGTCCCTTTCCTGCTGATATCTATCACACCCCTTTTCCTAATGAGGCTCACGGTGTATCGGTTAACGATGCAATGAAAGCCATACATACCTTATTTAAATCAGATATCGCTCCCAGTGATATGGCTGCCATCATCATTGAGCCCATTCAAGGTGAAGGCGGGTTTTATCGTGCGCCAAGCGAGTTTTTACAAGCCTTGCGTAAGCTCTGTGATGAACATGGCATTGTCTTGATTGCCGATGAAATTCAAACCGGTTTTGGTCGTACGGGTAAAATGTTTTGCTGTGAATATAGCGGCGTTGAACCTGATTTAATCACTATGGCCAAGGGTATTGCTGGCGGATTACCACTTGCTGCAGTGGTGGGTAAACAAGCTATTATGGATGCTCCACTACCCGGGGGTTTAGGCGGCACCTATGGCGGTTCACCGGTAGCCTGTGCAGCGGCGCTCGCGGTATTAGAGGTGATTGAACAAGAGCAGTTGATCAGTCGTGCCCTGCATATTGGCAGTGTGTTTCATCAACATCTTGTAAGCTTGCAAAGTGTCTTCCCACAGTTAATTGGCGAAGTCAGGCATAGCGGTGCCATGATCGCCATTGAGTTAATCAACGAGTCTTCGTTTGATAAACCCAATACCGCGCTCACCCAAGCCATTATTGCTAAAGCAGCTGAATACGGCTTGATCCTGTTAGCCTGTGGATTTTACGGCAATGTTATTCGTTTTTTGCCTCCGCTAACGATCAGCGACGACGTCATGCAAGAAGGGATTGAAAAATTCGTCGCGTTGTTTCAGGATGTGGCTCAGTGATAAACCACGAAAAATAACAAACACCTATGATGCAACGACTCATCCATATTGACCCAACACGAGACGAAAGTTTGCAAAGTCAAATTCGCAACAAGTTGGTCGAGGGGATATTGGTGGGCTCGTTTGCCTTAGGCAGCCGTTTGCCATCGTCACGCAAACTTGCCCAGCAAATAGGCGTGGCGCGCAATACCGTAGTATTGGTTTATCAAGCTTTACTGGACGAGGGATATATTGTCAGTCGAGAGCGTAGCGGCATTTATGTTAACGAAAAAATCCATCAAGGTTGGGTTAATACCTCGCCATTAACCACCAACTATCCCGCGGTACTGAGTAATCATACCCATCGCTTTAAAGGCGCTTTACAAACCACCAATCAAACAGCGTGTCCGGCCGATTGGCAAAAATACCCTTATCCTTTTATCGACGGCAAGTTTGATGCGTCCTTATATCCAGTTAAAGAATGGCGCGATGCCAACCAACAAGCCAATAGCACCCGTGAAATTAACCAATGGTCTAAATTACAGGGTTTGGGTGATGATCCGATGTTGCTTGAGCAAATACGCACCAAGGTCATTCCTCGCCGCGGTATTCAAGCCAGCAGTAACGAAATATTAATCACTGTCGGTACCCAACAAGCCTTAAATTTGGTCAGTGCTTTATTTGTTGATAACAGTGTTACGGTAGCGGTTGAAGAACCTGGTTATCCGGAAATGCGTGAGTTGATGCTGCATGCTGGGGCTAATCTGATTTATCAAGGAGTAGATGATAATGGCATGGTGGTCGACGACCAGCTAAATGACGCCAACATTGTCTACACCACACCCAGCCATCAAACCCCGACCAGTGTGACCATGTCAATGAATCGCCGCCAGCAATTATTGGCCAAGGCCAGCGCACACGACTTGCTGATCATCGAAGATGATTTTGAGTTTGAAAGCAATTTTTTACGTCATCCCCACCCTGCTCTGCGCAGTTTAGACAGCGAAAACCGTGTGATCTATATTTCCTGTTTATCAAAAGTATTAGCCTCTGGGGTGCAAATAGGCTTTATTGTGGCCGATGCTACGGTGATCAATGAGCTTAAAAAGTTACGCAAAATGACCATGCGTAATCCGCCGTTAAATAACCAACGGGCCGTGGCTTACTTTCTGTCTTTAGGATATTACGACGCTTATATGATGCAATTACATAAGGTGTTTTTTGAGCGCTGGTTAACGCTGCGCGAAGCCTTAAATACCTATTTACCCAATTGTATCGATACTGGTCCAATCCAAGGAGGAACCGCTTACTGGATCACTGGCCCTAAACAACTCGATGGCGACAATTTACGGGAAAAAGCCGCTGAGCTGGGTATTCTTATTGAACCAGTAAAACGCTATTTTGCGAACTCTAAACATCCAGAAAACTGCTTTCGCATGGGAGTTACCAGTATTCCCAATGATAAAATTCGTGACGGCGTGCAAAAATTAGCTGAGTTAATCCACCAGCTAAGCGCAGAAAATGAAGAAACCCTGAGTACCGCCAAAGGAAAATTATTAAGCACCGACGCCTTAATGCAATTGCTGCCCAATGTGAGACTGGAATGCCAAATGGTTTATGGCGTACCTTGCACCATTGAACTATTAGCCAATGGGCAAATGTTAGGCAAGACCGAGGGCTTGGATGCGGAAACTGATGTGGGCCATTGGTGGATAGATAAAGGTATGTACTGGCGTAAGTGGAAACTCTGGGCTTATGGTGAAACCAAGGGGTTTTACGTCATCATGGATGGGCAAAAAATGAAATGGTTTGACCAACACTACTGTTTTGTGCGGCAACTCGATGTACTCGCTCACTCCGCCCAACTGGACCAAGGATAAAAACCAAACTGGTACTAACCAAATGGTTCTGGACTCATTACAGTAAGCTCATTAGTAGTGTTAAGGCAAAGTAATTAATGAGTCATTTCTCCATTGCAGGTCTGCAGATAGCCACATCCCTAGGTAATAATCTCGAAGCCATTGGCAAGCAAATTGGTCAGTGTAAAAGCCGGTTTCCTTGGGTAGATATGCTGGTATTGAGTGAACTATGTAGCTACGGTCCCGAAAAAAAGTATGCCGAAGTGTTTCCTGGACAAGCTGAAAACTTTTATTGTGCACTGGCCCAATCGCTCAATGTATGGCTGATTCCCGGCAGCCATTATGAACAAGACGGAGAGCATATTTATAACACCACATCGGTGATCAACAACCTTGGCGAAGTGGTGTGTCGCTATCGTAAAATATTTCCCTTTTACCCCTATGAAGAAGGTATTAGTTGCGGCGATAACTTTGTTGTATTTGATGTACCACAGGGCCGTATTGGCATCGCAATTTGTTATGATTTGTGGTTTCCAGAAGTGGCTAGAACCCTAGTAAGTCAGGGCGCTGAAGTCATTATCTATCCAACTATGACCGGTACTATTGACCGCCCCATCGAACTCATTATGGCGCAAGCCACTGCAGCAACTAATCAATGTTATGTGATTGCTATTAATACGGTTGGTGCCTTAGGTAACGGCCAGTCTATTTTTGCCGGTCCTGATGGCAGCAGTATCTATATAGCGGGCAATAATGAAGAAATTATTCCCATTGAAATTGACTTTGCCTTGGTGCGCCGCAACCGGGAGCGTGGTTTACATCAGCTCGGCCAGCCCCTTAAAAGCTTTCGCGACAATAAAATTAAATTTCCAGTTTATCAAGACGACCAGCCAAATAGTGAATTGGCCAAACTGGGACCACTTGAATTGCCCAAAGCAGGTAAGGCCAAATAAACAATCTGGACCAAGATGCCAATCTAAACTGGCACTACGGTTGATATTTTAAGTGAATTAACCTCGACCATGAACACATAATAATAAAAGACCACTGGAGTAAAAACATGCATTCCGAGACTTTCAAAAAACACTCACTCGCACAGGCTATTAGTGCGGCCTTGTTGATCAGCAGCCCAGCATTTTATGTTTCGGCACAAAGTGCAGAACCGGCAAGTGATAAAGTCATTGAACGTATTGAGGTTACCGCTAACCGCCGGACGCAAAGTATTCAAGAGGTGCCCTATAATATTTCAGCTATTTCAGGTGATGAGCTGGAAAGTGGCAAAATCATGGACTCTACCGAACTATTACGCAGTATCCCAGGAGCAACAGTGGTTGACCGCGGCTATCGCAATTCTGGGGTAATGAGCGGTATTGTTATTCGCGGAATCAACGTTGATAGTGGCGCCAATGGTGATGTTGCGCTTTCTGCTATTCCAACCGTAGCATCCTACGTTAACGACACCCCTTTATTAGCTAACTTCATTCTTAAAGATGTGCAGATGGTCGAAGTACTGCGAGGGCCACAAGGCACCTTGTATGGCTCAGGTTCATTGGCAGGTACGGTAAAATATCGGATGAACCAAGCTGAATTAGGTGAAACCTATGGTAGTGCAGGTTTAACCTTAGGACAAACCGAAGGCTCTGAAGGCAACAATTTGAATATGGATCTCATGTTCAACCTACCTTTGGGTGATACCTTGGCATTTCGCGCTAACATCGGCCGCATCGATAACGACGGAATAGTGGATTACACCAATGTCTACCAACTAGATAGCAATAACTACGCACCTGCCGCCCAAGGTGGCGATTTAGCCGCAGGCGGCCCTTCTTTTCGTAGTGTAGAAGATGCTGATACGGTAGATATTAATTATGGTCGAGCCTCTATTTTATGGCAGGCCAGTGACAGCTTAAAATTCAACTTGTCTTATCAAAAACAACAAGATGAAATTGGTGGACGGCGTCAGGTGACCCGCGGCACCAATTGGGTAAGCGGCACGGAACAAGCTTATGATGATTATCAAAATGGCGCAGTGATCCTCGAACCTTCAGAACGTCAGGTGCATTTAACTGCCTTGGAAGCTGAATGGGATCTTGGTTTTGCCACATTGACCTCAAGTAGTTCTCAATACCAAACCGATGGTAATTCCGTCAGTGATAATACCGGATTTTATGCCCAGCAAGACTGGTTTACTGACTTATATTATGGCTCACCACGCCCATTAGCTAAAGCGGTACGCGGCTATGATGAAAAAGCCTTTGTGCAAGAGTTGCGCTTAGTTTCTAACGAAACTAAACACAATATAGATTGGGTGGTAGGGCTCTATTATATGGACCAAGACAGCCAATCTACGCAAGACAGCTATCTGCCTGGTTATCAAGAATGGGCAGGGGCGGCGTTTGCATGGTGGCCTACCATGGCTGGTTTTGGCATGGTTTATACCGACAATGATTTTCACTATGTGCGTGAGCAAAACTTTGAAGACAAGGCCTTGTTTGGTGAGTTGACCTATCACTTTTCCGATGATTTGCGTGGGACGATTGGTGCCAGACGTTTTGACAATACCTTTGTTAATAATACCGAATTAGTTATACCCATCTGGCCATTTTTAGGCGCAGATCCAAGCTTTGAGACCTCAGAGAGCGATACCCTATTTAAAGCTAACATTGCCTATGATATCAATACTGATACCATGCTTTTCGCCACGATTGCAGAAGGTTATCGCCGCGGTGGTGCCAATGCAGTTCCCCTAAGCGGCAGTCTTGCTGAACGTCCGGAATGGCAACAATTTGACTCAGATACCGCCGTCAATGTGGAGTTGGGTATTAAGGGCTATTTAGCTGACCACACCCACAGTTATAGCCTGTCGGCATTCCGCTTAGATTGGGATAATCCACAATTGAACACCGCTTCATCTTGGGGGTTTTTCACTGTTGCTAATGGTGAATCGGCGCGCACTCAGGGTATTGAGCTAGAGGTGCAAGGCTATTTATCCGACAGCATTCACTATGTCTTAGGTTATGCCTATGTGGATGGCCAACTTACGGATGATTTTTATGTACCATCTGGCGCTAGCGCCGAATCACCTACTCGCTTACAAGCCTCTGACGGAGCTAAATTGCCTGCGTCGCCAGAACATACTTTTAGTTTGGCGTTAGATTATACTTACAGCCTCGAGAACGACATGTATTGGGTTAGTCAATTGAATGTGTATTATCAATCAGACTCCCTAAACTACCTAGGTGACAGTGCTTCTTTGCAAGCGGATATTGGCGGTTTTTCACTGTGGAATGTTACCTCTAGATTAAGCACTGACGATTGGGATGTGGTGCTATATATGAAAAACATCTTTAACCAAGACGGTGTGACTGGTTTATTACCTGAAGCCTATATGGGCACCGATCCTGCAGAGAACTTTTTAGGCAACTCATCGAAAGATTTTATTAGTTTACCCAGAACCTATGGCGTTTCGCTCACCTACCGTTTCTAAGATGCCAACTTGGCTGTTACACTTTTGCAGACAAGTTGGTTTTGTCTGCAAAAGTTATGTTTTTCAAGAGTTTAGCTTGATATGCTGGCTATTTAAGATGTTGCCGCAATGGGACTAAAAGCAAAAATGATGAATACTAGTAAACCAGAACATTTACTCGAAGCGTTTTGGCAGTCGTTTAAACAACAACAGTTTGACGCCGCCGCTCAGCATAGCAGTCGATTACAACAAGAATTCCCTCACTTTGTCCAAGGTTGGCATGCCGCTGCGGTATTAGCTGGGCAGCAACATAAACGACAAGAAGCCTTAGCCCATATTGAGCAGGCCCTCAGCCTACAAGCTGATAATCTTCAATGCTTACTACTCAAAATTCGTTTACTGATTAATAAGGGGCAGCGCAATAAAGCCAAAGCACTTGCCTTACAACTCAGTCAACAAGCTTATGCAAATGCGGCCATTTACGCTGAACTGGCCTTGTTACTCAATACACTTAAATTGCATACTCAAGCCCTAGATTGTTATCAACAAGCCCATCTCTTAGCCCCAAACGATGGAGCAATTCTGTTTAATTTAGCCTCATTACAACGTTATATGGGCCACTTAGAAGCCGCAGAAAAAAGTCTGGATAAGGTGATTAGCCTCAATCCCCAAGATAGTGAAGCTTGGTTGTTACGCTCTAGTTTGCGTAAGCAACAAACAGACAATAATCATGTACAAGCATTAGAGCAGCGCATTGCACAAGCATCAGACCCAGTGATTGGGCAAGTACAATTGCATTATGCACTGGCTAAAGAGCTAGAAGATTTGCAGCAATATGCCCCGTGTTTTACAGCCCTAAGCCGAGGGGCTAAGCTGCGGCGCAAAAATATGCAATACGATGTGCAACATGACGTGACGACCATTAATAAAATTATCGAGGTCTTTAGTGCTGATGTGTTCAAGCACACACCACGGGGATACCCCAGTAAACAACCCATCTTTATTCTAGGTTTACCGCGCACGGGGTCAACCCTAGTGGAGCGCATAATCGATAGTCATTCTGATGTGCACAGTGCCGGTGAATTAAATACCTTTGCCCTACAAATGATGGCGCAAATTCGCAGTAAACAACACTCTGCCCCCGCCAATAAACTCGCGGCAGTGGAGCTGAGTCGACAGCTTGATTTTGCCGCTTTGGGTGAAAGTTACATTAACAGTACGCAATCCGACGCCGAACAACACAAACATGTTATTGATAAACTGCCGCTCAACTCCCTTTATGCTGGGCTTATTCACTTGGCCTTGCCTGAGGCAAAAATAATTTATATTACGCGCCATCCAATGGACACCTGCTTTGCCATTTATAAACAGTTATTTACCAATGGCTATCCGTTTTCCTACGAACTATCAGAATTAGCCCAATATCAAATTGCCCATCAGCGACTGATGCAGCATTGGCAAACTGTGATGCCGGGGGTGATTTATCAACTCAGTTATGAACAACTGGTGGCTGACTTACCCACTCAAGCCCGAAAGTTAATCGATTTTTGTGAATTACCGTGGCAGCCTCAGTGCGCTCACTTTGAACAAAATAAAGCAGCATCCACCACGGCTAGCGCCGCGCAAATCAGGCAAGGTGTGTATTCAAGCTCTGTGGGTAAATGGCGGCACTTTGCCGATGAATTGACGCAAGTCAAACAAACGTTGCAAGCGGCAGGTTTACATTGCGATTAATCATTTCAAGCTTATTTATTACTGGCCTTCTTTGCACATTCAAGCTTGCCGCAGCGCCAAGCGCGCCGCGTAATATGCAAGACTTAGTGCCCAGTGAGATGCCACCCGCCACCCTGCAGATACAGGGCCGTATTACCCTGCTTGCCCAAGCTAACTTTGCCAAACTATCTTATGTGGGTAGTAGTATAAGAGTGGACGAACCACGTCGTATTTTGCCATCGATGGTATTTGATGTGGTACAAAGCCAAACAGGTGAAATAATACCACTACAACGTAGCTTGCAACTCAGTGACAATCCTTATTGGGATTATATAGTGGGGGTAGGAAAAATTTGGCGAAGTAGCCAGATTAATGGTGAGCAAACTCACACCATCGCTCTGCCTTTTGCCTTAGTGGAGAAAAATGAAAACTGCGTGCATAACGGGATTGTGACCTTTAACATCGATGCCCAACATCAAAGCACGGAATACTATTATCAAATTAGCAGTGAAACTTGCGCCTATTTTAAAGCTGATTTTTGGGGAAGAGGTAAAGTCAATTTCGCGGCGAAACACTATGTCAACACAGCACTATACCTGCAACACTATCAACAAGAACAACAACAGCGCCTGACGACTTTGCCCCTGAGTGAGTTAAGTCAGCGCTATCCCGAACTTTCTAGCCAGGCACTGGCGCTCAACGGCACTATCAAGCCACAAGATATGACCTTATTGGGCCTAGTCTTTGAGGATGTGCACTATGTATCAGAGTGTTATACACGCCAGGGCAACTATCCTTTTTGTGAGCAGTTGGTCCTGCCGTCTTACTCTAGCGCTAAGTCGATTTTTGCCGGTTTAAGCGTCTTTTATTTGCAGCAGCAATACGGTGATGTGCTCAGCCAAGCCGTGCAAGATTGGCTGCCAGAATGTCAAAGTGAGCAGTGGCAAGGAGTCACTTTTGCTCACTTGTTAAATATGAGCAGCGGTAACTATGATTCAGCGGCTTATCATGTAGATGAAGGTGCTAAAGCCACCTTAGCTTTTTTCAATGCCACAAGCCATCAAGATAAACTCCATTTTGCCTGTCAGCAATATTCACGTAAAAGTCCACCCGGCCAACAATTTGTTTACCATACCTCAGAAACGTATTTATTAACTTCAGCCCTTAATCGCTATATCAAAAGTAAATGGGGTGAAAAAGCGGATATTTTTACTGACGTGGTTGTGAATAAGCTTTTTGCTCACTTACGCCTTAGTGCGCTTAGCAATGGCAGCAGGCGTACCCAAGATGCAGAGCAACAAGCCTATGGAGGCTACGGATTATTTTTCAATCGTGATGACATCGCTAAACTTAGCCTATTTATCAATAGCCAATCTGCAAATGTGACGCCAGCACAACGCCTGTTGGCCCAAGTCCCGCTTAATCAAGCATTGCAACGCAGTAGCCCTGCCTTTGGCTTAACCACAGACTTCCCCACAATTCGCTATTGGAACAGCTTTTGGGCACGGAATATCAAGGACGTAAGCCCCTGTAAAGAGGATACGTGGTTACCTTTCATGTCGGGTTACGGAGGTATCACTATTGCCTTATTGCCGGCTAACAGTAGTTACTATTATTTTAGTGATTCAAATCAATATAACTGGTCTGCCGCCATCCCTGAGTTGGCCAAACTTCAATCACTTTGCAGTGCTCATTTCACAACAATGCTGCCCACCACTCAAATGGATAAATAAATGCCAATACCCAACGCAGACATTAAAACTTGGACAGTGGCTCCCCATGGCATGTTAGCTCGCATATTTTTAGCCTTTTTAACCACCGCTGGGATTTTTTATATCAACATCATGCCTGCCTTAGTCAGCGGTTTAAAAGAGGGACTTAATTTTACTAATCAACAAGCGGGATTTGTTAGTTCAGCTAATTTGTATGCCGCGGCCGCAGGCGCCTTACTGGCGGTATTTATCGTTAAACATATTCCTTGGAAAAGCTGGGCCTATGTGCTTTTACTAGTGTTGATCTGCATTGATTTTGCCAGCATGCACATCGTTTCAGCTAATGTCATGATTGGGGTGCGTGCTGTTCACGGCCTTGCAGGAGGCTTATTAGTCGGTATAGGGTTTGCGATTATTTCCCGCACCACTGATGCTGATAAAACCTTTGGTTATTTATTATTAATTCAATGGGGCTTAGGTGGTCTGGGCATTATGTTTTTGCCGGGTTTAGTGCCTGAATACGGCACCTCAGCCCTATTTACCGCCTTGATGACCTTTGCCTTAGTGGCGCTCTTGATGTTGCCCTTTTTACCTTTATACAAAGTTGAGGCTTTAGATCCATCCACTCCACTGCCCGCCAAAGTGCGTCGCTTACCTTTGGTGTTCACCTTGTTTGCCATCTTTTTGTTTCAAGGCGCTAATATGGGGCTATTTGCCTACATCATCGGTTTAGGCAAAGCAGAAGGTTTAACCATAGAGTTTATCAGCCCAGCCTTGGCTGCGGGCAGTTGGGTTGCCCTCTTTGGCTCAATGTTAGTTATTATTATAGGCACTAAATACGGGCGCACCCTACCTTTGTTATGCGCCATATTGCTCACCTCCCTATGTTCATATTTACTCATTTATAGTGAAATATCAGCGGTATATTTAATTGCCAATATTATTATTGGTATTACTTGGGCCTTTGCCCTGCCCTATATGTTTGGAATTTGTTCTGAACTCGACAAAGCCGGTCAATTGGCGGCCTTGGGTGGCTTTGCTTCCAAAATGGGGCTGGCAACCGGGCCAATGACGGCCGCTTTGTTATTGGGTGAGGACAACTACCAACGACTCATCTATATAGCTGCAGGCGTGTTAGTACTATGCGCCATCGTGGTGTATAAACCGGCCAGTTTGTTGGATAAAATCTAGGCGAATTGCCCCTTTCAAGGCTAGTTCTGCGAAACTAGTTAATACTGTCATATTAATGTGTTAAAGCCTGTTTATAATGTCAGCTTGCTCTTACAAGCTGTCGCATTTATGACTAAAAAATGCCATGCTTATATTTCAATTTTACCTTAATAAGGACACATTATGCGTTTACTTCACACTATGTTGCGCGTGGGCAACCTTGAACGTTCAATCAATTTTTACACTGAAATGTTAGGCATGAAGTTGCTTCGCCAAAGTGAAAATGCCGAATATAAATACACGCTAGCCTTTATAGGTTACGGTGAGGAAAGTTGCACTACCGTATTAGAGCTAACCTATAACTGGGATACAGCTTCCTACGATATGGGTAAGGCTTATGGTCATATTGCTATTGGTGTTGATGATATTTATGGCCTATGCGCCAAACTTGAAAAGTTGGGTGCAGATGTTTATC
>Ga0163216_101417_pt1 | contig 14647 bp, 15 predicted proteins | sample SynspAceP_FD_167610 | JGI IMG/M metagenome (GOLD analysis project Ga0163216, IMG submission 167610) | Saline lake microbial communities from Ace Lake in Antarctica - Synechococcus sp. Ace-P (Illumina Assembly) | ecosystem: Environmental > Aquatic > Non-marine Saline and Alkaline > Saline ...
GTATCGGGTTGATGACCCCCGATCAGGTCCACTTCGGACAGGCCGAGGCTATCTATGCCGCACGCCAGGAAACCCTCGATACTGCGTTCATCAGCACGCCCGAGCGCTTCGTCCGCAAGCCACCCAGACCGCCTCACATCCCGACTGCTGTCTGGATAAATCCACCAAAGCAAACGGAGGGAAACCAAGCTTAAAGTCCAAAAGCCACTGTCTCAAAGTCGTTGACACGTTCCGCGCGGGGATGAACCGCATGGCAGCTTTGAGGAAAGCAACATTCAGGGCTGTTCCCCGCACGCGCGGGGATGAACCGGTTTAGGTTGTGGTTTTTCATGATGCAGTTTCCTGTTCCCCGCACGCGCGGGGATGACCGGATTGTCTCACTCTTGTTGGCACGGAGGGCAGTGGAATCCCGGAGGTAAACGTTCAGCGAACTTATCCAAGAGCTTCGCACAGCGATGTCGCCACCGCGTCAGCTGCGCTCCTGACCGGGTCTGCGGCGAGGTGGGCATAGCGCGCCGTGGTCTGCACCTGCGTGTGGCCAAGCAGCTTGCCGATCATCGGTAGTCCTTGGCCGGACGCTACGGCCGTAGACGCGAACGTGTGGCGCAGGTCATGGATGCGGACATCCTTGAGCCCGGCGCGGGCGCGGACGCGCTGCCAGAAGGGCTGCAGATCGCTGAGCGGCTTGCCGGTGAGGGTGCCGGTGATGACCCATGGGTTGCCTTCGATGCGCTGGGCATCCCGTAGGTATTCGACGGCTGGTGAGCCAAGATGAATGATTTTCTTGCCGGTTTTTGAATCCGGCAGGCGCAGGGCGCGCTCGTGGAAGTCGATGTAATCCCATTTTAGCGTCATGATTTCGCCGAGACGGCAGCCGGTCAGGATCAGCAATCGCGCCGCCAGTATGGCGGACGACAACTCGACGCCCTCGCTTTCTATTTCCCGCAGCACTTCGCCGATCCTGCGCAACTCGGCGGCGCTGAGAAACCTCTCACGTTTCTCTTCGGGGTACTTCCGGATGTGCTTGCGCGGGTTCGATCCATCCGGCCGCAATCCCCACATTTCGGCCAAGACAAACATCTTCGAAACTACCTCGAGGCAGCGGTTTGCCTGATAGGGGATGTGCCGCAGATCATGGTGGAACTTCGCCACGTCGGCGCGGGTGATTTCCGGCACGGCCAATCGGCCGAGTGCGGGCAGGATGAAGCGTTTGAGGGTGTTGCGATATTCCTTCGCCGTGCTCGGTTTCAGACGCACCGAGATATGCTCCTTGTCGAAGCGTTCGGCCAGATCGGTGACCGTTGCGGCGTTGCGTTTTGCGGCGCGATCGGCAGACGGATCTTCGCCGTTCCTGACGGCGGCGATGATGGTGATCGCGCGGGTGCGGGCCTGATCGCAGGTCAAGACCGTGCTGGGCCCGAGGCTCATGCGGCGTGGTCGTCGCCCTGCGCGATACTGCACCACGAAGCTTTTACGCCCGCTGGGCATTATGCGCACCCCGAAGCCGGGGATGCTTTCATCCCAGATGAAGAACTCCACCACCTGCGGTTCGGTCGCGTCGATGGTGCGTTTGGTCAGTTTGGGCATGGTTGATCCTGCGTAATGATGGTGGCTGGCCCTTACAGTGGTGATCATCTGCACACAGTCAACGAACACATTGAAATTGCGTAATAAAAAGAAAAGCTGCGTAGCTGTGGAACCGATCAAAGGCTTTTTTTTGGCGCGAGACAGGTCCTAGTGTCGAATCAGTGACGGTATTTCGCTTAGCCCGGCACGAATGATTGCGGATGCTACCGGAACATCAACCTTTGCGCGTGTGGAAGCATAGTGGAAGCAAGAGGGAGAGGTTCGCAGCGGTTTCTTGCGAAATCCAGCGTAAGGACGATCCGGGGCAGGGGGCCGCAAGCCACGGAAAATGCGAAGAATAGCGAAGTTGTGAGGGGTTGTTCATGGTTCGTTCGCCGTGGCTCATAACCTGAAGGTCGAAACCTTAGGTTTGTGCACGGTGAATTTAGTTTCATCCCTTGCTGTCCGACACTGGCACGAGAGAGAGTTGGCTGCCAGTCGCGTTCCCTCCGCCATATACTTCCAGATCATGACACGGTTTTGTCGCCCTCATAGCGGGGTGGGGAATGTGTGTCTGTGGCGATGTGATCGCGGGCGACAGACATGGATTTGAGGATCGCATGCACCTGATCGCCGGGCTCCAGGGCCAGTTGGTTGGCAGCGCGGCGGGTGATGCGGGCCAGGATGATGTCCTGCCCCAGCGCCAGTCTGACCATCACGGCGGGGCCGTCGCCTGCGCGCAAGTCGATCACTTTGACGGCAAGAATGTTCTGCGCCGACAGACCCTCGGGGCGGGCGCGGGACACGATCACCTCATGCGCCATGATCCGTACCCGCACGCGGGTATCAGGAGCCGCATCAAACCGGGGCAGCCAAAGCGGACCTGCGGGGGTTTGCAATTCGGTCATGCCATCCGCATCATGGCCCCGCACCACGGCGCCGACCATGGCTGCGGCCTCGCGGATACCCATGGCATGCAGGGCTTTGGGGTCCGACATCACACTGCCCGTCGCCCCTGTTGCCACCATGCGGCCTGCGTCAATCACCACCATACGGTCCGCCAGAAGCTGTGCCTCGGTCATGTCATGGGTCACCAGCACCACAGGCATGGCCAGATGGGCGCGCAGGGCGATGATCTCGGCATAGAGCTTTTCGCGGGTTGCTCGGTCCACGGCCGAAAACGGCTCGTCCAGCAACAGGGCATCAGGGCGGCGCGCCAAGGCGCGGGCTACTGCGACGCGTTGCTGTTGTCCACCCGACAGTTCCGCCGGTTTGCGCGCGGACAGGCCTTGCAGATTGACCAGATCCAGCAGGCGCAACGCCTCGTCCCTGCGTGCTCCGCCCTCCAGATGGTCGATCGCACAAGCCACATTCTGTGCGGCGGTCTTATGCGGAAACAGGGCGTAATTCTGAAACACAACGCCGACACGGCGGCGATGGGCGGGCATGGCAACACCTGTGGCCGAGTCCAGCCAGACCTTGCCCTGCACCGTCACACGCGCCTGCGCGGGTTGCCACAACCCGGCAATGGTTCGCAAGACCGTGGTCTTGCCGGACCCGGACGGGCCGACCAGCGCCAGCAATTCGCCCGGTTCAACCCGAAAGGCCAAATCCAGCGGGATTGGCCCATCCGCGCGTGCCATAACCTCCAACGTCATCGCAACGGACCTTTCATCCCAGCCGCCTGCCGACACGGGCCGAGAGCCAGTAAGTCACCGTGATGGTGACAAGCGAGATCACCACCAGCACCGCTGACATTATGGCCGCCCCGCTGTCATCAAAGCCCTGCACACGGTCATAGATGGCGATGGCGATGGTCTTGGTCTCGCCGGGGATCGAGCCACCCACCATCAGAACGATGCCGAATTCGCCCAGCGTATGCGCGAAGGTCAGCACCATCGCTGTCAGCAGGCCCGGCCACGCAAGAGGCAGCTCAACCGCCCAGAGGCTTCGCGCTGGCGACATGCCACAACAAGCGGCCGCCTCGCGCACCTCGACGGGCACGGATTCGAAACCGCGTTGCGCGGGCTGGATTGCGAAAGGCAGGTTGAAAATCACACTCGCCAGCACAAGGCCTTCGAAACTAAAGACAAGCGGTTGTCCGAATGTGGCCTGCCAAAACTGGCCAACAGGCGAGTTTGCCCCGAAAGACACCAGCAGATAAAACCCGAACACTGTCGGCGGCAGCACCAGCGGCAGCATCACCAGCGCCTCGACCAGCCCTTTGCCGGCAAAGCGCCGATAGGCCAGCAGCCGCCCCATCATGATCGCCACCGGCAGCAGGATCACCACCGTCCATCCTGCCAGTTGCAGCGACAGCCAGAGTGCGGTCCAATCCATCGCTCAACCGTCCTGCGGCAAGGCAAAGCCGTAGTCTTGTAAAATGGCCCGCGCCTGTTCACCGCGCATGAAGTCGTGAAAAGCGACGGCCGTCTTGCTGGCGGCGGGCAGCAGAACCATGCGCTGACGCAGGGGGGCATGCGCGGTTTCGGGGATCAACGCATAGGTGCCGCGCGGCGCTATGTCGGCGGAAAGCATCAAGGAATAGGCTGTCAGCCCCCCCTCGGCATTGCCGGACAGGGCAAATTGCGCGGCTTGCGTCACGTTCTCACCCATAACCAGAAACGGTTGCAGCGCCTCCCATACGCCGCGCGCTTCCAGTGCCTCGCGTGCGCGAATGCCGTAGGGTGCGTGATCGGGGTTGGCGATGGCAAAGCGGCGGATCTGTCCTGCCTCCAGCAATGCGGCCAGCGTGTCAAAGCTGCCATCCGGCACAAGTGGCGATCCATGCGGCGCCACGATGACCAGTCGGCCCACCGCATAGACATGGCCCTTGTCCGCGATAAAACCGTCACGGTGCAGGTCAGCTATGATGTCCTCATCGGCGGCAATGAACAGATCAAACGGGGCACCGCTGCGGATCTGGCGGGCAAAGTTGCCTGATGATCCAAAGGAAAACCGCACTGACTGACCTGTCTGGCGGGTAAAGGCTGCTGCGATATCGGCCAGCGCGAATTGCATGCTTGAGGCGGCGGCAATAACCGGACCTGATTGTGCAAGGGCAAGGGCCGGAAACACCCCCGCCAGCAATATCAAGACAGCGCTGAAAAACGCGCTTCGGGCCAGCCGCATCAACGCGTCCTCCTATGGTTATCGTCTTGGGAATATATCACATTCACCAAGCCACCGCCGCAAGCGTTATTTTCTGTCGGATATATCCCGCAACATGCCCTGCATCGCATCAAGGCGCGTGGCACCGGCTGTTGTGACATCGTCCTCGAATGCACGGTACAGCGCCAGCGCCGCGCGCCCCGCATCGGTCAGGACTGCCCCGCCACCACCCGGACCGCCCCTTGTGCTGTCCACCAACGGATCACGGAACATCGCGTTCAGTGTGCCGATCAACTGCCATGCGCGCTTATAGCTCATCCCCATCTCGCGCCCCGCAGCGGCGATTGATCCGCAACGGTCAATCCGCTCCAGCAATTCGGCCTTGCCGGGGCCAATCATCTCGTCCTCGCCGAAAACGATGCGGATACGCAGGCTGGGATGGGGCGGGCGCTCTGGTTTTGTTGACATACCTGAAGAAGTGATGGATTTCGCGCGCTGCATCAAGTCTCAATCCTGCGCGGCACTTTTGGCTTTTCCGGCTGGCGCATCACAGGCGGAGCGATCGGGCCACACGACGCCAGAGACGTTTCGGGCCTTTCCAGCGGCTTGCCGCGCGTTCGGGATCAAAAAAGCCGTTTTCAGAAAGCAGGCTGTCTTGCGCCGTGCCAATCTCGGGCGGCACGAACGCGACCAATGACCTGCCATCCGACATCAGGCTTTCGATGGCGTCGATCAAGACCCCGTCCGCCGCCGTGACCGCCCGTTCCATGTCGGCAATCTCGACGCCCAGATGTTCGGACAGCAGGTCGTGGCGCAGTCGCATAATAGCAGCTGACGATTCCGCGGCATGCGCGTCGGTCGCAGAGACTTCGACCGACAGGTCGCATTCCGTATCAAACCCCAATGACCGGTTATTGATATTCGACGAGCCGACCTTGAGGAATATGTCGTCGACGATCATGACCTTGGCATGGACATAGATCGGATTCCGCCCTGCAGTGACAGGCGTATACATGCGGAACCTGTTTCGGTGATCGGCCTTGCCGATGATGTCCAGCATCTTGGCCCGCGAGGCACCCATGACCGCCTCTTCCAGCCAGCCATCAGCGGATTCGGGGTTGATCACAACAATTTCCGGTCCGTCTTGCTCGCGCAGACGGTTGGCCATGGCCTTGACCAGCCTGCGCGAGGCGAAATACTGGCTCTCGATGTAGATGCAGCGCTTTGCGGCAGCGATCGCCGCCAGATACAGCGCCTCGATCTCGTGGATGCCGTCGCGATCCTCATATTCGGGCGCGGTGCGCGACAGGGCCACCTGCACATCTTGCAAATCGGGCTTCAACCCTTCTGGCCATGCACTTGGCAGGGGCGGCGGCGGTGCAATCTTCTCGCCCGTCGCGCAGTACCAGCGGTCGCGGGCCAGTTCACCCAAGGCACGCGCAGCAGGCCCGTCCACAGCGGTCGAGACATCGTGCCACGGTGCGTATTTGCGCTTGGTCGTGGGGCGCACGCGTTGCGGGTCATCATCCAGATGCGCCCGCGTGTCCCAACGATCAGCCGTCATGTCGATCCCGCCACAAAAGGCCAGCGTATCGTCGATCACCACAATCTTCTGGTGATGGGCGGACCCGCTCGGGTGGGCACCGTCCAGTTTGAAGCGGATGCGTTTGCTGGTTATCCAGTCCAGCATGACCAAAGAGGTTGATCCGCGCGCCAGACCGTTGAAGGCGCCAAGATCCCAGCGCAGCACATAGATATTCAATTCGGGGCGCTGGTCGATCGCCCATGTCAGGAAATCACCCAGCTTGTTGGGCTGTTGCGCTTTCTTCGCCGGGCGTTGCAACGGGATTCGCGTATCAAAGTCCCAGCCGATCAGGATGACACTGTGGTGTGCGTTCAAAATAGCGGCGCGGATGGTCGCGAAATAGGCGGCGGCATCAATGATGACGGCCACACGATCGGCAGGCTCGACCCGCCAGCAATTCTGACCGGGTTGCAGCAGGGTGCCCGTGGATGCCTTGCCAATCTGCGCATCGTCACCGTTCATCCCTGCATCCTTCATCCTGTAGCAGACATCATCCCGCGCAATCTGTCCCTCGACAGTGGAAGCATCGAAGCACACAGGCAAGCCTGATCCTGTCAACGCAGCCACGCGCAGCGGGTTCCGGCCAAAAGACCTTGGCCTAAAGCCAAGGCTTACAAAATCAACTGGTCACGACGGGCCACACCCCCAAAGCCCGATTGACCGCACACCCCTGCGCTGCCCAAGAAAAACACGGCTATTGCGCCAAAAAAACCTGATTTGGTTTGTACTGCTGCGGGATGAAAGAGCTGTGAAAGCCCGGCATGGGACGCAACTGATGCAAACAAACCGCCAGCGACGCCTGACCGACACCGATCTGCAAGGCCCGTCCGGCCTGCGCTCTGGCGCGCTTTGCACCGATGCGCTGCGCCATGCTCGCCTGTTCGAGATGATCCGCCAGCAATCCCTGGCAGAGCGTGCCCTGCAGCGCTTGCATCTGCAAAGCCTGTCCCGCGACCGTCCGTCCATCCCAAGCCCGGCAAGCCTTGGCGCATCGCTGATGGCTCAACCGGCGCTGGACCCCTCGGACAGATCACTGTCGTCGTGATCATCCGCGTCCCGTTTGAAGCCGGTGGCCACAACGAATTTCTCGGAACTGTCGGCGCGTGACGCGGCTGGTTTGACGTTCACCACCTTCTTGAACCGCAACTTCAGCAGCTTTTGCAACTCGCCCTCGGCCCCGCCTGCCAGAACCTTGGCCACGAACGTGCCGCCTTCTTCCAGCACATCAAAGGCGAAAAAGGCCGCTGCCTCGCATAGTGCGATAATCCGCAGGTGGTCGGTCTGCTTGTGCCCTGACGCGGATGCGGCCATGTCCGACAGCACCACATCGGCGCGCCCGCCCAGCCATGTCTTGACCTTCTCGTCGGCATCATCTTCAAGAAAATCCAGCTGGTGGATCTCGCATCCCGCAATCGGTTCGACCTCTTGCAGGTCGACGCCAAGGATGGTGCCGATGCGCTTGCCCTGTTTCTCGCCCAGTGCATTGACGCGCGTGACCGCCACCTGACACCAGCCACCCGGCGCGCAGCCCAGATCGACAACCCGTGCACCGGGCACCAGAAAGCGGTATTTTTCGTCCAGTTCCAGTATTTTGTAGGCTGCACGTCCGCGAAACCCGTCCGCCTTGGCGCGTTTGACATAAGGGTCGTTCAACTGCCGCTGCAACCAGAGGGTCGAACTCAGCTTGCGCCCGCGCGCCGTTTTGACCTTGATCGTCAAATCACGCTGGCCGCGCCCCGACGTCGCCTTGGCGGCACCCGTCGGTTTGTTTTTGCCAGCTTTACTTTGGCCCGGTGTCTTCTTGTTGTCGGTCATCACCACTCCAGAACAGGAGCAACGGCCCCTTCATCTTGCCTCAAATACTCACATTCACACCGCTGCGCCATGCGCGATCGTCACATGTTGATCACGCGCGTCAGAACGGCCCGTCTTCCAGCACCCCGTCCGCGCTCATCTGCGCACAGAGCAGCCCTTCGCGCAGGCCACGATCTGCAACCGACAGACGGTTGGTCGGCCACAGCCTGAGCAAGGCTTGCAGGATTGCCGCGCCCGACATGATCAGTGCCTGCCGGTCCGTGCCGATCCGCGGATCGCGCCTGCGCCCCAGCGGGCCAAGATCCAGATAATTGCGGATCACCTTGTCGATCTGGTCAGATGTCATCCGCAGTCCGTCCACTTTGGTGCGGTCATAGCGTTTGAGCCCCAGATGGCTGGCCGCCACGGTTGTCACCGTGCCGGATGTGCCCACAATCTGGAACCCCTCGCGCTTCTGCTCGTCCTTGTAGGGGGCGAATTCGGCAAGGTTTTCCTCGAAATACCAACTCATCAGCGCGAAACGCGCGGCATCATCCTCGACATCCACAAACTGGTCGCGCAACGTCGCTACGCCCAGCGGCACCGAGATCCAGTCGACCACCTTGGCCGCCGGAAACGGGCTTTCGGGCGGATGGAATCCCGCATGCAGGCGCATGATCGCACGTGGCCGCTCGCGGTGCGGCACCGAGGACAGGTCAATCCACACCAGCTCGGTCGAGCCGCCACCGATATCGACGACCAGTAACTGTTCGGTCTTGGTCGAGACCAGCGGCGCGCAGGAAATGACCGCCAGCCGCGCTTCTTCCTCGGTCTCGATGATCTCCAGCTCCAGCCCGGTTTCGCGCTTGACCTGCTTGATGAACTCACCAGCATTGCGCGCACGGCGGCACGCTTCGGTTGCGACAAGGCGCATCCGTTTCACCTTGTGACGCTTCAGCTTTTGCTGGCAGATCCGCATGGCTTGGATCGTTCGCGCCATCGAGGCGCGACTCAGCAGGCCAGAGCTTTCAAGACCGGCACCAAGTTGCACCGATTTCGAAAAACTGTCGACCACATGAAACTGGTTGCCCTTGGGTTGGGCAATCAGCATGCGGCAACTGTTTGTGCCCAGATCCAGCGCGGCATAAAGCTGCGTCGCATCGGGTGGTAGTGGCGCGGGGCTTTCGACCGCTTTAGGGAACGCGCCCGCACCTTCGGGACGCTTGGGCGTCATGGGATACGCCCTCCATTCGAGTTGGCCTCAAGGTAGATTGTAAGTTGCGTTCGCGCAAGAGGGGGCCCGGTGCTAGGATGCGCCGGACCCGAACTTATTAACAGAACTTCAGAGAGATCCCGAGAACGACTGCTGCGGCTTCATAGGCGGCTTTCTCAGCCCTGCTACAACGGTTGCGAACGGTGCAGCGCCAGATCTTCCAGACGGAAAGACCAATATAGGCAGCGATGATTACGATTTTCCACCATGGCAGGTTATCACGGTTGCCACGATCCTCGGCGCGTCGTGCCTCGGACAGGGTTTTTGCCTGCTTCGACAGCCATAGACCCAGATTCTCGCCGGAAAGGACAATCTTCGCGGCCTCGTCGATCAACTCCTGGATCCGTCCTACATCCTTTGGCTTTAATTCGCTGTCCGCAACCAGCGACATGAAGTCCTCTCGGAACCGGTTCACGACAGTTCCCCCGATTTCGCCGCTTGGTTTTTCCGCCCGCGAAAAGTCCCGCACCATTGGCTTTTCCAGTCGGATCGCTCGGTCCAGAATTTCGAGCCCCCGGTTCTGGAAGGCCACCGACCTTTCCCGGTGGGCACTTGCAAAATCCCGCCCTCCTACACTTTCGAAGCGCAATGCGCGTCGGTCATGCAATTCGCATAGACCGAAATTCAGAGTCGCAGCCCCCAGCAAATCGGCAAAATCGTCGAAACTGGGCGACGCCTCATCCCCGCCAACTGCGTCCAGAAAAGCGCGATCAAGGTTCAGGAATTCATGGGCAAGGGTGTTTTCATTCGAAGCAAACATTCAAATCTCCACAAAAAAAGTACAAGTTGAAAAAATGGGCACAATACACGCCCAGTTAGAAAGTGACGCGTGTAGCGATTCACGTCAATCCACTTTTAAAGAAGGAATGTTCAGTTTCATTCATAGTTATAACGCGAATTTTGATGGTGCGGTGGTCTCGTCAATATGATCGAAACCACCTAAGCCTCATGCAACGTCGTTCATTCGTGGTGTAGTGTCGAAAACGTGCGGCGAAACTTTGGCGTGTCTTCGTAGAAGCAACCATCAGGAGGATGAATCAATGCCCGATGTGACCATCGTTTACTGGCGCGATATACCGGCACAGGTCATCGTGGGCCGTGGCCGCACTGGCGCCAAACGGCAACTGGCCGAGCGCTTTGAACAGGCGATCGACCGTGCGGCGATGAAAACAGGCGCTGCCGGCACAGATGACTATCTGGCCGCTTGGCGCAAGGCTGATTCCTATCCGGTCGAGGGCGCATCGCCCTCGGATATCGCCGAGGCTGAAGCCGCAAGGATTGAGGCCACATATGATCAGGAGCGTATCAAGGCCCTGATCGCAAATGACGGATGGGCCGTTGCCTGATGGGCACGACCACGCCGCGCCTATGGGAGGCTGCGATGGCTTTGTTGAATTTTCGTAAGCGCGACGAGGGGTCCGCCCATAATGCGGGACCAAGCAATGCAAAAATTGTCGATTTTCTGGAAGGCTATTCCATCGAGGTAATGCCCCGAACAGCCGAGAAAGTCGAGGATTTCCGCGCGCTTCTGCCCCGCGGCACCCGTGTCTATATCGCCCATATCGAGGGAACCCCGATTGAGGATATGCTCGCCACCGCCCGCCGTCTGGCGCGTGACGGCTATCCCGTGATGCCGCATTTTCCCGCCCGCATCATCAAGGACCGCGCCATGCTGGCCGACTGGATCGCCCGCTACAAGGGCGAGGCAGGCGTCGATCAGGCGCTGCTGCTGGGGGGCGGCGTCAGCACACCCGCTGGCGAGTTCGACAGCTCGATGCAACTGCTGGACACGGGCCTGTTTGACGGGTTCACCCGCTTGCATGTCGCAGGCCACCCCGAAGGCAACCGCGACATCGACACCGATGGCAGCGACCGTATCGTGATGGAGGCATTGCGCTGGAAGCAGGCCTATTGTGCCCGCACAGATGCCAAAATGGCGATTGCCACGCAATTCGCGTTCGAGGCCAAACCGATCATCGCATGGGCCGACCACTTGCGTGCCGAAGGCATTGATATGCCGATCCATATCGGTATTGCCGGACCTGCCAAGCTGCAAACGCTGATCAAGTTCGCCATTGCCTGCGGAGTTGGCCCTTCGCTGAAAGTGCTGCAAAAGCGGGCGATGGATGTGACAAAGCTGCTGCTACCCTACGAGCCGACAGATGTTCTGTCCGATCTGGCCGCACACAAGGCGGCCCATCCCGATTTCAACATCGAGCATGTTCATTTCTTCCCGCTTGGCGGTATCTCGACCAACGCCAACTGGGCGATTCAACACGGCGGGCGCTCTGGTGTGCCGGCCGCACAGACCCAAGGATAGACTGACCCATGACCCGCACGATCATCGAATCCAAAACCAAGACCGCGATCATCGGCTTCGACCAGCCCTTTTGCGTGATCGGCGAGCGTATCAACCCGACAGGGCGCAAGAAGCTGGCAGCCGAACTGGAAGCGGGTGACTTCTCGACCGTCGAGAAAGACGCGCTGGCGCAGGTCGCGGCGGGGGCGATGGTGTTGGATATCAATGCGGGCGTTGTCTACAACTCCAACCCCAACCCGAACGAAACCGAACCGCCCCTGATGCGGAAAATCCTCGAAATGGTGCAGGCGCTGGTCGATGTACCTTTGTGCATCGACAGCTCGGTGCCCGCAGCACTTGAGGAAGGGTTGAAGGTCTGTGAGGGGCGTCCACTGCTGAATTCGGTGACAGGCGAGGAAGAGCGTCTGGAATTTGTGCTGCCTTTGGTCAAAAAATACAACGTGCCGGTCGTGGCGATTTCAAACGATGATACCGGCATCTCCGAAGACCCCGATGTGCGCTTTGAAGTGGCCAAGAAGATCGTGCAACGTGCCGCGGATTTCGGCATTCTAGCGCATGATATCGTGGTTGATCCGCTGGTCATGCCGATCGGCGCGATGGGCACGGCTGGCTTGCAGGTCTTCGCCCTTGTGCGCCGCCTGCGCGAGGAGCTGGGCGTGAACACGACCTGTGGGGCATCCAACATCAGTTTTGGCTTGCCCAACCGCCACGGGATCAACAACGCCTTCCTGCCGATGGCGATCACAGCCGGTATGACATCCGCGATCATGAACCCGATTTCCCTGCCGGTACCGATGTCCAAGATCGAAGAGAAAAAACTGGCGCTGGCCGCCGCCGGCATCATCGTGCCCGACGATATGGATCTGGAACTGTTCTGCCAGCTGACGGGCCTTGGTTCGACCAAAACCCGTGCCGGCTCCGAGATGGAAGCGATCCGCGCCGCCAATTTCCTGATGGATAACGACCCCTCTGGCGCCGACTGGATCAGGTTCAACCGCCCGCCAGCCGTCGAAGGCGATGGCAGCCGTGGTGGTCGCATCGGTGGAGGCCGCCGTCGCCGCAGCTGAACCCTACCAACCCGAAGAAAAAAAGCGCCGACCCTATCCCAGGGCCGGCGTTTTGCTTTCGGGGCGTAATTTGAATGACGCCACCGCAAACCGCAACTGCCACCCAAATTGACCTAAAGCCCTGTAAGGGCAAAGTCTTTGACCATGTCGTTGATTTTATGGCGGAGAGACAGGGATTCGAACCCTGGGTCGGCTTGCACCGACAACGGTTTTCGAGACCGCCGCATTCGACCACTCTGCCACCTCTCCGCGGGGGTCTGGTGGGTGCGTTTAATCCGTCCCGTCGCAGGTGGCAAGAGGGCTTTTCGGGATTTTCGCAAGCGGAGCATTTCGGCCGGATCGCTCCACGTGCAAGGGCTGATCAACTGCTTTTGCATTGTCAGCGCATATAAATGTCCTAAACTTGCGGCAGCGGAGTTGTGTTGCCATATTATGATCGACCGACCGGTTACCCTGAACTGCGATGCCGTTCTCACAGATACCACCACAGCTCACCACCCAAGGACAAGGACTGCCTCAGGATGTTTGATATTGTCTCGCCCCGACCGGGCCGCGCGGCGCAGGATGGTCTGCAACGGCAGGCTTGGCGGCTGTTCGGGGCCTTGCTGCTTGTGGCAAGTCTGCTTGGCAGTTTCGGCGCTATGGCGCAGGCGCAAGTGCAGGCGCAGCGCGTGCAGGACACCGCTCGGCTGGAGGCATTTTTGTCCGTGACCGGTTTTGATACCGCGCTCGAATCGATCACGCTGTCAGCAGGGGATGCCCCGCTGATGCTGGGTCGCGACATCACCGATTTCGGCGCGGACTGGAGCAGGACCGTCACGGATGTGTTCGACCTGTCGGTGATGCGCGATATGGCGCTGGATATTCTGGGTCAGGCCCTGACTGATGACCTTCTGACCCATGCGGTGGATTTCTATGCCTCGGATCTGGGCCAGCGGCTTGTCGCGGTCGAGAACGCGGCGCATCTGTCCGATGACAGTGGCACCTCGCGCAGCGCCGGCGAGGCGATCATTGCCGACCTGTTGCGCGACGGTGCGCCGCGTCTGGCGATTCTGCAGCGCATGGGACCGGCCATTGATCCGCAAGACAGCGCCGTGCGCGCCGTCGAGGAGATCCAGATCCGTTTTCTGCTCAGCGCCTCGGTAGCGGGGGTGATCGACATGGAGCTGGATGAGGCCGTCTTGCGCGGGATGATGCAAGAGCAGCGCGGGACGCTGCGGCGCGCCTTGCAGGAATCGGCGCTGGTTCAATCGGCGCATGTCTACCGGGACTTCGACGATGACGATCTGAAGACTTATGTGGAGGCGCTGGAGCATCCCGACATGCAGAAAGTCTATGAGTTGATGAACGCGATCCAGTACGAAATCATGGCCAACCGCTTCGAGGTTCTGGCCCGCCGCATGGCCGATCTGCATCCGGGCGAGGATCTCTGACATGATCCGCAATCTGCGAGCCAGCCGCCCTGTACCGGGCTTTGGCCTGATCCTGTCCGCTGCCCTTTGTATCGCTGTGGCCTTCGGAACCGCCTTCGGGACCACGCCTGCAAGGGCTGATCAGGCCTTGCGTGACGACCGTATCACCCTTCTGATCGAAGAGATGGGGCTGGACGACATCATCGCGATCATGCGCGAGGAAGGTCTGAGTTATGGGGCCGAACTGGGCGCCGACATGCTGTCGGGCGGGGGCGGTGCCACATGGAGGCAGATGGTAGACCGGATCTATGACGTCGAGATCATGACCACGATGGTGCGAGATACCTTTGCCGCATCCTTTGAAGGGGCCGATCCGGAGCCGTTGATCACCTTTTTTCGTAACTGCCCAGCATGTTGGGTTGAGGAATATTGTTGACTGAACGGCTCAAGCGTGAATCAACGGATACATGTCTGAAGGTTCAAAACTCCCATTTCTACCCTTTGCGGACGCTGCAGGCC
>Ga0163216_101418_pt1 | contig 14642 bp, 9 predicted proteins | sample SynspAceP_FD_167610 | JGI IMG/M metagenome (GOLD analysis project Ga0163216, IMG submission 167610) | Saline lake microbial communities from Ace Lake in Antarctica - Synechococcus sp. Ace-P (Illumina Assembly) | ecosystem: Environmental > Aquatic > Non-marine Saline and Alkaline > Saline ...
GGTGGGTGAATTGGTATTGCCTGAGGTGATGGTGGGCATGACAGAAGCGTCCGCCACGCGCAAACCGCCCACGCCACGGACTTTGAGCCTCGCATCAACCACCGCCATCTGATCGTTACCCATTTTGCAGGTGCCAACCGGATGGAAAATGGTTGTGCCGATGTCACCTGCTGCTCGGGCCAGTCCTTCGTCCGTATCGATTTGAGCCCCGGGCTTGATTTCTTCCGGCTGACAGGACGCCAATGCTGCCTGAGACACAATGCGTCGAGTCAGGCGAATGCTCTCAACAGCCACATCACGATCCTCTTGCGTTGAGAGATAGCAGCAGTTGATGCGGGGTGCTTGCGCCGTATCTGGGCTGGTGATTTCGACAAAGCCGCGACTCGAGGGTTGCAGGTTACAGACCGAGGCGGTGATGGCTGGAAAGTCGTGCAAGGGCTCACCAAACTTCTCTAGTGACAGGGGTTGGACGTGATACTGAACGTTGGCCCGAGTCCGTTCGGGGCTTGATTTGGCGAACACACCGAGTTGAGACGGTGCCATGGCAAGCGGGCCGCGACGTGTCAGTGCATATTGCATCCCCATCTTGGCTTTGCCCCACAGGCTGTTGGCCATGGTGTTCAAAGTGAGCGCGTCTTTGACTCGATAAATCGTGCGTAGTTGTAAATGATCCTGCAGGTTTTGACCGACACCTGGTAAGTCGGCCCAAATAGGGCGTTGGAATTTGTTCAGCAGGTTGCCAGGACCGATGCCCGAGGTTTGGAGGATTTGCACGGATCCAATCGAGCCGGCACACAAAACAACCTCAGTATGCCGGCCTTTGTCTGCGGTATGAAGACGGGCGTGTTTGATCTCGCCTTTTTGAGCGAAGGCCACGCCGGTCACCTCGGCTTGACCGTTTGGCGCGTGCGCTAGGAGCAGCTCGGTGGTTCGGGCGTGTGTGAGGATGGTGAGATTGGGGCGGTGCTTAATGGGGTTAATGAAGGCTTTGACCGCATTCCAGCGCCAGCCAGCGCGCTGATTGACCTCAAAATAGGCGCTTCCCTCGTTGTCACCGCGGTTAAAGTCATCAATCGGTGGGATGCCCGCTTGCGCAGCGGCCTCACGAAAGGTGTCGAGAATTGCCCACGACAGCCGTTGTTTCTCTACGCGCCATGTGCCATTGGCGCCATGGAACTCACTTTCGCCTGCGTGGTGATCTTCCATGCTTTTAAAGACGGGCAACACATCGGACCAGCCCCAGCCGTCATTGCCAAGGTCTCGCCAACCGTCATAGTCTTGTGTTTGGCCGCGCATGTAAATCATGCCGTTGATTGAAGAGCACCCGCCCATGACTTTGCCGCGTGGATAGCCGAGTTCTCGGCCGTTCAAGCCCGGATCAGCTTCGGTTTTGAAGCGCCAGTCGGTGCGAGGGTTGCCGATGCAGTACAGATAACCCACAGGGATGTGGATCCAATGATAGTTATCGCGCCCGCCCGCCTCCAACAACAACACCTGGCAATCGGGGTCAGCTGACAGCCGATTGGCTAAGAGGCATCCCGCACTGCCTGCCCCAATGACGATGTAGTCAAAGTGTTGCGCCAAAATTTGAGCGGACTGCTGTGATGCGTTTGTTTTGTTTGTAGTGTCTGTTGTGTTTGCTGTATTTGTTGTTTTTTTCACCATGGCTTTGTCCGCCTCCTATTCGGTCGCGTGCGCTGTCTGCGGCCTTTTTGATCACGACCTACCCTTAAATTCCGCTTTCTAGCCGCACTCAAGCCCCCCGACAGTAACCAAATTATGTATAAAGGCGTATCCTAACGAAATTCAACCGCCACGGTTTCGAAAACATGCTCCAAATTCAAAGCCGTCGTGTCAATCATAAGCCAGCCGTGACCGGCCTTCATCTTTTTCCATCATGAATTCAACTTCTGCTCTAGCGTTTGACGTCACCGTCGCAAAAAAAACCACTGATTCTGAGGCGCGCGCCAAAATACTGGCCAATCCTGGGTTCGGTGTTTACTTCACCGATCACATGGTCGCTATTGATTGGTCGGCAAAAGAGGGTTGGCATGATGCCAGGGTTCAGCCCTATGGCCCGCTGACGATTGATCCGGCCTGTTCGGTGTTGCATTACGCGCAGGAAATATTTGAGGGACTGAAGGCTTATCGTCATGCAGATGGCTCGGTTTGGGCGTTTCGCCCCGAGGCCAATGCGGCGCGTATGCAGCGATCTGCCGAGCGGTTGGCACTGCCCTTTTTGTCTGAGGCGCAGTTTCTTGAATCTATCGAGCAACTGGTTGCTGTGGATAAAGATTGGGTGCCGAGCGCGCCAGAGACGAGTCTCTATTTGCGGCCTTTCACGATTGCCAATGAAAAATTTCTCGGTGTGCGCGCCGCGCAACGTGCCGCCTATTATGTGATTGCCTCGCCGGCGGGTGCATATTTTCCTAAAGGTGTAGCGCCCGTTTCCATCTGGGTCTCAGAGCACTACACCCGCGCGGCTCGTGGCGGCACGGGAGCGGCCAAATGTGGCGGTAATTATTCGGCATCGCTCAGGCCTCAACAAGAGGCCTCGCAAAACGGCTGTTCGCAGGTCTTGTTTCTCGATGCAGAGCAAGGCAAGTATCTTGAAGAGCTTGGTGGCATGAATGTGTTTTTAGTGCATAAAGATGGCACCTTACTGACCCCTTCTTTGACGGGCAGTATTTTAGAGGGCGTGACGCGCGACAGCATCATCGAGCTGGCCAAAGCACGCGGCCATCAGGTTGAGGAACGTCAGATCTCGTTGGATGAATGGCGCGATGGGTTTGCTTCTGGCGATATTGCCGAGGCGTTTGCTTGCGGCACGGCGGCGGTGGTGACCCCTATTTGTTGTTTAAAGGCGCAAAATTTCTCTGGGGGCGATGAGCAAGCGCCGGCAGGTGATTTGACCCTGTCACTTAGAAAAGAACTGACCGATATTCAATATGGCCGTGCCCCCGATGTACACGGTTGGTTGCGGCAATTGGCTTGAACAGTAAACGCGTAGCAAGGTAGGAAGCACAGATGAAGCCAGCAATATCAAAATGGAATGAACGGTTTTCTGCAACGGATGAGTATTTGTTTGGTAAGTCACCGAACGCTTTTTTGGTTCGTCAGGTTGAGACACGGATCAAGCCCGGCATGCAGGTGTTGGCCATTGCCGATGGCGAGGGTCGCAATGGCGTGTGGCTAGCTGAGCAAGGTTGCGAGGTATGGTCTCTTGACGCCGCCCCGGCCGCCACAGAAAAAGCAAAAAAGCTGGCCGCCGAGCGCGGTGTTGAGCTGCACATTGAGACTGCCGATGCCACCGAGATCGATTGGGATGCGCGTCAGTACGACATGGTTGTCGGCATCTTCTTTCAGTTCGCGAACCCTGCGCTGCGCGCTGACCTTTTCGATGGCATGAAACGAGCGGTCAAGCCTGGGGGGTATTTGTTGATTGAAGGCTACGGCCTAAAGCAGTTGACCTATAAGACAGGCGGCCCCAAGATAGTTGAGCATTTGTACACGATTGATTTGATGCGCCAAGCCTTCGCGGACATGGAAATTGAAGTGCTTCAAGAGTACGACGCAGAGCTCGATGAAGGCGACCGACACAAGGGAATGTCGGCGCTAGTCGATCTGGTGGCCAAAAAGCCTTGATACTAGGCGCTCAGTCAGCGCTCCCGATCTTCGCCTGATACCAAGGGCGCGATTTATTGACAATTTTCACGAGCCAGAGCATGACGGGGACTTCGATCAGCACGCCCACCACAGTGGCGAGTGCTGCACCACTGTCAAATCCGTATAGGACGATGGCCACGGCAACAGCAAGCTCAAAGAAATTAGACGCGCCAATCATCGCCGAGGGGCCTGCGACATTGTGCTGCACGCGGCACTTTAGGTTGAGCCAGTAGCCGAGCGCAGCGATGAGTACGCCTTGTAGAAAAATAGGGACGGCCAGCATGCCGATGATGAGTGGTTGTTCAACAATCGCTTCACCCTGAAACGCAAACAGCAAGACTAAGGTGGTCAATAAAGCGAGGATAGTGAAGGGGGCAAGGCGATCGAGCGCTGCTTGGAAGGCTTTCGCTCCTCGGGCGAACAAACGCGTGCGTAACCATTGCGCGACGATGAGTGGAATCACGATGTAGACCACGACCGACAGCACCAAGGTCGCCCAAGGCACGGGGATCGACGAGACGCCAAGTAGCAGGGCCACGATCGGCGCAAACGCAAAAACCATGACCAAATCGTTGAGTGCGACCTGACTGATGGTGAAGTTGGCGTCGCCTTTGCAAAGGTGGCTCCACACGAACACCATGGCCGTGCATGGGGCGGCACCCAAAAGGATCAAGCCGGCCATGTAGCTGTCGATTTGATCCGCAGGTAACCACGGCGCAAAGACATATCCGATGAAAAACCACCCCAAAGCAGCCATGGTGAAGGGCTTGATGCCCCAATTCACCAGTAAGGTGATGCCAATGCCAGCCTTTTGCTTTCGCACCTCTGTGATGGTGCTGAAGTCTATCTTCATCAGCATCGGAATGATCATGACCCAAATCAGTAGACCCACGGGAATGTTGACTTGGGCAATTTCCAATGCCCCGACGAATTGAGCCACGCCCGGTAGTACTTTGCCCAGCGTGATGCCCGTCAAGATGCACAGCACAACCCATAGGCTTAAGTAGCGTTCAAAGACGTTCATGGTGATCCTGTTGGCAAAGCGTAGCGTTAAAGCGTGGTGGTTTTGGGGCGGCCAAGGCCACTTATCATTTCTGGCGAACAGATCTCAGTGGTCACGGGTAGGCAAGGGTTGCCGCCGCAACAGTTGTCGGTCAGAAACTGCATCAACGCAGCCATGGACGAGTAGGCGGTTGCGTAAATGACGTAGCGACCTTGCTGGCGCGCCGTGATTAACCCGACTTGCGAGAGTTCTTTCAAATGAAAACTCAGCGATGAGGGTGGCATGTCTAGGTCTAGCGCCAGTTGCCCAGCCGCCAAGCCGGATGGACCCGCTTGCATCAACAGGCGGTAAGCTTGTAAGCGGGTCGGATGGCCTATGGCCAACAACATGCGCGAAGCGTCTGGCAGTTCCATGAGGGACCTCTTGTGATTTAAGGGCCAGTATATTTCGATTTTAATCGAAATGTGAAATCCACTGTCCTAGTGGTGATGGCGTGCGGGCGAGAAAATGCAGTCAGCCCTTTGTATTGACTCTTTGCATGAACCTTCACAATTCGTTGGTGTCGTGTTCGACTCACGCGGGGCCACCAACTACGCAACGTATTGCTACCATTTGCAACATAGGTCTACAGCAATACACAGTCCTACACAGCTTTATGACAGTGTTAAACAGTAAAAGACGCTCGTGCACAGTAATAGGGCAGGGGTAGTGCTGTGAAAAAGCACATTACAAGTCCTTCAAAACCGGCTATGGAGGGTGTTATGGAGCGTGTCAAACGCGTTTTCGGGACAGGAAACCATACCTAAATTTGCAAAGTTATCGTGAAATCATAACTTTACAAATTTAGGTATGTACGGATGAATCCCGTTTACAACCCATTCGCCCCAGGCGCCGGCACATCACCACCGGAGCTGGCCGGTCGAACAAAGCTTCGCGAACAATTAATGTTGGCGCTCGAGCGCGCCCGGATAGGGCGCCCCGCAAAAAGTGCGATGCTAATTGGCTTAAGAGGTGTGGGTAAAACTGTTTTACTAGATCGAATCCGTGAGGAAGCAGAAAAAATCGGCATTCATACTGTCAGGATTGAAGCCCCTGAGGGGCGCTCGTTGCCTGCACTTTTAGCGCCAGAAATTCGGCTTGCCTTGCTTCGCTTGAGTCAGGTTGAGGCCGCAAGGGACTATGCGATTCGGGGGCTTCGGGCATTGGCTGGATTTGTCTCGAAGCTTCGGATTGCGTTTAAGGATATTGAGGTGGGTTTGGATTACGAGCCAGAACTTGGCCTAGCCGACAATAGCGACCTTGAACATGATCTTCAGGCACTGTTAGAACAACTTGGAATCGCGGCCAAAGCCGCGACGACAACGGTCGTCATTCTGATCGATGAGCTGCAGTATGTCGCTGTGCCGCAGCTAGCTGCTTTGATTACTGCTACGCACAGAATAGAGCAGCGCGCATTGCCTGTGGTCCTGGTGGGAGCTGGATTGCCACAATTGCGAGGTCAAATGGGCAATGCAAAATCTTATGCGGAAAGGCTTTTTGATTTTCCGGAGATTGGGCCGTTATGTCCAAATGCTTCTAAGCAAGTGATCGTTAAGCCATTAGAAAAAGAGGGTGTTGAGATCACGGATGAGGCGGTTCAAAAAATCTTGGATATCAGCCAAAACTACGCCTACTACTTGCAACAATGGGGCAGTCACACGTGGAGTGCGGCAAGCACGAGCCCCATCGTATTATCAGACGTAGAAAAAGCATCGCTGACTGCAATTGCAGCTTTGGACGAGGGGTTTTTTCGTGTGCGATTTGATCGATTGACGCCAAGAGAAAGGAAATACTTGCGTGCGAAAGGAAATACTTGCGTGCGATGGCTGCCTTAAGACCAGGTCCACATCGATCAGGTGATATTGCTACATATTTCTCCAGCGAAGTTTCCTCATGGGCGCCAACACGCAGCTCTTTGATCAAGAAAGGGATGGTCTGGAGTCCTAACCATGGTGACACGGCGTTTACTGTCCCGATGTTTGACGCGTTCATGAAACGAATCATGCCGGGTGATGATTGGTTGGATTGAGGCTGTCAAGGCTTGTCGTTATCATCAACGGGCAACGCACGGGTGTTGCTGCTCCAGGTCTGTGTGTGCGATTTTCGCAGCAGCACACCTACAAAACTACCCAGCTACCTTCAACACTTTTGTACACAGCGCGATTTTATTCTTGTAAGTTGTTGAAAATACGCCGTGGTTTTTGGTTATCTCTTCTCCTTCACCAAAACCAATTGTCGCTAAGCGTGCGCTCATCTAGACTGCCAGGATCGATACTGTTTTTGAGGACGCAATGACCCAAGCCCCAACATCTGTTTCTAATTTGTCACGCCTACTCAATCCTCAGTCAGTGGCTGTGATTGGGGCGTCTGATGATCCATCGCGCATCGGTGGCAAGCCTATTGCCTACATGCTCAAGCAAGGTTATCTGGGCAAGATTCTGCCCGTCAACCCCAATCGGGAGACGGTGCAGGGCTTGAAAGCCTATCCGAGTGTGCAGGCCTTGCCGCAGACGCCGGATGTGGCAATTGTGGCGGTGCCGGCCGCAGCCGCCTTAGAGACGGTCACTGCCCTGGCTGAACGGGGTGCTGGCGGGGCCTTGTTGTTTAGCGCGGGCTTTGCTGAAATGAGCGAAGAGGGTGCACGGCTTCAAGATGAAATGGCCCGTGTGGCGACGGCCCACGGCATGCGTTTGCTCGGGCCAAACTCTTTGGGATTATTGAACCCTCAGGTGCACTTTTATGGCACGTTTGCTACCGGGCTGGAGTTGGGTTTCCCGACACCAGGTAACGTTGCCATTGTTAGCCAATCGGGTGCCTATGGCGCGCACTTGATGACGGTGGCGGTTGCTAACAATATTGGCCTTTCTGCGGTGGTGATGACCGGCAATGAGGCTGATTTGACGCTCGGTGACATGGTTCAGATGGTAGTCGAAGACCCGAACACGGCTGTCATTGCCTTGTATTCCGAAGGTATCCGTCGTCCTGAGGTGTTGATCAAGGCCCTCGAGCAGGCACGCCTCGCAAGAAAACCCGTGGTCATGATGAAGGTTGGGCGCAGTGCCTTAGGGGGCGCAGCAGCACAGTCACACACCGCCTCGATTGCTGGTGATGACCGTGTGTTTGATGCGGTCATGGCTGAGTTAGGCGTGTTGCGAGTAGAGACAACTGAGCAAATGCTAGATGTCGCCCGATTAGCCACACGTGGCATTTACCCTGCGAACAACAGTCTTGGTGTGATCACGGTCAGCGGCGGCGCGGGTGTGATTATTTCGGACGCGGCCGAAGCCTGTGGCTTACCGATGCCGCCGATGCCCGACCATGCGCAAAAGGCGCTGACCGACTTGCTGCCGTATGCCGCGCCAAGAAACCCAGTCGACGTGACCGCGCAGTTTTTAAATGACATGTCTTTGGCACGTACCTTTACCGAGTCGGTGGTTCGTGATGGCGGTTATCGGTCGATTTTGGGGTTTTTTACTTACACGGCTAGCGCTGCGAGCACAGGGCAACGTTTAAGGGCTGAGCTTAAGGTGGTGCGTGAGCAGTTTCCCGATCGCTTGTTTGTGCTGTCAGCGATCGGCAGCGTGGCGCAAATGCAGGAATACGAGGCCGATGGCTACACCATATTTGAGGACCCTAGTCGCGCGGTTAAAGCCATCAGTGCCATGGGTCATTTTGGGCGGGCTTTCGCCAGACCTGCGTTTGAGCCGGCGCCCACCATCGGCCCCGTTGCCTTGCCCAAGCAAACCCCCTCAGAAGCTGAGGCCAAGGCGCTCTTGGCTGCGCATGGCATTCCAAGTACGCCTGAAGTGGTGTGTCAGACCGCCGATGCCGCTGTGCAAGCGGCCCGGGAAATGGACGGGCCTGTTGTCATGAAAATCGTATCGCCCGATATCCTGCATAAATCAGAGATTGGCGGTGTGTTGCTAGATATCGAGGGTGAGGCGGCGATACGCGAAGGATTTGAAACGCTGATGAGTCGTGCTCGCCAAGCGGTGCCAAATGCGAATTTGCAAGGCGTATTGGTGGCCAAACAACTGAAAGGCGGTGTGGAATGCTTATTGGGTATTCACCGCGATCCCGTGTTTGGCCCGATGGCGGTGTTTGGGTTGGGTGGTATTTTTGTAGAGATTTTGCAAGACGTGGTTCTACACCGCTGCCCATTCGGTGTGGATGTGGCAGAAAACATGATTCGTTCTATCAAGGGGGCGCCGCTTTTGTTGGGGGCCCGTGGCCGACCGGTTGCTGACATCAAGGCCTTGGCGCAGGCGCTATCGCGTTTGTCGGTGTTTGCGGTGGAGGCGGGTCCGCGGTTGCTGTCGATTGATTTAAACCCCGTGTTCGCGATGCCAGAGGGTCAAGGGGTGTTTGCCGCCGATGCGGTGATGACGTTTGACCCGAGTGAGTGAGGCAGAGTCAGTGTGGCAACAAAAACGCCAGCCTGGGGCTGGCGTTTTGAAGACGATGATTTACCAAAGTCTAAGGCGTCGCTTAAAACGGGATATCGTCGTCCAAGTCGCCTAAATTGGCGGGGCTTGCCGCTGGGGCTTGAGGCCGCTGGGTTTGGGGGCGGGCCGCTGGTTTGGATGGGGCGCTATTTTCGTAGCCACCACTGTCGCCGCCGCTGTCGCCGCCACCCATGCTGTCACGCCCGCCAAGCATTTGCATTTGATCGGCAATCACTTCAGTGGTGTACTGATCTTGGCCCTCTTTGTTTTGCCATTTGCGGGTGCGCAGACGCCCCTCGACATAGATGGCGCGGCCTTTTTTGAGGTATTCGCCGACAATTTCAGCGAGGCGGTTATAAAAAACGATGCGATGCCATTCGGTTTCTTCTCGGCGCTCGCCAGAGGTTTTGTCTTTCCAGTTGCTAGTGGTCGCAATGGATATATTACAAATGGCGCTGCCTTCGGCGCTGTAACGCACTTCAGGGTCGCGGCCGAGGTTACCAACGAGAATAACTTTATTGACCGATGCCATGCCGATCTCCGTAATTGAATGAAATAAAAGGGTTGCGCCGGCAAAAAAACCGAAGCACAGTTAAGACGCACTATGTTGCCGTAAATACGATTCAGATACCAGCTGATTGCCTCTCTTTGTCCATCAGTGTAAGACACATCGGCATCGAAATCATAACGGCACGGGGGTGGCGGTGTTTTGCATGCCGTCCTCCTCGCGTAACCGCCAAGTGGTCAGCAACCAGACGGTGCACAGTGCGGCGATGGCCCAAAAGACGCCTTGAGCGCCCGTGGTTTGTAACAGCCACCCGCCCACGACGCCACCCAAGAACAATCCTAGCGCTTGGCTGGTGTTGTATACCCCGAGCGCCAAGCCCTTTAGCGCGGGGGGCGCCACACGGGAGACCAGTGAAGGTTGCAAGGCCTCTAAGACGTTAAACACGACAAAAAAGCCCGTCAGACAAGCGATTAACGGCCACCAGCTGTGGGCTGAAAGCGCAAAGCCGCATGCCACGACCACCAGCCCCATGACCGCCCATTTCAGGGTTTGGACGTGGCAACGTTTTTTTTCTGTCAGAAAGACAATGGGAACCATAAAGAGGAAGGAAACCAATAGAACCGGCAAATATGCGTACCACAGCGTCTGAGCGGTCAGGCCGCCTAGCTTGACCAAGAGAGGTGGCACGACCACGAACAAAGCGACTTGGGTCAGGTGTAGACAAAAAACACCAAAATTCAAGCGCAGCAGACTTTTGTGCCCCAACACGGCACTGGCCTTGGGAGTGGTTGCTGCCCTGGCAGGCAAGGGCGCTTCGGGTACGACAAAGGTGGCAATAAACAAGGCAGCCGTCCCTAAGCTGGCGATCAACCAAAATAGGCCTGACAATCCCGTCCAACCGACCATCAGGGGGGCCAAAACGAGCGAAATCGCAAACGACAGACCGATCGAGGCACCAATGAGTGCCATCGCACGAGTGCGCACTTCGGGCCGGGTGGCGTCTGCCAACCAAGCGGTGACGGCCGCTGAAATGGCGCCAGAGCCTTGGATGGCCCGACCGATGGTGACCCAGAAAATATCGTCAGCCAGTGCGCACACAACACTGCCAATTAAAAACAAGAGCAGCCCAAACAAAACCACGGGTCGGCGCCCGAGGCGGTCTGAGACCATCCCAAAAGGAATCTGCATGAAGGCTTGAGTCAGGCCGTAGATGCCCAACGCCAGGCCGACGCTGGCAGGGTCTTGCCCGCCCTTCAACGTGGTTGCCGCCACCGCGAACACAGGCAGTAACAAAAAAAGCCCTAGCATGCGGGTCGCAAATAATCCAGCCAAACTGAAGCTAGCGCGTCTTTCGGTTGGCGTCAGGGCGAGGCGAGTGCCTTTTTGGGGGGTCAAGTGAGCGGGTGTGGGCATACCAATCAAAACATGGGTTGGGCGCGTTATAGTACCAAGTTGCCCATCAAAAACGTCACGCTGGGCCAAAAGCCACGAGCGGTCGTTATGAACGCCAATGTTGGATGCCAACACAGGACACACCGGTCGATGAATCAGATTCGCATCCGTGGGGCTCGTACCCATAATTTAAAAAACGTCTCGCTAGACTTGCCACGTGACTCACTGGTGGTGATCACGGGCCTATCCGGGTCCGGTAAGTCTTCGCTGGCGTTTGACACGCTGTACGCCGAGGGCCAGCGTCGTTACGTTGAGAGCCTATCGGCGTATGCACGCCAGTTTTTACAGCGCTTGGAAAAGCCCGACGTTGATTTGATTGAGGGATTGTCGCCCGCGATTGCAATTGAACAAAAGTCCGCGGGCCATAACCCCCGGTCCACGGTTGGCACGATCACCGAAATCCACGATTATTTGCGTTTGCTCTATGCGCGGGTAGGAACGCCGTTATGCCCGGTTCATGAAGAGCCGCTCATGGCCCAAAGCATTAGCCAAATGGTAGATATATTGCTTGGTTGGGAGCCTGACACCCGTGTGGCTATTTTGGCGCCGGTTGATGAGGCGTTGCTTGCGACCGTTTCAGGCGACCGCCATACGCTTTGCCAAAGTTTGCAGGCACAAGGCTTTGTGCGTCTGCGAGTCAATGGGGAAATGGTTTCACTTGATCCGTTACCTTCTTTGCCTAACGACGAGCCAATGGTCATCGAGGTTGTGGTTGATCGCTTGCGTATCAAACCCGATAGCCAAACCCGGTTGGCTGAGAGCTTAGAGACGGCCACGACGCTTGCTCACGGTAAAGCGTCTGTTCTGAACCTAGACACCGATCATTACCAAGCGTTTTCTAGTCGCTATGCCTGTCCTATTTGTAGTCACAGCATTGCTGCCCTCGAGCCGCGCCTTTTTAGTTTCAATAGCCCTTCTGGCGCTTGCCCGACTTGTGATGGATTGGGCCATGTCGATGTGTTCGATGAGCAACGCGTGGTGGCGTTTCCCACGCTCAGTTTGTCAGTAGGCGCCATTGCAGGCTGGGATAAACGCAATGCATTCACCTACGCGATGCTGGCTAGTTTGGCGACTCATTACGAGTTCGATCTTGAGGCGCCATGGGAGGACTTGAGTGCTGAGGTTCGGCAGATGGTGCTTTATGGTTCGGGTCAGGAGCAGATCGCATTTTTCTATTTAGATCCCAACGGGTCGAGTACGGTAAAGCGCCATCCGTTTGAGGGCGTTATCCCCAATTTGCAACGCCGTTGGCGTGAGACCGATTCGGTTACCGTGCGAGAAGAGCTCAACAAGTTGCGCAGTCAGCAGCAATGCCCAGACTGCAAGGGCGCGCGGTTATGCACCGATGCGCGCTTTGTCCGGGTGGGCGACAAGGCCATCCATGAGGTCGAGGCGCTGCCCCTGTCGGCATGTTTGGGTTGGTTTGATCAACTGTCATTGGTTGGCGCACGCCAAGAAGTGGCGGACCGAATCGTGCGTGAAATCCGTGCTCGCTTGGCGTTTTTGAATAACGTTGGCTTGAACTATTTGTCATTGGACCGACGTGCCGACACCATCTCAGGTGGCGAGGCGCAACGCATTCGGTTGGCCAGTCAAATCGGATCGGGGCTGACGGGGGTGATGTATGTGCTTGACGAGCCGTCGATCGGCCTACATCAACGTGACAATGACCGCCTCATTGAGACCCTGACGCATTTACGTGCATTGGGTAACAGCGTGATCGTGGTCGAGCACGACGAGGACATGATTCGTCATGCTGATTGGGTGGTTGACATGGGGCCCGGTGCGGGCGAGCACGGTGGTGAGGTTGTGGCCCAAGGCACGCCCGCCATGATTGAGCAATCCGCTGAATCATTAACAGGACAGTATCTGAGCGGGCGCCGTCGAATCGATATTCCCACTAGGCGCGTGGTCAATCAGAAGACACCGCGTATTTCACTGTTGGGTTGCTCGGGCAATAACTTAAAGTCGGTCGATTTGCATCTGCCTGTTGGCCGATTTATCTGTGTCTCCGGTGTGTCAGGTTCTGGCAAATCGACGCTTATCAACGATACGTTTGCGACGCTGTTGGCGCAAAAGTTGAATCGCAGCCATCAAGCGGTGGCCCCTTACGAGTCCATGACGGGCCACGACTGGTTTGACAAGGTGATTAGCGTCGATCAAAGTCCCATCGGGCGTACGCCGCGAAGCAACCCAGCGACATACACGGGTTTGTTTGCACCGATACGAGAACTGTTTTCTGGGGTGCCAGAGTCCAAAGCGCGAGGGTATGACCCAGGGCGATTTAGTTTTAACGTCAAGGGCGGGCGCTGTGAGGCTTGCCAAGGCGATGGCGTGGTCAAAGTAGAGATGCACTTCTTACCCGATATGTATGTGCCTTGTGATGTTTGCCACGGCAAGCGTTACAACCGCGAAACACTCGAAATACGCTACCGTGGCCGCAACATTCATGAAGTACTGAACATGACGGTGGATCAGGCGATTCCCTACTTCGAGGCCGTGCCTGCGGTTGCTCGAAGGTTGCAGACCTTGATAGACGTGGGCCTGTCTTACCTACGGCTAGGCCAGAGCGCGACAACACTCTCGGGCGGCGAGGCGCAACGCGTCAAGCTTTCACAAGAGTTGTCTAAAAGAGGCACGGGTCGCACGGTCTACATCCTCGATGAGCCAACCACGGGCTTACATTTCCAGGATATATCGCTATTGTTGTCTGTTTTGAATCAGTTGGTTGAGGCGGGCAACACCGTGGTGGTGATTGAGCACAACTTGGATGTCATCAAAACCGCTGACTGGGTAGTGGATCTTGGTCCAGAGGGCGGTGACGGGGGCGGTCAAATCGTGGCACAGGGCACACCGGAGCAAGTAGCAGAGGTCGCCAATAGTCACACGGGGACATACTTGGGCCCGTTGCTACGACGAACAATTGAGGCGGCTTCGAAGGCCTGACTGTGCTCCTCAGCCGCCTCTCAGCCGCATCCTCAATCTCAACGCAGTCCCGATTGGCGCAACACAACCGCCGCTTGAGGCGGGCAGTCGGCTGACTCGACGAGCGGCACAGGAGATAGACAACTAACTGTTTGTTCAAACTGCGACAGCGCCAAGGATTGGTTGCGCGGTAGGGTTCGGATTTGATCGGACGTGGGGGACCAAAGCGCCCACTGCACATTGACGTCGTTGGCATCGCTACAAATTCCACCGGTTTCTTCGTCGCACCTGAGCATCAGGCTGCGTATCGCCTCCTGTGGTGACGCGTGCCCACAAACCAAGGCTTGACCGCGGTTGATGCCGCCTTTTTCAACGCTACCGCGTAGGGCAGTGATGCGAGCGACCCAACCCGGTGCGCAGCGTTCTTGTACGTCGCCTCCAACGAGCTGACCGCGGGTTGTTTGGATGAGGGTCAGAGAGCAACGTCCGCCTTTAGAGATCGGCGCGCAGGTTTTGGCGATCGAGAGTGTCAAGTCCGGGGTGGCTGCTTGGGTTTGCGCGGCAACCATGGCCGAGGGCGCGAGCAAAGCGGTGGCTAGCGTCA
>Ga0163216_101422_pt1 | contig 14625 bp, 18 predicted proteins | sample SynspAceP_FD_167610 | JGI IMG/M metagenome (GOLD analysis project Ga0163216, IMG submission 167610) | Saline lake microbial communities from Ace Lake in Antarctica - Synechococcus sp. Ace-P (Illumina Assembly) | ecosystem: Environmental > Aquatic > Non-marine Saline and Alkaline > Saline ...
TGTATCGTCAGACACAATATCGTCAGAAAGCGGTGTCTTCGAAGGCATAACCATGGGTACGTTCTCCTACACCCTCAAGTGTAAACTTCAGCCACTCAATTGTCTCACTCTTATTGGCACGGAGGGCAGACGTTCATCGCTGGTTTGACGCACGACAATCTGATCGCGCCGTGGGTCATCAAAGGGGCGATGGATGGTGAGGCCTTTGAGGCCTATGTCCGGAACGTTCTTGCACCGGAATTACAGCCCGACACTGTCGTCATCTGCGACAACCTTGCCACCCATTACAACAAGGCAGCTGCGGCGGCTTTGCGGGATGTCGGGTGCTGGTTCTTGTACCTGCCGCCATACTCCCCAGACCTCAATCCAATCGAGATGGCGTTCTCAAAGCTTAAGGCACACCTGCGCAGAATTGGCGCCAGAACATTCGATCAGATGTTCGACGCGCTCGCCGAAGTCTGTGATCTCTTCACACCGGATGAATGCTGGAACTTCTTCTGTGGGGCTGGGTATGCCTCAAGTTAAAGGCGATGTGCTCTAAGAAATCCCATTGAGCATCACATAAGCGCGCTTATGCGTTGCAACATCCGGCTGTTTTTCGGGTGTGTCCGAAATTGGGTTGCCCCGAATGCCGCATCCGCCGCCATCCGACCAAAGATGAAGTGTTGTTTACCAGCTCCATCCATCACTGGTGCAACCGCCTCGCCCGTTCCGCCATCCTGACCACTTGCGCACTGGCTGTCGTAGCCGCCGCACGAACAGCCGCTGGACTCTGAACCACACCACGCCCAATAGCCTCTCCGGTGGTCAATGCGCCGATCCTAGACCTGCCCTTTACGCCAGCAGTGTTGAATAGCCCTCGCACTACCCCGCTCGATCCACCAACCACTGCAGGCGCGGCGGCCACCATCAGGTTCCCCGATATCCCCCGCACGATCAAGGGTGTCGCCGCAACGAACCCTTTCGCCAGGAACACCATCACAAAGAATGGCACGAGCGAGCCAATGTTGGTCGCTGAATTCGGGTCGCCGATCTGAGCCAGCAGCGAGTTTGCCATGCCGACGACGGTCGAGAACATGGCGGCGATTACGATAGGGTAAAAAGCGTAGCTAATCGTCGTCGATATCCACCGATGGAAGAAATCCTTCGTCGCATCGAAGAGCGAGAGGGCGATCATAATCGGTGCGAGGCCGAGCATTAATGTCAGCATCATCTTGGCGAAGATCAGCACGATGCCAGTCATGAAACCGAGCAGACTAAGCATAACGAGGCCGATCCCACCGAGGATCGCGCCGGTCATCCAGTTCAGGTTGTTGCCGATCGCGTTCAGGTATGTGGCAAAGCGCTCGATCAAATTGTCGAACTCTCCAGCGAAGTGTGTGGCACCAGCCCCTGCCCCGCCCACTGAGGAAACCAGCGCTCCAGCTATATAGTCTAAGCCCCCAATAATTGCATTGGAGACCGTATTGAAGTTCGCCCAGTTGAGGGCGAAAAACCCGATCAGGGCGAGCTTCACAAGATACCAGAAGAAGTTTGCCCCATCCATGCTACGGAACTGGAAGGCCATGTTGATACAAACGCCGATCAGCGAAAGCGTGACCATCAGTAGGATGATCGCGCCGGTATTGCTCGCCACGGCGCCGAACTGGGACTCGGCTGCATCGGCAAGAAAGCTGTCAGCCGTTCCGACCATCCAGCTGACAACACCCATTACCAGTTGCCCTCGGCTTCACAAATGTCCTGGACAGCATAACGAAGATCATTCCGTTGCCGCCTAATCTCGCGCTGTGCTGCGGTGTGTTCCACGGCCGGCGCTTCGCGCAAGGCTTTGTTGAATTCCTCTTCCGCGGCTTCCCACACAGGGAAGCGAACGTCACAGCCGCAGTCTCCTGTTTCGTTAATCGACTGCCATGCCCGCAGTTCGTATAGATCCATCAACGTGAGAGCCTTGTAGGCCTCGCGCGGGTTGATTTCGTCCATCCAAGTTGGTCGCGCCGGGCGGTCATTGCAAATCCGGTATTGTTGCGGCGACATATCGACCGTGAGATCGTTTGTGACCTGCGGTGATGTCTGGGCAGCAATCGGCCCCGCGAGGGAGGCAAGCGCAAGTGCTGCGATATGTTTTCGCATGAGGGTATTCCTTTTCTATTCGGCGGCGATGGAGGCGTTCTTTTTGCCTTAGCCGTCGATACTGTCGAGGCTGAAATCTTTCGATTGGCCCGGGAGAAAAAACTCGGTGATGCCGCGCGCGCCTTCATGACGTCCTGCCTGGATGATCACGTCGATTGAGCCCTCGATGTAATCGATCATGTCGGCATAGGTCATTGGCACATCAGTTTTCAGAGCGGCGATGGCGAGGCGGCGCACGGCAAGTTGCGGGGTCTCGGCATGGAGCGTGGTCAGCGAGCCGCCATGGCCGGTGTTGATGGCCTCCAGGAAGGTCATGGCTTCGCGCCCCCGGACCTCGCCTAGCACAATCCGGTCGGGCCGCATGCGCAAGGTCGATGCCAAAAGTACATCGGCACTCCGAGCCTCCGCATCCCGGTCGGCGATCAACGTCACGGCGTTCGGCTGTTCGGGGCGCAGTTCTGCCGCTTCTTCGATGGTGATGATCCGCTCCACGGGTGTGATAAGTGAGAGGATCTTGCGCGCGGCGACCGTCTTGCCTGTCGAAGTGCCGCCCGAGACGATCATGTTGAGCTTGTTCTCAACGCAAAACCGCAGGGCGGCGTCGATGTCACCCGATGCCACCACATCGCGTAACGCGGCGTTCCTCTCTCTGCGCAGGCCTTCGAGGCTGCGTTCTTTGCCGTACAGAAACCCGAGTTTGATCGCCTCCAGCGGCAGGGAGGAGAAGAACCGCAACGAGATGGAAAACCCTCCCTCAACTGCGGGAGGCTGAATGACCTGCGCCCGGATTGGACGATCGCGATAGAGGATCGAGACCGAGACGATGGGCTTCTTGGTGCTGAGCGTGGTCGAAGCGGCCGAGGCGATCTGGTTGCCAAGGTCCTTGATCTCGGTCTGGGTGAGCGGGGTGCCGAGCGCCCGCATAAAGTGATCACCCTGGAACTCTCCCCAAACCTGCCCGTCTGGATTAATGCAGATCTCGATCGTGTCTTCACGCTGCACGGGCGCGCCGAGCCGATCGAGCGAGACTTCGAGATAGCTTGCTGCCATGTCAAAATATCTCAAGGTCGCGGTCAACCATGACCGTGATCCGCGTGCCCTGATCGACATGGATCACCGGACGGATCGCGAGATAATCCTGCATCACGCTTTGGGTGCTATCGCGCAGGTCCGTGCCGACATCGCTTGCGACATCGGCAGCAGCCTCGTCATCGATCTGGCCCGCTGCGGCAGCTGGCAGGGCACCGATCAACGAGATCAGCGCTGCAGAGCCGAAGCGCTGCGCAAAGCGGGTGTCGACGAAGCCAGTGGTTCCGGTGCGACCGAGTTCATCACCGCCGAAGGCGCTGATCTCCACGGTCTGGTTGTCAGGCAGGATGATCCTGTCCCAGGCCACCATGACCCGCGATTGCGCAAGCGCCACATCGGAGCGGTATCGCCCGATCAGGCGCGCACCGCGCGGGATTAGGACGCGCGTTCCGTCAAAGGAATGGACATCTTCGGAGACGATGGCCCGGATTGCACCGGGCAGCGTGCTGTCGAGCGCGGTCTCGGTCACCGCCTGGATCATGGTGCCCTGAATAACCGTGTTCGTTGGGTTCACAATCACCTCAGCGCGCGTGACGGGCGCGGGCCGCGCACCGGCGCGCACAAACGCTTCATCGGCATTCAAGCGCGCAGCCTCAATCGTACTTTCGCGGTCTGTCCCTGCCCCCATCCCGGAAAACGCGATCATGGGCGACGCAATCCGTTCTGCTCGCGCCTCAGCCTCAGCGGCACGTCGGCGCTCAAGTTCAGCCAGCCGCAGTTCCTCCTCGTTGGGGCCGAGGTCCGTCGGCGCGGGCGGGGTCAGGCGCGCGACCTCAAGGTCCATGCGCAGTTGGTCAAGTTCACGGTCCCGTTCGGTCAACTGCCGCTCCAGCGTGCGCTGTGCCTCAGCGGAGCCCTCCTGCAGCGCCGCGATCTGAGCCGTGAGGTCTGCGATGGCCTGTTCAGCCCCGCTGTCCGATGTCTCAGTCGGGCGTGCCCGCATTTCTTCGAGTTCGGCCCGCAAAGTTGCAAGGCTTTCCATCAGCGCAAGCTCGGATTCGGTCGGACCGGTCTCCACCGGAGGCGTCGGTGCTGGCTGTGCTACAGGTGGACGTCCCAGGTCCCCGAAGCCGGGCCCGGAGTTCTGGAACTCCTCGGGGGCCGCAGTCACCATTGGAGCATCCTGAGACGGTTGCAGGGCAGCCCAGGCGAGACCACCGAAGGCCGCGAGACCGGCAATCCCAAGGATTGCAACGCTCGGTGATGGGCGTTTGCTTGCCCGTGCTTTAGCCGTGGTCCCCTCAAGCGCCGCAAGCCGTGCGGCAAGATCTTCGGTGTCCTGGCTCATGATGTGGCCTCGGACCCTGCGTCCTGAACACAGACGACAGCTTCACCCAAGCGAAGAACCCATTGACGACTCGCACCGGAGACGCGGATCACGCCATCACTCAGGGCTTGGCTATTCACCGCCCGCTCCCTGCCATTGGAATACCGGAAGATCGCCGGGACCGGCGCATTTCGTTTGAGCCGGAAATAGGTGAAGGTGCCATCATCCCAGATGGCTGTCGGCGTGAACTCTTCGCGGGCACTTACTGCGTAATTCGCATTGGGAGCCTCAGCTGCGACTGCCCGGGTGGCTTGTACGCGGCTTTCCGGATAGCGGAACTGCACCACATAATGCGGTGTCTCGCGCGCCTCGACGACGTGGAAGTAATAGGAACGGCGGTTGGTATAGACGGTGATGTTGGTGGCCACACCTGACGCCGTTGGTTTGATCGCGAACGCGCGCCCGCCGGGGACGCCGTCGAATTGGAAACCCACAGTATCACCGGCGATGATCGAGCGTATGGTTTCACCTTCACCGAACTCAACGGTGGTTACGCGGGTCAGGGTCGTGACAACGCGGTAAACCTGCCCTTCGGTCCATGTGGCGACCCGAACGCGGTTGTCATGAGAGCCCGGGCGCGGTGTGGTCTCGGCGAGAACGGCAGGAGCCGCCAGGGCCAACGCGCCAGCGATTAAAAAGGCATGAACGGGAAAAGGGATCATTCGGAACGGTCCGATCGGATTGCATATTGAGTGACAGTGAAGCCGAAGGGGTTTTGCCAGACATCATCGATCGAGCGGGTCCGTTCGGGCTGGAACGCAAACATCAGCGTCGCTGTGAACGATCCGTCCTGCACACCCTGGGGGCTGGTCAGGCGTTTCCTGAGGCGCACCTGCGCCCGGTTCTCGCCGATCAGTGTGATCGAGGCGATTTCGACGGCCATTTCGGCTGATGCGCCGTACCGCGTCGGCGGATAGGTCTCCTGCCCGGACGTCCATATCGCGCGCATACTTGTCTCGGCGGCACCGGATGACTGCGCCAGAACCCGGCGCACACGCAGATCATTGTCGAGTTGATTGTAGGTCTCGCGCTCATAAATATAGCGGTAGATTTGCGACTCGATGACGGCGGGTCGCTCGGCGAGGAACACAGTTTCGACCCTGGCGTTCGGGAGCGCCATGCCTGTTGCCGGATCATAGGGCACAACGACTGGGGGTGGTGCCTCGACCATCAGCGCGACAGCTGCGGCCGCGAGACAGCCCACCGCGCCAAAGCCCGCGCCAGCGAGGCCGATCATCCTCCACAGTTGTTCACGGCGCAGGGCGCCATAGACAAGCTCCTCCTCCACGAGCTCGCGTGTGTTCATCCCCATTGCTCCACTCATGGTCGAAGTTCCGGCAGGGTGAAGTCCATGTACCGGCGTTCTTCGGCAACGGTAGCGGCATCCACCACGCCCGCATTGCCCGCGCCAAGGGTCTGGATCGCTTCCAACTCCCACATCCGTGTCATGGCGATGGCGAGCTCGGCCGTAACGCGGGTATTGTGGTCCATGGAGGCTTTCAGATCCTCCATATCCGGGATCATCTCGACCAGACGTTCAACCCGCTCGAGGGATTGTTCAGCCTCGGCATGACTGTTCTGGGCAGCGGCGGACATGACGGCACCGGTGGTTGCACGCGTGGCGACGCCCTCCGCACCTGGATTGCCGCTGGTGGCAATCTCGCGCAGTGAGTCTTCGTCAAAACCGGCACTTGCCAGCGCCGCTTCCATCTGGGTGCGCATCGGGCCTGCATTAGGGCCGATGAGGCTGCTCCAGTCGCCCGCCTGGATACCCCGGATCAGACCGGGAATATCTTCAAAATTCGCCTCAAGTAGGTTGTCCAAATCCCCACCCATGGCAAGGCCGAGGATGCTGCGCGGTCCGGTGAGGGAGGCATACATCTCGTTCAGCTGATCGAGCTGGCTTTGCAGCATGTCGAGCTGCTCGAGGGCATTGTCGAGAAGATCGGTCTGGAGCCCGAAATCCTGCAACATCTGCTGAAGCTGACGAATTTCCTGAGCGATGTTCTGGGTGTCGACCGTGGGCACACCCTGTGCCGCGACGGGTCCGGTGAGATTGAAGACAAGCGCCACGGCCGCCGCACTGGTAAAAATGGAACGGGTAAATTGCGCGATCACTGCAAATCCTCCTGATTGAAATTCATATATTGCCGCTCAGCGGCTTGAGCGGCTGCCATGGCGAGTTGTTCCTCGCTCAAGGGCTGGGTGTGCGCGGCCTTGATCCGGGTCCGGATCGCGACCAGCCGGGCAAGCTCGGCCCGGGCATAGGTGTTGAGCGCGATCGCCTCGTGCAGGTCTTCGGTCTCGCCGATCCGGGTGATGATGCCTTGCACTCGCAGGGCCGCGGCCCGCACCGAGACCAGCGAGTAGTCGCCATAGACGCCCGCGCCATGGGCCGAGAGGCTGAAACTCGCATTGGCGAGAAGCACCGGGTCGATGGTGCCCAGGGCATCGATGCCGCCGACGGCGGCGAGGTAGCTGTTGTACTGCTGCGGGATCACCAAGACGTAGTGCTGGGTTTCCGCGAAGGGCGGCACGCCACCGTGGTTCTGCACGTTACCCGGACCCGCGTTATAGGCCGCGAGCGCGTGGATGATGTTGCCATCGAACATGTTCAGCATCTGCGCGAGGTATCGCGCGCCGCCGGTGACCTGCAGGTAGGGGTCGTCGTAATAGGCCGGGTAGATGCCGAGATCGCCTGCGGTTCCAGGCATGATCTGGGTGAGACCGAAGGCCCCAACGGGGGAGCGCGCCCCGATCTGGAAGCGGCTTTCCTGCCAGATCAGGGCTTGCAGGAGGCAGCGCCACTGAACGAGCGAGAGCCCTGCGCGGCTGACGCCCGGCAGATTATAGGTGTCGCGGGCCGCGCGGATGATCAGCTCCTCGATCCCTTCCCGGGCATCGCCGAACATCCGGGCCGCGGCCGGGTTGTTGTCCTCGGGCGCATAGAGACTGGCCGCCGCGCTCTCGACGTCACCCACGGCCCCCTGCCCCGCCTCGAGCCCGGCCACTGTGCCCGCGACATCGGCCGAGCCAAGCGACATGGCATCCATCAACCCCTCAAGCGAGGCGAGTTGCTGGCGTTCGATCTCGGCCAGTTCCTCACGCCGTGTCAGACGGTCTTGCTGAAGCGCCAGATCCCGGTCGGTCTGCTCAAGGATCGCCTGCCGCTCGGCGAAGAGGCGCACATCGAAGGTCGGCACGCCTTGAGTGACCGCTGGCCCCGCATAGGGGCCCGCCAGCGCAAGGCCGACCATCGAGAGTGGAAGCCAGGTCCGCATGCGCTCAGCCGCCCGCCCCCACCATCACGAAATCGCAGGCCGTGTCGCGGCGCGTGACCTCCGCTCCCATGGTCGAGATCGTTGTCGTGGCGGTTGCCGCCTGCGCGAGGGCATCGCGGAAATTGAAGCAATTTGCTTGCGCGGGGGTATGCTGCGCGCAGGCCGTCAGCGTCAGGCCGAGGCCAAGCAGCACGGCGCTGCGGGTGATGGTGCGGGTCATGTCACTCTCCTGAAATCAGCCCAGAAATGTGGTCGCTCGCGGTAATCGGGGCCGACGAGGTCTTCTCCCTTTTCCATGCCGCCGAGGATGGTCAAGAGGGGGCCGAGGGCACTGAGATCGGCATCGATCACGACTGCGCCGCGGTCATCGCGCACGAGGGCGAGCCGAGAGGCAGAGCCGACACCCAGAAGCACGTCGAGCTCTTTGCCGCTGAGGCCCAGCATCGCGTAATCGGCGGCGGAGGCGCGGATATTGGGCAGGAGCACCTGGGTCGGCACGGCTTCCACGATGGTCTTGCCGGTGCGGGTGCGCTCGAGCTGGCTTGCGTATTGGGTCATCATCACGACGACGGCGTTCTGCTTGCGGGCCGTCACCAGCCAGTTGCTGAGCCGCTCTGCGAAATAGGCATTGTCGAGCGCCTTCCAGGCCTCATCGATCACGATGATTGTGGGCTTGCGGTCCTCGATCACCCGCTCAACCCGGCGGAACAGGTAGGAGAGGACGGCCATCCGTTCCCGCTCACTTTCGGAATCAAGGATGCCGGTCAGATCGAAGCCGGAGACATCGCCATCCAGGCTGAAGGTATCCTGAGTATTCGCCCCGAAAATCCAGCCGTAGCGACCCTCAGCTGTCCATTCCTGCATGCGCTCAAAGAGATCGCCTTCGTCATCGGTAGAGACGAGAAGCGAGGCGAAGTCCGACCAGTTCCTAAGGCCCGCATTCCCGGCACTGGCATTCTGGCGCACGACCTCTTGCAGCCGGTTGGTCTGCACCGGGGTCAGGGGCCGGTCGCGGCGCTCGAGAAGGCTTGCAAGCCAGTCGGCCAGCCAGGCCTGACCACGCGCGTCGATCTCGGTCTGGAGCGGATTAAGCCCCGTGGGCCGTCCGGCCCGCACGGTTGAATAGCTGCCGCCCAAGGCGCGGACGGCCATTTCCATACCTGCGCGGTAGTCAAAGACAAAGAGCCGCGCACCCGCACGCCGGGCCATGGTCATCAAGAAAGCAGCGAGCACGGATTTGCCCGATCCGGGACGGCCGAGGATCAGTGTATGACCGCCCGTGGGTTCGCGATCCGGCGCACCCTGTTCGTGGAAGTTGAAACGGAAGCCGCTGCGCTCGGGTGTCGGAAAGAGCGTTATCGGCACGCCCCAAGGCACCTCCCTACCAGTCTTGCCGAGTGGCGTGCGATGGAAAGTGGCGAGATCGGCGAAGTTGTGGTTCGTGATTGCGGCCTTGCGGCTCCTTGCACCGGTGTTCCCGGGATGCTGCGCCATGAAATGCGCCCGCGCGCCGAAGGCTTCCGAGATCAGATTGATGCCGGAGGTTGCAGAGATGTTGCGGATCTCTGCTGCGATGTCGTCGAGGGCGGCCTGGCTGCGGGCATAGACGGCGACCGTCATGTGGTGCTCTCCGAAGATCAGGCGCTTCGATTCCAGATCGTCTTGCGCCAATTCCAGTTCCTGCGCGAGGCTGACGGCCCCGTCATTGGCCGCCTGCATCAGGCGCAGCTGCCGCTTGATGCGGCCCGCCATGATGTTGGCGTTGATCGGCACGAAGGAATGCGTGACCACCATGTCGACGGGCAGGTTCAGCTCGTCGAGCATCAGGCTGTCGGTTTTAGCGGGATAGTTCTTCACCGCGAAGATCGCGCCTAGCTTGTCGCCCACGGCTCCGTCGGAGAGCGCGATGGTCGTGCCGCGGAAGGTGACGCGGGTATTGGCCACGTCCTCAGCGATCACGCCAAGTGCCGAGCGCGGGAAGAGCGGATGCTCTTCGCCGGTGTTGAGCGAGCCCAGAAAGCCCAGAAGTTCGCCGGTGCTGGCCGCCAGCAGGCGCGGCTTCATCTCATCAAACGATGAGAGCAGAAACCCCACGACCTCATCGAGCTTCCTGAGCCGCCGTGTTGTGTCGGCCGCGAGCCGTGTGCGGGAGGCCCCGAGCCCAAATAGCAGACGACTGCCGGTCTCAGGGCGTTTCAGGACCGTCAGGGTCAGCGTCTTGTCGCGCAAGCCTGAGCGGCCAAGATGCGCGCTCCAACGTTGGTCGATGGCGGTAGCGAAGCCCTCACCCGGGATGGGCGGCAATGTCACATCGACCGCTTTTGAGACCTTGTGCAGGTAAAACGAGAACTCGGTGCCAACCTGTGCGACGATCCCGGCCAGAAGCCCGCCGATCCGGTCAAGATAGGCGTCCTCGCTCGTTGTGCTGTTGACCCCCTCGAGCCGGATGCATTGCATCAGCTCGTTGCCGCGCGTCCGGATCGTCCGGTCGGTCACGAGGCTGACGTAGGGCAGCATGGACGATAGCCGCTTTTCGCCCTTGACCCATGTGGGCAGCGCCGTCAGCGGATCGAGCGCGCCTGCATCCTGGCCTGCAATTCCATCACGGGGCATAGCTATCGCCTCTGTGGAGCTTGCGGTTCTTTGTCGGCGGCGTTTCCTGCAACGTGGTCACCAGAACATCGAGGAAGTTCGGATCCCAGTCCGCGGCTTTCCAGAGCGCGGGCCAGGCCAGGCCCGCAAAGACGGCCACCACCCAGCTCTGCACCCAGAGGAACAGAAGCGTTGAGCCGAAGAGCCAGACCATGGCGTACATGATTGGCAAGCCCATCAGCTTGGGTGGCCTGAGAAGGCCGATGAAGACGCGGGACTGGTCAGCCATGGGTTTTACTCAGGTCGTCCAGATCGCGGCGACGATGGTGGGCGCTGCGGCGATGCCGGCGATTGCAACCACCACCCAGAGCGCTTGGCGGAAATCGAGGATGCCAAAGAGCCAGGAGAGGAACACGCCGATTAACGCCAGCGTGCCGATCACGATGCCCAAGGGACCCGTGATCGCATCGACGATGCCCTGCAGCAGCGTCTGCACAGGCGAGAGGTCGATGCTCTGTGCGAGTGCGGGCCCCGCCAGTACGATGAGAGCCATCGCGCCAAGCGCGACAACAGATGGTTTGGAATTCACGAAAGATCTCCTCTCAACCGCTGAAACACGGCTGTCACACGGGCCACATGCCCTTGGGTTTCGGTGTAGGGGGGAATGCCGCCGTGGCGGGTGACCGCTTCAGGGCCGGCATTGTAGGCCGCAAGCGCCAAGGGTCCGTCGCCGAACTGGTCGAGCATCATCAAAAGGTAGCGCGCTGATCCGTCGAGGTTCTGGGCGACATCGTGGGGATCGACGCCGAGATCGCTTGCAGTGCCCGGCATCAACTGTCCGAGGCCGATGGCGCCAACCGGGCTTCGTGCGATCGGGTTGTAGGCACTCTCGACTTCAATATTGGCGCGGTAGAGGAGCGCCCAGTCGGTGACGGAGAGGCCCGCACGACGCAGAGCGCCATGCCCGGCATACCGCAGGGCAGTGGTCTCGATCGCATCAAGAATTTCTGCGGAGGCGCGAACAGCACGCGGCGCCGGGATCGCCACCTCAGTGACTGCTTCAGGTCCACGTGGTTCTGCGAAAAGAAAAAGGCGATCCGTCGCCTCTTGGGTCTCGGAGAACGAGCGCAGGGTACTTGCGTCATCAGAGACGGAATTCAGTCGGCCATCCGGACCAACAGAGAAAATGAAACCGTCGGCACCCGCCCGTGTTTCGGCGGCCAAGGGCGTGGAACAAACGCCTGTACCCAAAACAACGACGAGCGCAAAGGCGCGGTTAGCTGTCCTTGACCGGAGTCGCTCCGTTTTGCGACCCTGATGTATGACCGGGAGCGGCGTGACGCTCACGACCACCTTCGTTGAGCGGAATGCTGACTGTCGCGCAGCCCATGTCAGCCAGGAAGCTGACAAGGCCAACGATGGTTTTGAAATCGCGCAGCTTGAGAACGCTTCGGCTGGTAACGAGCATCTTGTCGTCACGTCCATCAGACGCGACGGCGCGGATGACCCACGTACCGTACCAGCTGTTATGCCGCTTCTCGGCTCCTTCCTTGCAGACCACCTCGATGAGGTAGCCCTCGGTGAGCAGGCCGCGCAGTCCGTCTTCTGTAACCACATTGGGGGCTTCTTCTATCATGGCTTTCCCACGGGTCCTTTCTCTGCCTGAGGTGCAGCATCGGTCCCGTAGAGTTGAAACACCACGGGCGATACAATACAACATTAATGATAGCAAGACAATAATAACGACTTGACGAACACCGCCTTGCTCCAATACCAGTGATAGCTGACAGATACGTGATCTTAAAGGCAGCAAAGGAGTTTTGCCCTGCACATTTCCTGTGCGCGCATTGCTACGTTATTGCTGCCGGTCTTGCTTGGAAGCACGCCAGTACCTGCGTCCGCGGGTTGCGTTCCGCCCGAGCGACCGTTTCTGCCCCAGTCCCAGGACGACTTGCGAACCTACGCCGAACTGATACGTGCGGATTTTGAGGCCTACATCACTGATGTTCAGGACTATTTCCGTTGCGTCGATGAAGAGCGTGCTCGCGCCTTCGCGGAGGCTCGTGAAGTCAGTGAGGATTATGGCAGGTTCTTGAATGCCGTGAAGTGAGCGACAATCCTTCATTCTCCCAAACGGCTTTTGGCACCAGACTCAAGGCGCCTAAACCAGCGCCCCTTCTGTCGCCAAGGTGATTATGCTCCTCAAGCGGGCGGTCATATTGTCGCCTTGAGCAACATCCACACTCGCGGTCTCGATGATCGTCTCCTGGCCCGAAATTCGAAACTGAGCCTGAACGCCCTCCTCCGCTGAAAGATCCCCATGATGCGGATATAGCAGCGTCAATCGAGGGGCTTTGTAAAGGTGAGCGTAGGCCATCATCTGGTAGACGTCGCCTTGGGAAACCCCTTGCTTGCGATCATCAATGCGCGAGGAAATCCGCTTCCACTTCGTATCGATCACATGGACAACCTGTCCCGCATACCGGATCAGGATATCTGGCTTCGTCTGGAACACCGCGCGTTCATCGTCGATCGATGTCAGACAAAACAGCCTACCGCCCTGAAGAGCAACCCGATACTCAGTGCCCGCCAATGCGCGTGTGATCAACCGACCAACATACTCTTCGAAAAGTGCGTTCATTTCGAACAGGAGTGCCGTCCCTCGGCCCGAACCGGCGCTCGTCGTTTGATAGCGATTGCGGAGAAACAGTTGTGCCATCCCGAAAAGCTCTCGCCATGCCCGGTTAGTCCGATCAATAACGACCTCGTCCCACTTCAACGCAGGAACAGAAACTTCGGTAATATCGGCATAGACGAAGGCCAGTTCTCGCAAGCGCTGTTGGTTGCTGTGGTTTCGTGACATTTTGGACAGATGCGCAATGGTCGCTTTCATAATGCGGTTCAGCGCGATGTCGTCCGACAACTCATCAAATTTGCACGCCAACCGCGAGGGGTTTGCCGCGTGGCGCGTGAACTGACGAGGCAGATCGAGTGCGCCGCGCAAGGCCGCGAGGTCATCCTCCTGGGCGATATACCGTCGCGGCATGCCGCGACGAACGGCATCGGTAAGCTTGTTGCAAAATATCCGGATAAGAATTTCCAAAAGGGTTTCGCGCTGCCAGTCGAGTTCGGTAACTTGACCCGTTTCGATCTTGAGATCGAGCGCGACCGCAAGCATGTGAACAAGGCGTTTGCGAATGGCCGCGTTCTGCAGCACCTCGCCACCCGGTTGATTGACGTCGATCTTGGGAAGGATTTCAAGACTGCAACCCTCGGCCGCCAGGACTCCGACGACCCCACGGGCCCGCAGTTCATGACGGCGCTCCTCGAGAACACCGCCACCACCCTTGCCCGCAAAAGCCGACGCCTTCGCCAATGTCGCAAGGCGTCCGGCTAAGTGCTCAGGAATACAGCCATCCCCTTCACCATGGGGCAGCGTTTCCCATTCGCGCAAGGTATACGCAGGCATTAGGCTGCAAACTCCGAGAAGTCGAAGCTGTCTTTGACGGTCCACCTCAGCTTATCGCCCGAGAAGTCGTCTTCGGCCATTCCCGCGGGGGCAGCAATTTGTTTCGCGTCAAGGAACCGAGAAGGGCCTTGTCCAGAGTCGCCCAGAACAGCCGCAACCTTGGACCAGTCTTCATAAAAATACTCCGCCAACAAAGGGATTACCTTGTCGCGGATCGCGCTCTCGATATCCACACGCGTCTCGCAGCCGGTGAGGTACGCGTGACCAATTTGGTGCTCTCGATCGAAGAGATACTCGATGCGCTCGTTGATCGTAGCCAGTAGCTTCTGAAGGTTGACGCCTTCCACATTGTTCGAGAGAACAGACGGATCAGGCATCAATTCGCGGAAAGCAAAACGGCGACGTAGCGCTGTATCTAATAGAGCGATGGAACGGTCGGCTGTGTTCATCGTACCGATGACGTGCAGGTTCTGAGGCACCCCAAATGATTTCTTCGAGTAAGGAAGTGTAAGGCGGATTTCATTGTCCATCCCGAGCCGCTTGTCAGGCTCAAGGAGCGTGATCAGCTCGCCGAATACCTTCGAAATATTCGCCCGGTTAATTTCATCGATGACGGAACGTGTCAACGACTTTGAGGCAGTGGCTTTTGGACTTTAAGCTTGGTTTCCCTCCGTTTGCTTTGGTGGATTTATCCAGACAGCAGTCGGGATGTGAGGCGGCCTGGGTGGCTTGCGGAC